>PVBE012167135.1_pt1 | contig 14976 bp, 16 predicted proteins | sample 1631181 | NCBI WGS metagenome assembly PVBE01 (sample SAMN08397723, study PRJNA350692) | Marine metagenome, whole genome shotgun sequencing project. | isolation source: water | place: Pacific Ocean | collected 2012-04 | reverse complement strand
TCAACCTTATTACCTTCTGGAGAAGTTGCTACCGGAAATAACAACGTTCTGTGGATGGGACTAGAAAAAGGATTTGATTTGAGCAGTTTTAAAGGTCGGTACTCGATTGCCCCGACAGAATATGTCAACAAAAACTTAGCTTGGTTACCTCAATTTGGCGTCCCATCAGACGAATTTCCCGGGAGCACGGTAAATACCGACAACATCGCTACTGGCACGCCAAATAGAATTGCATTTATTGATCACAGGGCTGGACCGGCGACCTTTCCAGGGAGCACGACGTTTCCGGACGGGCTGATGAACATGTCTGGTATGGCAACCGCCAACGTTTTACAGATTCTATCCTTCGAACGTGATGGAGCACATCCCATGAACTATACTGGGAGCAGAGTTTCTCAGAATCAGATGGTCTGTTACGAAATCGAGCTTATATCATTAATTCTACCAAACAAACCTCTGGACAACAACATTGGTGGTTTGATCGCCTTCTATCCATATTTGTACGTGGAGCTCTCAAACGTATCAGCACCTTCTAGTGGAATTAAAGGAGTCATCTATTCGAACAACCCAAATGCCAACAGAGCTTTGTTCCGAGTCGGTATAGACGATACCCCAACTCCCGCTATATCCGCTTTCATCAAAGTTGACGGAAATGGTGCCGTTCAGACTGTAAAATTCAAACCAAATGATAATCTGTTTTTCCGAGTGTATCTTCAGAACGGAGAACTCTTCCAAACTCAAGATAAGGATACGACTCCGCCTACCCCACCAGATCCTTTTGTTCAAATTTCAGCTGAGTTCTCCATTAAGAGATTGACCTAAATTTATTTTGAATGCCATTTAGCAATTAAAATAAGAGACTTTAAAATTCTTTGACCTAAATAAATCATGCAGTCACATAGTAAACACCATGAAGAAAGCTCAAGGAGGTATATTGAATTGACCTCAGAGTTCCGCGACAGGAATAAATGGCCCTGTCCCGCGGAATTTACGGTGCCCATAACTTGTACCAATCGCAATGTATCAGAAATGGAAGGACAAGATCCGATCGCCGGTAGTTATCCCCTTTTTTCCTGGTTTCAAGTGCCCTACGCTCAACCAGGACCTCCACAGACTACAACTGGTCGTCCAAGGGCTATTAACGGGGTGTATTACACTTCGTTGTGGCCTCTAAGACCTCAACTTGATGGCAATGCCGGATCAACCGCTCAATTGCTTCCAACAGACCCACCAGTAGCAGGAGGTTTCTCAGTGGGAACCACACAAGACATATGCGTTGGAAATGCGCCCCGTCCCGAAGCTCTTTCTTGTATCGCGTCGCAAAAGTTTTCGGGTGGTTCCAGGCAGCAACCCCGCTTGTCATCTGATCTCATCATTCCGAACGTGTGGTCGCCAACCACGAACACAACCAACTTCAATTCCTACTATTTACCCGTTTCAGATTACTTGGCGGGTGCAACTCTTTTAAGATTTAATTATGACCCATCCACTCCCTTAAATCAGAACGGTCAAAACTTTTTAGATAATGGTTGGCAACTCGTTGTCCTCACAGATCTTCAGAATGTGCCGCCAGCTCCTGGAATCATAACCGGAGGGCCACCTCTTTCAGGTCCAGATTTTATCGAAGCTCCAGGAGTTTTCGGTTCTATTTTTGAGTATTACAGTAAAAACGGTTCTCTGCAAGCGGGAGGGGTCGTGGCGTTGTACGTATATATTTCTCCTGGATCAACCGGATTCACAGTCGGTGACGTTTTGACGTCGGTACAGCCAGCCTCCATTTTGGGAGGTTCGACAGTGGCTTGGGTGTATCCCAACAATCCTACCGATCCCCAATTTCCTGTATCAAGAGACCGCGCCTTCTTCGTAACGTGGCCTGAAATAACATCTGCAACTGGAATAACGTTACCAGCGGCTGTGGTTGAAAGCAGTCTCATTGCAGGATATGATTCTAATACCGGCAGAGTAACAATAGATACTCCATTCTCGGAAGACTATGATCCCTCGAGTGATTTCTACTTGGTTGATTTCAACACTGATCCACGAAAGATTACGGAGTCTTCGTTAACGGAGGGCCACGAATATTTATACCAGGAGGCTCTTCCAGAGAAAATGCGTATGTTGGTCTTTTTGTATCTAACTATACCATGGAACAGCGAGAAACTGAAAACTATACCTTAACTGATCCCCAAGGTATTCTACCACTCTTCCAGAAAATAATCAAATATGATGCTAAGCATCGGATGGCTTTTCTTTCTGGCCCGCTAACAATATCTCGCCAGACTTTTGAGAATTTGGATCCTACCGGATTGGACTCGCCATTGTACGGGTTCGGAAACGACACCTTCGTACTTCGCAGAGAAAATCCTTTGCAGTGTGATTCACTTGACCGGATAGGGATCTCAAATGGTTCAATTCTCGAAATTCTGATTAAGGAAAAAGGTTCTGGTTACAAGGTTTCAGAAACGATAGCATCCGGATTGAACCAGTTTTTGAAGGGAGGAACCGGTACCACTAACGACATTGTGACTTACGCCAATCCGGACTACATACTACAAGGAGCTGGCCAAGCTTTCTATGGGGTAATCACAGAAGTCTTGTGGTGCGAAGACGATCGCCAGAGAGGAGGAGTTCTGAAGATCGAAATAAGACAACAAGGTGAAGGTTTCCGACCGGGTAATTATTTTCTAAATCCCAACTCTGCAACGGCACAGGGAAGATCGGCTGTTCTATATGTACCACAGGTCTATCAATGTTTGGAAATTCCTTCTATCGTACCAACGTCAACACCTTTAAGAACGATAACCGCTGGTCGACGCGGTGATTTTGTTTTTCTCGAGAGCTTTGGTCAGTATGTGTATGATAATGATGGAACCACGGGTATATATAATACAAATTCCAGTACTAAATCCCCCACGTTTCCTCGATACTATTATGCCGAAGGCGCTGCCGGTGGAACCAACAGTTGGTCAACTGGACTAGACATACAGGTTGGTGGATATCCCTTAAAAATAACAGAGTGTGCTTCCTCCAATCCTTTTCCGGAAACCGGTCTGCGTCGAATTGTCTCCACAAAAGCAAAAACTGAGACATTTACCGGATTGTATGCTGCCTCACCTGCAGGTGTGCCAACAAATTTGGGAGAAACACTTACTGTGATATATCTGGAGCAAGCTTTTCACGGATTTGGGTTAGTATATCAAAACTCAACTGACTCAATTGTCGAAATGGGAGATCCGCAATTATTGCTGAACTCAAACTTACCAGTTGCCGGTAACAACAATATTTTGAACGGCTTAACAAATAGCGGACTGCTACGAGCTCAGTCATATCAGATTATGCCGTTTCTCGAAAATGTGAACCATTCTCTGAACTATACTGGCAGTGTAGTTTCTCAAAGTCAGATGGTTTGCTACGAGATAGAGCTTCTAAATCTTGTTTTACCCAACTTGCCGTTGGACAATAACATTGGGGGATTAATTGCTTTCTATCCTTATCTATATGTAGAGCTTAGCAATGTGACCAGTCCCAGTAGCGGAAATGCGGGTATTATCTATTCAAACAATCCAGCAGCAAAGCGCGCTCTCTTTAGGGTAAATGTCGACGATACCAGTACTCCTATTATTTCTAAATTCATAAAGCTTGACGGAGATGGATCTGTTCAGACCATTAAGTTCAAACCTAACGATAATCTTCACTTCAGAGTGTATCTCCAGAACGGAGAACTCTTCGAAACTGACCAACAAGACACGCCACCACCCCTTCCTCCTGATTTCTTCGTGCAAATTTCCGCAGAATTTGGAATCCGAAGATTAATTTAAACTGATTTTGATCTGTAGAATGACACAATCAAAAAATGAAAAGATCAGGTACCAAAAGATCCGCTCCCTTGCGGAGAAGAAGCATCAGCTACGGCGATCTCGATGAATATTTTCAACCAAAGTCCAAGAAGTTGAAACCCTCCGAAAATAATGTAGAAGTTCCATCATTCAGTTTGTCCCCAACAGCCTCTATAAACATGATGCTAGAGAACATAGCTAAAAAATTCGCTAGGGATATGCATCGCATAGCTCGCGCTATCAAGAAGAGTTCCGATACTAACGATGAGTCTTGCAATATATCTATTTTTGACAATTGTTTTCTAGGAATGGAACTGGACTACGAAAAGAAGGAGGTCAATGATATATTCCAATTTCTGGACAAAAACGACATAGCCATAACGATCAAAAAACTTCTTCGATCAAGATTAGTTGAGATAGATGAAAAGCTCATGAACTCGTACATTGAATATTACAAGAAGTTGCTGTCAAAGAAACTTCCCACCCTCGAGGCGATTTGTAGCTCACTAACTAACATGTAATTCTTTACTCAAAAGATTAAAGAACCGGACCTGTTCCGTTGTCAAAATGAATTATTTAACAATATTTCATAAAAGAAAACGATTATGCAGAAGAACACAAAAACACCTTTGAAAAGCATGAGAGATGGATACGGTCGATCCGCAAGCGAATATATTGTGCACACAGTCACTTACGGACTGGACGATGCCGGAGAACCTGAGACATATGAGATAACACTCCTTCTATTAAAACCAGGAGCGCGATTATATACAGCTAGCAGAAAGGGCTTGAAGACCAATCACAATGGATGGTTTGGTATAAAAAAGGAGGACGTAACTGGATACGGTTCTCTCCTTGAAATTTTTGAGGTAACAGATTCGAATGAGGTGCCGCCCCTTTTGATATTAGATTTGTCTCGGGAATATGAAGAAAATAAAATCTTTGCCGAGGCAATATGCGCAGCTTCTGGCGATGACAAAGCAGTTTCCGTTTTTCGTGAAAACTGGGGTGGTAACCGACAAACATACAGATCAGGTGACTATTTGGTTGCCAGGATTTTGAGAAATACGCTCCCCAACTTTGGAATACTTGGATTCGGAACTGGAAGAGGAGATGCTTACGAGGACACCCCCGTAGGACATCACAGTGAGATCTGTTTATTCCCGGCTGCATACACCAATTTAATCAAAACAGGGGAAGAAAGAGCCAAAGATGCTGGGGAGAGTGCAATGGATCAAAAACATCAGGCACGCATCGATAGATGGAAGCGCGAAGCGGCAAAAGCTGAGAGGCGCGAAAAACGCCAAAGAGAAGAAAGAACAGGACAGCGGTCTCGCCGACGTTTGAATGAACCTGCCAAAAAACTATTATTTTGAAATAAATTAGCCTTAAGAAAATGGACTTGGACAAAATTTTCAATCACCACCGATGGACAGCGCTTATTTTTCTATTATGCGCTGCAGTTATCGGGTGGTATTCTTTAATCTTAATGACCAATCCTATCGGAGACACTCCCACACCTGATACCGCACAATGGTGGGCATTAGGTGTGACAATAGTTCTGGCGGTCGGAGCATGGGTAAACCGATGCCTCACGATTATGCCGTACTAACTTATATTCGCAAGAATACAAGTTAAATTAATTTCGAGAATTTCGACTACATAGCTTGAAACTCTTACGGGCGCTCTTGTCAGGGACTACGTCTATAACGCATCTAAACATTTTACCGTGTTGCGGTTGAACACACCCCTTCTCAACACGTCGTTTTCTACTTGTCTTTCTACTTTCTTTCCGAATCATTTGTCCTGGTTTTTGGCACCGAGCGCGGAAATGCTCATATCTGTCTCGAACTTCCGAAAATGTTTCGCATTTTCGTTTTCCCAATGCTTGATTGACCTTACAATGTAGTTTGTAAATAAAGCGGGAGAAGCTTTTTCTATTTTTAAAAACATCGGGACAAAACCCGGCTTCTGAACAATTCATAGGAAAGTTTTCTCTACAATATCTACACGGCAACACTTTTTCCAAAGAAAGAAAAAAGTTTCGGTAATCTTTTTTCTGTCTTTGTGTAGGTTTTGTGGGGTAATTAAAGCTAATAACATGTAGAATATGCCACAAAGCTGGACCCCACACGGTAGTTAGCATACCTTCTCCGCTGTTAAAATCTTTTTGAGTAAATGTGGCGCTTTTCTTTCTTCGAGCCTTCTTTCTTCGAGATGTTTTTCTTCGCGGCATCGTTTATTTAACTATTATTTTTGAGAATATCTCTAATTTTTACTTGTTGATCTTCGGTAATTTGACAAGGCACCGTGATCTTAAGTTTAACGTAAAGATCTCCTTTGACTCCATTAGCATTAATTCCACAATTAGGTACCTTGAATTTCTGATCATGAGTGAAAACAACTCCACTCGGAGACACAAATTCTATATCCTCGCCATTTGGATGTTTTATGGTGGCCGAGAAACCAGTTAGAGCCTCACGACAAGAGATCTTATAGTCTGTGCATAAATCCAATCTTGAAACCGTGAAACGCGTGTGGGGTTTAATCTTCACATGCACTCTTAGTTCCGAATAGTCCTTGAGGATGGGACTATAATGCCCTTTTCCGTGAAACTTCTGTACGGGTAAATTGTTGGACTGCAATCCCAGGTAAGAAGTTAAGTGATTTGCGTAATCTTTACAATCAAGAATAGCATTGCACTTCTCGCTGACATGACCTTTACAGTTACACATTAAACATACATCAACCGGTCTGATTACCTTTCCTCGTCCCCCACAAACGCTACATGGGGTGGTTTGTGGAAGATTCATGATTCCCATCATGTTTAAATGCCTTGTAACAGAGCCTGTTCCATTGCACGATGCACAAAGAGGGATGCTGGTATTTGTGGTCATATTCCCATGACAGGTAGGACATTTCCCTCTTCTAGTGTACGAAATGTTAAGTCTTTTGCTCTGACAGATTTGTTCAAGAGTAATTTTCACATTGTATGTAATAACATTTTCAACTTTCGCGACAGTTGGGGGAAAGAATTGTTGAAAGAAACTACCCCCATTTCTTGACCCGTTGTGAAAATTCATACCCAAATCATATTGCCTTCTCTTGTCAGGATCGCTCAGAACTTCGTAAGCTGATGATATAGCCTTAAATTTCTCACCCCCACTACTGTTCCTATCAGGATGCCACTTACGCGAGAGCTTGCGGTATGATTTTTTTATCTCGTCGGCAGATGCGTTAGTGGGTACTTCCAAAGTTTTGTAATGAGACATTTGTTTTGTACTGCGAGTTGTTTAATACAAACTGATTTATTACTTATAAAGCATGGAAACTAATAAGAAATGGGAGAAGTTTGGAAAGAATTTTCAAGTTATTTCATAGAAGACAAGGCTCTATTTGGTAGTTTTCCAACGAGAGAAAGAGCAAAAATGTTGATGGACATGGGAGTCAAATATTTTGTCAATCTAACGGAGGAAGGAGAAGTGCACAACCCATATCATCTTTCGGATGACTTCAATGGATTCTGGGTAAACTTTGCGATCCCTGATCGGTCTGCGCCAAAAGATTTGATTGGTTTCTCTTCCCTAATTAAGTTGTTGATATCCACCATTGAAAACCTTGTTGATAATGAAAGAATATACATACATTGCAGAGGCGGCCATGGACGAGCAGGTATCGTCGTAGCAGTCCTTTTAGCTCTTATAAACAAGATTAAAAGTTCGAGATCCCTTGAATTAACCAACCAATTTCACAATGACAGAACTGTCATGCGTGATAAATGGAGGAAGATGGGATCACCTCAGACCCGTCATCAAAAAATGTACGTGCATAAATTTTTAAGCGATATGGTTTTTTTTCGCGCTTATAAAACAGGACCTAGTAGCGGGTTTTCTACGTATTCCGAGCATCCAGTGATAGTTCCAGAGAATTCTTTTTGCATCGCTGGGTCATATCCAACTAGCGAGGCTTTGTTTCAGGCATGTAAGGATCCAAAAAACAAAGCTTACGTTGACAAATTGAAGACCTCTCGTAACCCATCAACTGCGAGAAAGGTAGGATCGAAGGTTGAAACTCCACGCGACTGGAACGCCGTTCAGAGTCTACGAGACATTCTTCGCTTGAAGTTTGATCAAAATCCTGGTATCCGGAAAAATTTGTTATTAACTGGTCGAAGGAGAATTATTTTTAATTCTCGGAAAGACTTGTTGTTTGGAATTGGAAGCAGTGGGACTGGTTCTAATTGGCTCGGTAGGATACTAATGGAGCTCAGAGAGCTCTATTTGACAGATAGATGCACCTGGCGAGAATTTTAATGTTTGATTAACATTAAAATTTGTTTAAAACCTATGAACCTAAAACAAATGCCTTATATTGCAGCTTTTGACATCGGTAAGAAAAACTTTGCCTTTGCGATTAAATATATCGAGGAATATGATCTCGAAGAAATAAACGCTGTCGAACGAGAGACAATTCAGCGTACAAAAAAACAGAAAATACAGGTCATCCCACCACAAGAAAAGTTCAGCCGCGGTAGAATGGTTTTGTTAGACAACCTCGATTTAACATATGATTGCGACGATTCTTATTTAGACCCTCGGGTGTTTCTAAACATGACCAAGGAACTCGATGACCGAAAAGAATATTGGGAAAAATGCGATACGATTCTTATAGAGCAGCAAATGAGCTTTGGTCGTAAGAAAACCAATACTATGGCTTTGAAGCTTGGTCAACATTGTTACAGTTACTTTTCCATTAAATACGGAAATAGTAAAACATTGGTGGAGTTTCCTGCATACCACAAAACTCAAGTTCTAAGGGCTCCAAAGAAATTCGGAAAGATCGAAAAGACATATAAGAATGGTAAAACAGTTCAGATCAACGACAACTTGAAAAAATGGAGTATTCGTACGGCAACTAGCATATTAGAGCAGCGTAACGACACTGCTTTCCTTGAGAAGCTCAATTCTCTGAAAAAGAAGGATGATGCTAGCGATTGTCTGTTGATGATTCAAGCAAAAGTTTTGTTGGATCTACAAAAATAATTTCTAAAATAAATGTTCAACAGTGCCCAAATTATATTTTTGGCCCTTGCAATCGTTTTCGGAGGCCTTGGTATCTATCTATTTATTCATCCGTCTCTCCACGCAGATGCTGATGAAGTCCCCTTCTATGTTGGCGGTGGATTAGCAGTAATAGCTGCTGGTATCTGTGGATATCTAGTCCACAAATTTAGCTACAAAAGCATATTAAAGTCGCGCCTGACGGTTGGCGACCCGCGCGAGCTCCGACGATACCGCCGGAACAAACAGAAAAAACCATTTAGCATGTGAGGTGGAGCTCCAAAGCCAAAGCCAAAGTTTCGCATGTGAGGCGGAGGTGGTGGTATGCCCCCCATTGAAGGTGTCTACTAAGTCTTACGAGCAAAATCATATGACGCATTACGACATAAAGTACAACAGTCGTTGAGCCGAGATTAAGCGAGGAAGCAAATACATCGAATTTTCATTTCAATAAATGAAAATCAATCAATCAAGTTGACATCTATCCTGGTAGTCCGACACGATGGGAATGCTCGGATTGTATATACCCATGGAGATGGCTTTGTTGAGTAGTTCGTCCATCTTCTGATAAAACTCGGGTGTATGGCCAATGTTCGGACAAATAACATGAGCCAATTCGTGTATTGCCACGTACATCAACATGTTTTTATTGAAGTATTCCTTCTTCTCGTTGTACAGACACAAATGCATATCTTTTTTGTTTACCGTGTAAGACTTATCCGCCTTATGGACGTTTATTTTCGCAGCAGCAGGATGGAGTTTGATAAGAAGATTTTGTATTTCCATTAACATAGGATCTTTGCTGGAATATTCTTCTTTTACTTCTCCTTTATTCATCAAACATATGATGAACGCTGCGACAATTCCAAGGACAGCCGCGGCGGCTGTAATGTAAAACCAAGTAGACATTTATTAAAACTGAAAAACTTACCAAAAATATATGGATTTGACGGATGGATAAATTGACAGAAATCAAAGAAAAATTGGGATCTATTTTCAGGAATCCCAAGAATATAGATTGTTTTGCAGAGCTGATACTGCCGTACAAAGACTGGCGAACTACATTGTACGATGTGGTTTTCAAGATCATTACTGGTGAGAATGGCAGAGCCATTAAAGATGCGTATGATGTGTTACAGAAAGGTCAACTTGGCTTCGACGATGCTATTTACGCGGAAGAAAATGAAACTCGAAACGCTCACGATCATTTTGCGCAGAATCCCCCCGAGGTGGAAGAAGGAGTGTTAGAATGCCCAAAGTGTTGCTCCATGCGAGTATTTTCTTTTCCTCTCCAGACAAGATCAGGAGATGAATCTACAACGGTTTTTGCTAAGTGCGCAGAATGTAAACACGATTGGCAAGCAAACAACAATTAAATTGATTTTGTGAGGAATCGGATGGTGAAAACAAAATGTCAACAACAAATGATGCAACATATGCGCATAGCGCAGAAGCAAAGCATATTGTCTCGATGAATGAACGACTATTAACAGAAACCCAAAAGCTTAGGGAAGATTTGAAAGAAGCAGAGACCCAACGAGATTCTTTTGAGTAAGAGATTGGTCGCATGGAACAAACACATACCGTTCAACGAGGCCTTCTACAAAACTTTGTAGCGATTAAAGAAGCACATGAAAAGATCTCTTCTAGTCAAAACCATGAGATTTCTGCTAAGAATGAGATCTTCCAGCGAAAAGAAGCATATATACGAAAGCACGAATACGCATCGACAGCAAATTTTATAGCGATGGCTTTTTGTTTTTTCACCGATAAGTTTTCTTATCTTAATCATTCGACTTTTCTACTTTCCTGCTTTATGATTCTAGGAATGTCTACTTATTATTTGAGAAAACAACGGCTGGACGTAGAAAAAGCTTGCTCTTTTTACCAAAAACAAGTCGTTAAGAACCAAAAAGTCGTCACAACAACATCTGAGGAGCTCAAGAAGATTATAGATGCGTGCGATGTTTGGTCTGAATATGTAAACTCTGTATAGGTTGTTTACTTCGAGAAATGGATATAACTGAAATTCAGTAATATCTAAAAACTAACCTCAGATTCGGGATTGAATCTCTCCTCGTGATGCATCCAGAATTCATCGCATCCAAATTTCCAACCAGATTTGATGAGCGGAGCTTTGTACCAAAAAACACAATCTCTGGGATCGTTGCTCTGTACCGCATTATTGATATACAATGCAGTATAATCGTCAGTCAGTTGATCCATAACTTGGCAAAATTCTTGGAAATCTGGGATACAACTCGCATAATTTTCCCACAGGACCCGTCTGTTCCGCAGATTAGGCTCGCGAAGGATAAAGACCCCGTCTATGTTTGTCCTAATGACAGGTTTGATGTCCATACCGTATTGCAAAGACAAAATATACAACATTTTCCAATGTCTTCCGTTTTTGTACATCCCCTGTTGGAGAGGTTTGCTAAAGATCTTCGGGTCATCAGTGCAATCGTCCAGTAACAGAACCGCCCATGGATTCTGGATATGCTGTTTTGCTATTTTTTGTCTCTTGATAAAGTTCTCAATTACTTTCTCATCATACTTATTGTAGATAAAGCTCTTGGGAAATATCTTACCATAATGACCATTGCTATCCTCTGTTCCAGAGATCACTAGACCGCATGGGAAAATATGCTTCTTTGCATATAATAACGAAGTTACCAATGTAGTTTTTCCTGTACCGGGCTTGCCGATAACAACTATTTTGCTGCCGCCCTGCCCGCTATTGGTGAAATTATGAGTTCCCGGGGGAATATCGTCGGGGTTCAGCTCTCTTATGTAGTACTTTTTTGGAGTTCCTGACATTTTTTTAAGAATTGAGAGCTCTTTAAAATTCCTTTAATAAATGACCAATCGCCTAACGCTAAATGAGCAAAGTGATTTACATCTGCTTACGTCCGACGTAGGACTTTTTGATGAAATTCGGTGGCCTATTGGGGGAGAAGGAATCCCCGGACCAGGAGGAGCAGCCGGAGGAACAGGCCCTCCTGGTCCCGCTGGACCACCAGGGCCGGGAGGAGTCGCCACAGCCGCCGCACCCGATGCTTCTATTCAATACAACGATCCATTGAATCCCACAGTTCTAGGAGGTGACGCCAGTTTGCGATACTGGCCCACTGGATCGAATCCAACCGGAGCATTTGTGCTTCCGTATAATATAATTGATGCTGGAAACGTTTTCAACCAGCCAGCTGCTCCGGTAAATTCGACAATTTTTTCTTACAGATCCGACGCGGGTGACAGGACGCGCGTCCAATTTGACCAACCCACAGGAATAAGCTTTACCCTTGGCGAAGCAACTTCTGGGGCTGGTGATGATGCTTTTTATGTGAGTTCTGCTGCAACTAGTGCTGGAGACGTGAACAATAAGATACGCTTAGAAACCGTAGACGGTCAAACGAGGCTTTACAGCACTCGCAGCCCTGCAAACTCCACTTACGGAACAGGTAGGGTAGACATACAGACCAACACGGGTGGTATCACATTGCAATCTCTCGGAGAGAACAACAACCTCGTCGGAGTGGGTCCAGTCGCCCAAGGACCAAATGGAGGAGCAATCCTTATTGACGGTAGTGATTGCGACGCGACGATTCAGATCACAAAATTAAGCGCCACTGACAGACAATTAAAACTAGCCGTTACTGGTGCCTATGGGGCACTCTCCGCACCTGCCATTCTTCTCGAAACAATACAATCACCGGGGGGTCCGTCCACATTAAGTGGGGACATTCATTGCATTACTGCTGGAGGAGAAATTAGACTTGAGGCTGCTGCAGGTCCCACACTACCAACTCCGGTAAGTGGACAAATAAATCTCGTGTCAATAGCAAATGATATTCAATTGACGGCTGCAGCTGACGGAAGAAGGATTACTTTAACCGCCGATGGGCTGGGTGGCTCTGTTGACATCAGAAGTACTTTGAAGATGCTACCCGCGGCTGGTCTCACCGAAACTATAAATATTAGCGGGGTTTCAGGGAGTATCATCATGAGCGGTGGAACTACCGGTGATTTAACTCTGACAGGTCCTTCCGCGGAGATTACTGCTAATGGAACAATAGAATCTTTGCAAAATGTGGTGGCTGGAGTTGACATGGAATGTGGAAGAGACCTGACAGTGGAGAGAGACGCCGTGGTTGGTAACGGCGCTGGCGGTTCTTTTACTGTAAAGACCACTAACACAGTCGTTGGTCTCCCCGCGCTTCGCACGTACGTTGATGCTGGTGTAGATCAAACACAGTTAGGCACTCCTATTGTATTGTCTTCGGCAGCAACAACTACTCTGAATCCCGCTGGTGCTTTTCCCCGACGGTTTCCGGATGTTTCCGGTGCAATGGCGTATGACAACACTCTTAACATGATTTCTTACACGAGTCCGGACGTTGCGAATCCAGCGACAATTGTTCAGAAATACTTGGGAAACAAAGTTCTCTTGAAAACAGTTCAATGCACAGAGTCTTTATCGATCAATAATAGACTTAGTAATAATGGACCCGACCTTGCAAATCCAATTACCTATTCGACAGGTGGTACTAGTGGCTATCAGTCTGGAGACACTCAACGAAATTATGATCTTGACGGAAACTGTTTTGCTACAACCATAGGACAGGCCGGCACTGCCGGAGGTACAAAGTCTATATTTTGTTTGGAAGTTAAAATGCCTCCGAGACGTCCTGGCGCTAGTGCTGCTAATCCCGAATATTCTATTTTGATTGAAGGTACCTGTTGTTTTTCATTTAGAAATCCCAACGGAAACAGTACTGCGATTAATCTGGGATTTGGGGCGTATGCGACAGATAAATTGACACCAGCAGCTTCTCTCAACCCCGGTGGGATAGGAACCGCCGCAACTGATCCTTGGTTGTGGGGCACGCAACTTTTCTTTACTGGTGGTGGTGTTGGATCGTATCCAAGACCTATGCATGCTTCTTATTATAAGAACTTGGCAGACGCGAATGTTCCGAGTATAGATCTATCGAACGTGTTAAATCCACCATTTGGACAGTTTCCCGCTGGATGGCTTGATTCTCAAAAGCCCACGAACTGGGTAGATTGGCAAGGAAGTACTAGTAGTAATAATCGGGCGGGGTTGCCCAATGCTGGTTCGTATTTTAGACAAAGTATCGATGGCGGTGACTACGAAATCAAGCAAGTACCGTTTAGTATGCTATGTCAAAATACGAATGATACTGGTGTGGTGCAGACGCAGTACATATGGGTTACTGCTACTGATGCACAGTCTAGTGGCAACTTCACAGCTGTAGTGTATAGAGACGGTTACTACGGGTTCAACTCTACAGTTAGTACTAATTACTACGGTGGAAACACCAATTGCAGTGTTTATTATCTGGGAGATCCCAATCTTGGAAGTATCACGAGCGACGATGCTTAATTTTACTGATAAAATCTTAATTCTTTTTAGAGTTAAGATTATATGAGAAACTCAAATTCTCCTAATAATGGATAATGGTCGGAAAGGTCTGTTGTACAAAAATCAGGATTTATCATCATATTTTCCTTTAATCTCCAGAATCCAACCTTAATTTTTTTAGGACTCTTAAGAAGTATTACCCGGGAATTTGATTTTAACAGGTGGGATTTCTTGGAAACTAATATATAATCTAGGAGTTGTCTGGGGCAACATTTACAACTAACTCTCGAAGCTTTTTTACTAGTTTTTTCACATTCTGTACCCCCTAACCACCAAGGGAGGTTTTGACACGCTCCCGGATTTTTTTTATTACATGAATGACAAATAGAACAAACATACTCTTTATTACACCCATAGTGTGAATCTGCCCCATCGTCGCCAACTAAAGAGTTTGTTTCTGGATCAGATGTATACTTGTGTTTTCCTGATAATTTCGGTATATCTACATCTAACACTCTACACATCGATTTAATTCTAGATTCGTATTTATGTTTATCTATATTGAAATCACCAGAATATATCACTGGTTCTCCTGGTGGAATTTTTTGTTGTTTTGCAAATTTTTGAAGTTCTCTTATTTGCTTTGTTCTAATTTTCTTAGCTTGTTACATGATATTTATAAGAGACTAATTGG
>PVBE010221895.1_pt1 | contig 14978 bp, 18 predicted proteins | sample 1631181 | NCBI WGS metagenome assembly PVBE01 (sample SAMN08397723, study PRJNA350692) | Marine metagenome, whole genome shotgun sequencing project. | isolation source: water | place: Pacific Ocean | collected 2012-04 | reverse complement strand
CATTATCATCTTCATCGGCGGGGATGCCAAACCATTCTTCGAGCCAATTGCGAAATTTGGGCACAGTAATCTCACCATAGAGCAGTTGAAATCAGAGTCGATGCATCTTGCCCCGACCTATTTTCTAATAGACACCATAAAGGATATTTTGTCAAAGAGAATCGATTTATCGGGTATCTGTAGACTCCAGATTTTTTCTGAATATATCGAATCCTCCACTGTCAAACAGTATTAAAACAACACGTTGAATGCAGGTGGGTTTGTTCAGGTAATCACAAATAGCTCTCAGTATGATGCGGGCGGCACGATCTATGGGGAAGCCGAAAACTCCTGTGCTGAGTGCTGGCAAGGCAATGGAAGCGAGCTGTAATTCTTCCGCGCGTTTGAAGCTGTTGATCGTGGCGTTTCTCAATTTGACGTCTTCTTTTCCTTCGCCCCACTGCGGACCCACCGCATGGATAACGTATTTTGCTTTCAGGTTTCCTCCACTAGTAACTGCGGCATCGCCAACGGAGCAACCTCCTATTTTGTTACATTCTTCCTGGATGCTGGGTCCTCCTTTTGCACTGATGGCACCGGCTACGCCTGCTCCCATCATTAGAAAAGAGTTGGCGGCATTGACAATCGCATCGGTATCACTTTCGGTGATATCGCCTTGGATCAGCTCAATTTCTGATTGGTTGACGGTGACCTTCACAGGCTATCTCCAAATTTACTTGCCCGTAGAGCCAAACCCCTTTTCGCTTCGTACCGTATCGTCCAGATCATCAACGGAAAGGAAGTTAATGCTTTCAACTTTTTGAACCAATAACTGAGCGATGCGGTCTCCCGGTTCGATAAGATAATCTAAATCAGCATGGTTGAACAGGAGGACTTTCACTTCGCCACGGTACGGGGAATCAATAACCCCTGCGCCGCAATCAATAGAATGTTTGACGGCAAGGCCGCTTCGTGGCCAGATAAGGCCCACATGTCCTTCCGGCAGTGCTATATGGAGCCCGGTAGAAACCAGCATTTTCCCGCGAGCCGGTACTGTAGTTTTTTCCGAGGCTCTGATATCTGCTCCCGCATCTCCGGGGTGGGAGTATGAGGGCACATGCGGGCCCGTTACTTTGCACGTTTCTTGAAAAGATTTATTCATGTCAAGGGCCATCCTTAAAACAGGTTTTTTTTGCGATGGGCTAACTATAGTCGAAGTGAGTTTTCTGCGCAAAAGAAATTAAGGAGGGGGTAAAGCTTGAGGGGGTAGGCGAAAAGCCCGCCCCGTTGAAACCTCTTATTTAAAGCAACTGAACGACAAATCTTTTTAATATCCTGCCCTTGACGAGAGCTGAAGGGCTTTAAACAGAGGTTCCGCTTGAGGCGGACTGTTCTACAGCATAAAAAGGATGGCGGGCTACTATTCCGTTATGCAGACCCGTTTGGGACTGCAGGGAACGGGCAAAAGGGCTTCCATGGCACGCCGATTGGAAGAACTTCTTCTGCCGATAAAACCTTAGAGGATTCGGCCGGCGCTCATGCATTTTGGGGTTTGGGAAGGAGTTGTGACGCGAGTGCTTCCCAACAGCCATAAGGCCGTTCTGTACTGAAACCAAGGGACGCACTATACCTTCCATAGAAGCATCTTTCATAGTAACCCGCCCAGGGTGAGTTCTTAGGTCGTATGTCTTATTAAACTGGTTATCTTCTAAACTCAGCATAATTTTGTGTGTTCTTATCATTTTCATGAAGATGATTACACGGACCTATTTGCACACTATCTTCCTTTATATTGTATGTCCATCGAAAACTACCACCATATGTGGTGGCTGTCAAGGAGTAAATTTTCGAGGAAAGGAGTTTTTATGATAACCATTTATTTTTCAATATATTAAATGGAATATTTTTTAAATTTTTGGAGGAAATGAGGGGTTTGGTACAGTATATTGTGTAGACCGGGTCAATATTAACCCTTATAAAGTAGCCACGGTTCTTGAGATTAAGGGGGTTTATCGGGAGAGGGAAGTCGAAATCACTCAGATGTAGGTTTATCTTTGAATTTATGAAGGTTAATTGATATTTCATCAAGAATTCGCTTGTTGGTAGTGTATATCGTAGAATTTTTCATAGTTCGAAGATAGTGGAGATCAGAAGACCTCGCTACGGCATTTCCCAAGACCACATGAGCGAGAACCTTGTCCTTTTTATCCAATAATTCGACTGAAAGCCGGGGTTGGGTGAAGCCGGTTATTGTATCGCCGGGGTCTGTTGGCAGGGTGGATTCGAATTCCAGGGAATTCAGGGTCCAAAGTATGTCATTGCCAATGAAACTCTGGATAGCATCAAGCTGTTTAGGCTGGGCAAGGTTCCAATCATTATCTGATTTATTCAAAATAAAAGTTTGCTCTGAATTGTGAATTTTGATTTGCCGGACTTCATCTTTATTAAATTTAAGAAGTGTCTTGTCTTTTAAATCGTGCAGGGAGCGAAAGATTGTTTTCACGGAAGATTGTTTAAGTGTGAATACCGCTTCTTCGCCGGTCCGCTTTGCAAAATAATGTTCTCTGTTTGATGTTTGATTGCCAAGTATCAACGACCAGGTTTTTCCATCTTTGTAGCTGAGGGTTAATTCTTTTTCTGGTCGGCCAAAACCAAATAGTTTCGGGTCCGTGACAAATGTTTTAACAAATTCTACGATGCGTGTGTCTTTCAAGTCAAATAGTAGACTGTTGACCGTCGCCGTGCTGGCTTGCGTACTAACGGGTTTCTGGATGATCCACTTTTGTGAATCCTTTTTGTCGTGCGTCAGGTGAATTATTTTTCCATCCATATGTAGGCTCAGGCTGGCCACCTCGTCATCATCGAATTTGACTAGTGACTTGTCCATGAAGTCTACCAGTCGGCTATTGTTCAAAGTGTCGAATAATGATTGATCAATGATAAATATATTTTTTCTGGCAAGTGTTTTGGCGTAGAATCCGTTTCCACCTTTCTTCCCAATCAATAAAATGAGCGGGTCACTTGACTTTGTTCCGCTCACTTTAAGAATAAGTTTCGGATCAGTTAATCCGTAAGAATCCAATTTTTCTGGGCGTTCTTCTATGAATTCTTTGATTCGTGCCGCCCGGATGGTGTTTAAAAAGTTTGATATTTCATTTTCATTTCCTTTTGCGCGAGTCTCCTCTTCAGATAACCTCCAGGACTCCTTAGATTTTTCAAGGACGAGGATTTTCCCGTCACGGGTACACTCAAGTTTTGAGACCTTCGAAGTTTCAAAGCCGAGGATTGTTTTATCGCGTAAGTCGAAAACACTTCTATCAAGATTATTGCTGGTGACTTCCGCCGCAAGGATTTTGTTTTCATCAGAACGTGCTAAGTAAATTTTGTTTCCCATTGGGTGGTCGTCACCCACTCGTAATCCTTTTGTCTTTCCATTTTTCATTGAGAGGGAAACTTCAAGGGCGGGCATGTTAAGCCCGAAGACACTTAAATCTTTTGGGGAGTCGTCAACGAGACGGGTGAAGCTGAGGTTATTAAGAAACGATAGATAAGTTGAGGCGGCTGCGGAATCACCTTTAGCATCAACGGGTGAGGTCATTCGCCACCCGTCAGCGCCAGAGCGTTTTAATGTAATAGAACTTTTGTTTTTAATAATGGAAAACGTGTCAACATTACCCGGTTTGAATGGCAGGACTTTTCCCGAGCGTATTTTTTCTTCCTTTTCACGCTTCTCTGTGGGTACATCCACGAGGAAGTAGTAAAGGACGATTCCGACAAATGCTACCGTCAGCGCAATCGTCCCCTTAAACTTCATAAGCTACGCCTCCTCCACCAGGTTCGTATTCCCATTAAAACGACCAGGGCGGGTGTAAAAACTCCCAGCATTAAAATAAATAATCCCTGGGATTGCGTTAGTGAAAGCGGGGTGTTCTTCCGTTCTTTGGGTCGGATCGAAATAAGGTTTTTTTCTTCCGCCAGAAAGGAGGTCGTATTAAGAAATAAGTCACCGTTTCTGGAAAAATTAAAATATTTGTTGCCCACGAAATCTGAATCGCCGATGACTACCAGACGAGCTTGCCTGGTATTTTTAGAGGTGTCGGTGAAAATATTTGCATTGTCATCAGCAGAATTTTGTTTTGGCTCATGGACGGGTATTTCCCGTGTTGAGATAACTGCCACGGAGACAGGTCCTTTAAAGTCTGCTTGTTCGTCAAACTGGGACTTGCCTTCGTTGAGAGCAATCAAGTTGGTTTCGGCCCAACTACTCGATCCTGTTTGCAGGAATTCTGTGGCTTCTACGCCATCAACTTTCTCAGCTTTTACCATGCGCAGAAGAGGAAAAATTGTTGGGAGCACAAATTCACGGGTAATATCATGAACGATATACTGACTTATCACTGGCGCGGCATAATCTCCGCCAAACATTTTAGACATGGGGTCTATGACAAACGAATCTGGAACGTCGATGCTCCATCGCTTGAGAAGTTCTTCCATTCCGAATTTAGATTGAGGGTCCAGAAGCAGAAGCGCCGACCCACCTGCATTGAGATAGTCTTCAATAATTTTTTGTTCTTCTGGGGCAATGGGTTTTTCAGGTCCCGGGATGACAAGAAGTTTTGTGTCAACCGGAATTTCACCTGCTTGAAGTAGTAAGAGGTTTTCCACTTGGAACCCGTCCTTCTCTAGAGATTCTTTAACGGCGGACAACCCCTGATTCTCTTCATCACTAATGCGCTTTTCTCCATGCCCTTCCAGGAATCGGATCACTTTTTGTTCGTCTTTAATTACTTTAAGAATACCGTTGACCAGATTCGCTTCGCTTGGGTCTTTTACCTGGGTTTCCTTCTTCCCGCTTTCAAGGACAATGGTGCTGTAGGTGGTGATGCCGAATTTTTTCGTTATGGTAGGGTTTTTGTCTGGATCGATAAATGAGAGACTGAGTTTGTCTGAGGATTCTATGAGGGCTTGCATCCGGTCTTGAAAAGAACTCTTTTCCGGCGAACCGGTTTGGAAAAAGGCAGTCAACTTGACTTCGCGCGGCAAAGTCTCAACGATTATTTTTGTTTGTGGCGAAAGCGTGTAAAAACCGGTTGCCGTAAAGTCATATTGCTGTTTGTGGCGAAAGACGATCATGTTAATGAATGTCAGGATGCCAAGAAAAACTAAAAGCAGAATCAGCGAATTGGTTCCGTGAAGCACCGTCCGTTTTTTCATCGCGTTATCTCCATCGGGATGACTCAAGGACTCTATGGGTGAGGAATAAACCAAAAAGGATAAACGAAAGATAATAAGCCAGATCGCTGGAATCTATCAATCCTTTAAGAAAATGCTGCAGATGCGTTATGAGAGAAAGATACTCCAGTACCTGCCCCAGTTCAGGGCCCGCCGCCTGTGCACCCCAGCCTATAAACCATATGAATAAAGCTATACCAAAACCTATGACAGCCGCGATGATCTGATTATCAGTGAGGGAAGAGGCAAACAGTCCCATTGATACATAGCACCCTGTCATAAGAAATATTCCCAGGTAGCCTGTAAGTATCGGGCCGATCTCCGGTTGCCCTGCAAATACCAGGTATCCAATGGAATACCCGGAAAGGAGCATCATCAAGCTAATCACAATCATGCAGGCTAGAAATTTTCCCAGAATGATTTCCTCGAGGCGGACTGGTGAAGATAAAAGAAGGGCAAATGTTTTAGACTTTTTTTCCTCAGCGAAGCTACGCATGGTTATCAATGGGATGATGAATAAAAGAATCACCGCCATTTGCTGGAAAGAAGGTTCAATCACCATCTCATTTAAGTTCAATCCAATATCCGCACCACGTAGCTGGTGTGTTTGAAAACTGGCAAAACTGAAAGAATTGAGAAGGATGAAAAAAACAATACCGTAAAGAATCAGAAATACTGTGGTCACAGAATAAAAAACAGGTGAACTGAAAAACGACCCTAGATCTCTTTTTGCTATGATCCACGTGTTTTTCATGGCTTCACCTCATTTTCTTCCAACGTTAGTTTGAGGAAAATGTCTTCCAGTGTCATAGAGGCAGGTTTAAGCTCTACGATGCCCCAGTTATTGTCCAGTGCCAGTTTCGCGATGGCATCTTGAATATTGGCATTCGGTTCGCAATCAATTGTGAACTGTCCGGTTTCCTGTTCAACGACAGCATTCGTCTGATCTAGTGCGCGGAGTTTTTCAATTGTCTCGCCGTCACTTCGGCGCACTTTTAAAATTAATCTTTCCCCATTGCGCAATCGGGTCGTTAGAGATTCCAATGAATCAACGGCCACTATTTCTCCTTCGCTAATGATGATAACCCGCTTGCAAATTTGTGTTATTTCAGGAAGGATGTGCGAGCTTAAAATAATTGTATGCGACGAGGCCAGATCTTGAATCAGCTTTCGAATTTCAATGATCTGGATCGGATCTAATCCTATGGTGGGTTCATCTAGAATTAGAATATCCGGGTCGTGGATCAAGGCCTGGGCGATGCCGACTCTTTGTTGGTAACCTTTTGACAGTCGGCCTATGACCCGATTACTGACATCTTTGAGAGAACACTTTTCGATGACCTGTTCCACTGCTGACCGGGCATTTCTGGAAGGAACATTGCGTAGCCTGGCCGCAAAGGTCAGGTAGTCAGAAGCAACCATGTCGGAATACAGAGGAGGAGTTTCAGGCAGGTAGCCAATGAGCTTGCGGGTTTCTAAGGATTGTTCAAATACATCAAAGCCGCAAATCTTTACGCTACCGCTTGACGCAGGCATGATGCACGACAAGATGTTCATCGTTGTAGACTTGCCGGCACCATTTGGGCCTAAAAACCCAACGACCTCCCCCTTTTCGATCTGAAACGATAAATTTCTTATCGCCTCCCTAGGGCCATATGATTTAGAAAGTTGCTCTACTTCGATCATCTTTTGATGTGAAATAATTAATTCGTAATCGTTTCCCTGGAATTGTACGCTACGGAAGATTGTTTGCTTCGAATTAAAAGTCCAGAGGTAATACTTTGCGGATGCACTATCTGCCGGGGCCAGTTTATGTTAAGCCGTTACTGCATGGATTTTACTATACACCATATTCGTGCTTTAAAATTTAACATATGAAAATATTTGTTTTTAAATAAAAAAACATCACGGTTTGATTCTCTTGCCTTTCGATTGTGCTGAACGGCCAATATGATATGATCCAACTCGGCCACCGCTTTGAGTCGATTAATGATATGCTCGACCAGCGGAACTCCTGCCAGAGGACAAAGGGCTTTCCCTGGCAGTCGGGTTGAGGTCATTCTGGCTTGCAATATAGCGGCTACAGGAATCATAATCGGTCGCGGTTAAATATGCAGGCCTCATTGTGCTGGTTTCCAGATAAATCTGTAATGCAGAATAAATCATATGAAATGTCCTAAAAGATTAAAGCAGGGAGATAGGGTAGGGGTGGTCGCGCCGGCGGGTCCGGTGGATCCAGAAAATCTGGAGAAAGGACTGCGAACGCTCAAGCGAATGGGGTTTTTGCCTGTGGTGGCTAAACATGTTCTGGCGAGGGACAGGCATCTGGCGGGAACGGATGAGCAACGGACGCAGGATCTGAATGATTTATTTGGCGACAAAAATATTAAGGGAATCTTTTGTGCACGAGGTGGTTATGGGAGCAACCGCGTTCTCTCCGGCCTTGATCCTTCTGTCATTCGCAGGAACCCTAAGGTTTTTGTTGGGTCCAGTGATATCACGCTTCTTCTTTTATTTCTGGTTCAGGAGTGTTCGCTGGTGGCGTTTCATGGTCCGATGGTTGCGGGAAATTTTGGACGCTATCCCATGCCAAAGTCAAAGCGCCAGTTTTGCGAAATCCTTTTGGGAAAAAAGGCAGGTAAACGGCTCACCGCAAAGGGAGCGCGAGTTTTTAATCCGGGAATCGCTGAGGGGAAAATGACGGGCGGGTGCCTTACTTTACTTTGCCGTTCTTTGGGGACGCCGTGGGAAATTAAAACCCGCAATCGGATTCTTTTGATTGAGGATGTAAATGAACCTCTTTACAAGATTGACGGAATGCTCTGGCATTTGAAACAAGCGGGAAAGTTCAAAGGAATTCGTGGAGTCGTTTTTGGAGAAATGGTCAATTGCCAGCCTTCAAAGAAAGCGGGCGGGTCTTTTAAGGAAATTTTGCGCGACGTGTTTGCTGATAGCTCTTTCCCGATTCTAACGAATTTCCCAGCTGGGCACGGACGAGAAATGCTTACTTTGCCGATGGGAGTGGAGGCCAGACTGGATACGAAATCTAAGTCGCTTGAATTTGAAAACTGCGGTGTGCTGTGATGATGCAGAACTTTATATGCGGACCGGAATTCCCTTCGACTTCAAATACCTTTTTGTTTCTCCAATGGTAAATTCCTTGAAGTGAAAAATAGACGCGGCTAAAACGGCGTCTGCCTTGCCTTTGACGATTCCTTCAAAAAGATGATCCAGTGTTCCCGCCCCGCCAGAAGCTATGAGGGGGATTGTGAGTGATTCGGATATGGTGCGGTTGAGTTCCAGATCGTATCCGCTTTTGGTTCCATCGCAGTCCATGCTTGTAAGGAGGATTTCCCCGGCACCGTATGTTTCCATGAGTTGAGCCCAGCGCACGGCATGGATACCGGTGGGATTTCTTCCTCCATGGGTGAACACCTCAAATGAAGGTTCCGATTCGTTTCCTGTCAGGAAAAGATCGGGATGCGTGTCGCGCCAGAGTAGTTTGGAGTCTGCCGGTTTTTTAGTGGATTCCACTCGTTTGGCGTCGACCGCAACGACGATGCACTGGTTACCAAATTTTTCGGCGGCGTTGCGAACAAACTTAGGGTCGTGTACTGCGGCGGTATTGATGCCAACTTTGTCCGCTCCTGCGTTTAGGAGATTGCGAATGTCATCCAGATTACGTACTCCCCCGCCCACGGTCAGAGGCATGAAAACTTTTTCGGCGGTACGTGCGACAATATCCAGGATGATGTCCCGTTTTTCATGGGAGGCCGTGATGTCAAGAAAGGTCAACTCATCGGCGCCTTCTTTTTCGTAGGCGGCGGCTACTTCCACCGGATCACCGGCGTCGCGCAAGTTTACGAAATTAACGCCTTTGACCACTCTGCCGTCTTTTACGTCCAGACAGGGAATAATTCTCTTAGCCAGCATAGCGGTTCAGCAACTCCAGGGTTTGGGGATAGGTGAAGCTTTTATCGTACAGGGCTTTGCCTGTGATGATGCCTTCAACGCCGTTAGGTTCAAGGGCCATGAGGTCTTCAATGTCTGTTAGCTTGCTCACTCCACCAGATGCGATCACTGGCCGTTTGGTGCTGTCGGCAAATTCTTTAATGCTTTTCAGATTGGGGCCTTGAAGCATTCCGTCACGGCTGATGTCGGTGAAGATATAGCCTGCCACGCCATAAGATTCCAGTTTTTGTGCTAGGTCGGTGGCCCGCTGGTCTGAAACTTCCACCCATCCTTTAATGGCGACGTTACCATCTCGGGCGTCGATGCCAACGATGATTTTACCGGGAAATTCCTTGCACGCTTCGGCGACAAATTCGGGTTCCTTTTGCGCAATCGTTCCTAGAATTACTCGAAAGGCTCCGGCATTAACATATGTTTCGATGGTCTTAAGGTTGCGGATGCCTCCTCCTACCTGAATATCAACGGAACTGTTATAGATTATTTTTTTTACGATTTCGGCATTGGCTGGTTGCCCATCGAAAGCGCCATCCAGGTCCACTACATGTATGAGGGGAGCCCCTTCTTCGTCCCAGTGGCAGGCCATGGCAACAGGGTCATCTGAATAAACGGTTTCCTGATCAGCCTTTCCTTGTGACAGGCGTACGCAACGCCCCTCTTTAATATCAACAGCGGGAATGATTTTCATATAAGAGTTCTTTTTCTAAAGTTTTATGGTTTATGTTCACTAATCTCTCTTTCCGTTGCCGGGACCTTCGGTATGGAGGAGGGAGCATTTGAGGATGAATAATATCAGATTTATTTTTTTAGAGGTTTTTTATTATACAATGCTCAGAAAGTATGGGATACCTTGACTCAATTATTCACTCAACTATGCTAGAGTGGTTTTCAGGTTTGAGGCTGTTTTTATCTGTAGCGGGATACCAATTAAGGGTTTGATGATGCTTCACTATAGATTTGTTTTCGGGGAGATAGAATGACAGAGAGTCAGATTTCTTCCAGAGCCCTCAGGGAGCAAGAGGCTTTTAATGAGGGATTACAAAGAGATGGCTATATGGAAGTGTTTGATCACACGTGCCATTTGTTTTTGCGGCGAAGAGATCAACTCATCTGTGATGAACTGCAGTATGCCCAGGGTAAAGATGTGCTGGAGTTGGGCTCCCAATCTTGGAGAGCCTGGGTTGAGGGTAATGACATTCGACCGGCGAACTTGCATTGCATTAATATTTCCCAGGAAGAAATCGATCAGGGTAAGGAGAGTTCACGCGACACCAAGGTCAAACCGAATTTTTATTTAATGGATGCCAATTGTCTTGAATTCGAAGATGACTCCTTTGATTTTGTTTATGGTTGCGCTATCTTGCATCACTTGGATTATGGTCGGGCATTGGATGAAGTATGCCGAGTCTTGAAACCAGGTGGGCGAATCCTGTTTGTTGAGCCGTTAGGCATCAACCCTGTAGGGAAGCTGGTGAGGGCGATTACACCTTTTGCGCGTACGGTTGATGAAAAGCCGCTCATGTTTGCAGAGCTTGCTGAGTTGGAAAAAAAATTTCATACTCGTCATTATTATGAAGAATTGTTTTCAGTTCCGTTGGGAGTGATATCAGGTTTTTTGTTTGATAATGCAGACAACTGGTTGACTCGGTTCGCATTCAATCTGGACCTTTCTTTGAATAGAGCGTTCCCTCCCTTGCGATATTTATTCAGACACGTGCTGGTGATAGGGACTCTAAAGTGATTTTTTGAGGATGGGGGTGCTCTTCTTCTAATTCCCTGGAATGAATCTTTGTTTAAACTCGCAGTAAGGGGAGGCGTTGGGAATCAGGGGGATCAGGTTCCCAGCTTTTCAAAGAATTTAGATTTTCTGTTCTTATTGCTTTTTATTCGAATTAATTTGAATTTACTATTTGTTTTATAAGGAAAGGTTTAATGAAAGTTAGCAAAGCTCCGCTGGATGGGGTGCTCATTGTAGAGCCTAAAATATTCAAGGATCCGCGCGGGATGTTTTATGAAGTTTATTCCGCGAAAAGATATGCGGAGCATGGAATTACCGCTCATTTTGTTCAAGATAACCACTCTGTTTCTGAGAAGGGTGTCGTAAGAGGACTTCATTACCAGGTAAATCCGGGGCAGGCTAAATTAGTGCGGGTTACCCGGGGAGAGGTGTTTGATGTGGTTGTGGATATTCGTAAGGAGTCATCTACTTATGGTAAGTGGTGGGGGCTTCGTCTTTCTGAAACAAATAATTTGCAATTGTATATTCCTGTGGGATTCGCCCACGGGTTTTGTGTTTTGAGTGAGACAGTAGAATTTTTGTATAAATGTTCAGATTATTACTCTCCTGAAAATGAACGCGGTATTTTGTGGAATGATCCTGACCTGGCTATCGACTGGCCCGTCGAAAATCCGACTCTTTCGGAAAAGGACAAAGTCTATCCGCGCTTAAACGAGATCTGATTACCCCTGAAATTTATTGGAGTGAACCTGGTCGAAGCTCAGCCGCAAGAATAACGTAGAGGTTTCGCTCCACAGTCAGTCACGCAAAAATCCCCAAAAATTTTTATATTATAAGGCCGCCGGGTTGTTAGGCGGTCTTCGTGTTTTCGGTTGTCAGGGCATCATCGCCCCGTTATTGATGTCCAGGGTTTGTCCGGTTATGGAGGTTTGCGCGTCTGAAATCAGGAAGGCGGTGAACTCTGCGATTTCATCGGGTTGTGACATCCTACCCAGAAGAACATCTTTCATAGCTAGTTGGAAGGCTTCTTCTTTGCTTATTTTTAATGCCTCAGAAAATGACTGTAGTCCTTCATGTGCCATGGCGGTATCGACCCACCCGGGGCACAGGGCGTTGACGAGAATTTTGTCTTGAGCCAATTCAACCGCGAGAGAGCGGGTCAGCCCTAATAATCCTGCTTTCGACGCACAGTAGGCCGAGTATCCCGGTACCCCGAGCCTCGCCAGGATTGAAGAGAGGATAACTATCTTTTTATACGGTGCGCCACTCTTTTTGAGGTAAGGCAGGCTCTCGTGAATGGTGTTATAGGTTCCGGTAAGGTTGATGTCGATGATTTCCCGCCAGCGGTCGTTTGATGAGTAATTATTTTCACCGCCCACCCCCGCATTCGCAATAAGTGCGTAAAGTGACTCGATCTTGCTTTTTTGCAGGGCTTTGGAAATCTCTTGGGCTTGTCTAATGTCACAAGAAATGAGCAGGTGTTCCTCGGAGCGCTCTAAGGTTTTCTTTGTTGTTTCAAGTTTATCCAGATTTCTGCCCAGAAGAATCAGGGAATAGTCATTTCTGGAAAGGCGTTGAGCGATAGCTCTGCCGATTCCGCTTCCCGCCCCAGTAACTAAAACAGTTTTCGTAGTGCTCATATTTATTGTTTTCTAATGGGGACGAATGGGAGAATTGCTCCTGGGGTCTCCGCTCAGGGCCTTAATAAACTCTGCAAGGTGACCGGCTTTTTCCAATTGGGAGCTTTTGTTGTATGTCATGACGAGGTTATTCATCATCCGCACCAGGGTTTCTGTATTGGTGGCAGTGCCCAGATAGTGTTCTTCAAAATGGTAGCCCATTTTTTCCGCCAGACTGGAACAATCCTCCGGCGAAAGGATGCGTCCCTTGTCAAAAGGATCAAAATAGACAGGTTGAGTCAGTGAATCATATTTTGCTATGTAGTGACCTGGCAACCCCACTCCGACAATGGGAAGCCCTAAACGTTGGCCTACAAATACACACAAGGTTGACAACGTTATAGGAATGCCTTTTCTATTCTCAAGCATCCGCGAAAAATAAGTGTTGTCCGGACTTAAAAAGTCTGTTCGGTTGCCTTCAAATCCTTTTTCATAGAAAAGAAACCGGGTCAATATTTGGACGGCCTGTTCAGGCGATTTTTCATCTCGGATAAGATCGAATGCCTCGGCTGCCAACTGGTCTAGAGTTCGACAGATGATATCGGTTTCTTCGTCTGGATAGCCAAACTTTGACAAGAGAACCACGCCAGCTTCCAAGTCCCATTGTCCTCCTGTTAAAGTTGTGGCTAGTTTGCGAAACTGCCCCAGAAGTTGCTTCGGGAAAATTGCCCGTATCACTTCCTGAGCCAAGGCTTTGACCGCGGGCTTTTCGGTTCTTACGGCTATTTCAAGGAAAGGAATCGCGTCTTCGCCCAGTTGAATGAGTTGATCCCGCACTCGGTTGCGGACAAACTCGTCCCTGTCGTCGATCAAACGAATGAGATGAGAAATTTGACTTTTTTCGGGTTCGGACGCCATGAGAGAATTATTAAAAAAGCCTGATCGGACTATTTCCCGACCAGGCTTTTGTTGGTGTTAATGATTCGCTTAAAGGTCAGGTTGCGGTGTCATGCGTAAATAAGGTTTGATCTCTTTGAAACCTTTCGGAAATTTGGCTGGAATGTCCTCTGTTTTGATAGCAGGGATAACCACGCAATCATCACCGTGTTTCCAGTCAGCTGGAGTCGCTACCTGATAATTTGCGGTTAACTGAAGTGAATCGATCACGCGTAGTATTTCATCAAAATTCCTGCCGGTAGAAGCAGGGTAGGTCAACTGGAGTTTGACTTTTTTGTCCGGACCAATAATGAATACAGAGCGGACGGTCAGATTATCGAGTGCATTAGGGTGAATCATACCGTACATGGTGGCGACATTGCGGTCGGGATCGGCAATGATCGGGTAGTTCATGGTACAGCTTTGCGTTTCGTTAATGTCACTGATCCATCCCTTGTGGGATTCCAGCGGATCGACACTGATAGCGATGGTCTTGACATTTCGCTTTTCGAATTCACCTTTCAAATTAGCTACCCGGCCCAGCTCTGTGGTGCAGACGGGTGTGTAGTCTTTAGGGTGTGAAAACAGGATTCCCCAGCCGTCGCCCAGCCACTTATGAAACTCGATGGTGCCCTCTGTAGTTTTCGCAGTGAAATCTGGTGCGGTGTCCCCAAGCCTGATAGTCATAACCGTTTCCTTTCCATAATATGTTTATAAACAAAAGGTTGATGGTAATTACCAAATAATATAAAAATCAACGGGAATATACCCCAGCTAAATGCCATAATTATTGAATTTAACAATTATAGCATATGAAAAGTCCGGTTAGCGAAAGTCGACAAAAAGCCGTCGAAATGAAGATATATTTATAGTTGCATGTGGAATATTATTTTACTTACATAAGATGAATTGAAGTTCTCTATCGGTTCAAAAAATTTGCCCGGTTCATCATAAAAATAAGGTGTTATTCATGGAGCGGGACACGAGAGGAAAAATTGAAGAGACCCAGCGGTTCATGCTCATGCTCTGGGCGATTTTTCTGATCATTTTATATGTGTGTTCGTTTCTAGTTGAGTACCATTTCCCCGGTCAGGAAGAAGATGTGGTCGCAGGAGAAAAGATACTGACCGATCTCCAGAAAGTATTTTTTTTCGCCTTGATGGGAATGGGATTTCTGATTGACCTCGTAAATATGCGATATGACAAGAATAAGGCGTATGTGTTTTTGATATGGTCACTTGTGTTGGGTGGATTTTCCAGTGGGATAGGAGCAATGCAATATCATGTAATTTTTCAAATCATGGGCGGAGGGTAAGAACTTTGATTTTTCGAAATTAAGACAGAGGGTCCTCAATTGACTCCTGAGGGGGGAAGTGATAATTTAAGGAAAATACAGGCCAATAAAAACAAAATGGGCCGTTAGCTCAATTGGTAGAGCAACTGACTCTTAATCAGTAGGTCCTCGGTTCGACCCCGAGACGGCCCACCATTTAAATCAAAGGGTT
>PVBE010592072.1_pt1 | contig 14979 bp, 10 predicted proteins | sample 1631181 | NCBI WGS metagenome assembly PVBE01 (sample SAMN08397723, study PRJNA350692) | Marine metagenome, whole genome shotgun sequencing project. | isolation source: water | place: Pacific Ocean | collected 2012-04 | reverse complement strand
TTTGATGGATATTCATCTTCGTGATGAGATAGACGGAGTGGAAGCCGCTACACAGATTCACAAGCAGTATGACGTGCCGGTCATTTTCTGTACGGCCTATTCGAATGAGGAAACACTAGAGCGGGCTAAGATTTCTGAACCATACGGTTACGTGCTGAAGCCGTTTGACAACCGTGAGCTCGAGATCAATATTGAGATTGCCTTATATAAACATAGAGTTGAAACGGATCTGGCAGATACGCGACAGCGGCTCGATGCGACCTTGACCCATGTGAATGATGGCGTGATTGCTGCGGATGGGGAAGGTCAGATTTACGTATTCAATCCGATGGCGGAAAAAATCACTGGTTGCCGCCTGAAGGATGCTAGACATTCGACTTTGAGCAAGATCCTGCCATTACAGGCCTTCGAATCTGGCCAGGCAGCAATTGAGCTCAACAATTGGGATAACTTTAACTGCTGGGAAGATACATCCGGTGTTCGCCAGTATCTTATTCGTCAGGATGGTCAAAAAGTTCCTATTGAGATCAGTGTAAATTCTCTCAAGGACTCCAAATCAAATCTGATGGTTATTACTTTCCGTGACATCAGTCAACAGTTGAGCTATGAAGCGACGATTCAGAAAAATGCCTTTTTCGATAACCTAACTGAATTGCCCAACCGTTCACTCTTTATTGACCGGCTTGAAGGCTCCCTGAACCGGCGTAAGCGAGGCAGGCCGCAGCAATTTGCTGTGCTCTTCATGGATATCGATGGATTTGGTGCCATTAATGAAAACCTTGGTCATGAGCGAGGTGACCGTCTGATTCATGAAGTAGGAAGCAGGATCGACAAAACATCGCGTCCGGATGATACGGTGTCGAGATTTAGCAGCGATATTTTTGCGGTGTTGCTTGACCCTGTGGATGCTGCGAACGGTGCGATTCTGGCATGCCAGAGAATTCTGGATGAGGTGGAGAAACCCGTGACAATTGATGGGGCACCCGTGAGTGTTACTGTCAGTGTCGGAATCGTTCTTAACCATGGTAACTACAAGAACTCTGAAGAAGTAATCCGCGATGCCAATACTGCCCTGCAACGGGCGAAACTAGATGCTCAAGGCAGTTACATCCTGTTCGACAAAGAGATGCATCGGGACGTGAAGAAGTTCCTAGAACGCAAGAAGAGTATGCAACAGGCTATCCTGGATGGAGCGTTTGATGTCCACTACCAGCCAATCGTAGATGTTGAATCTGCAAGCCTCACTGGCATGGAGGCTCTTGTTCGCTGGCCACATCCAATCGAGGGGATGGTATCCCCTGAAGAATTCATTCCCATCGCGGAAGAGACCGGTCTCATCCTGCAACTGGGTGAGTGGGTATTGCGCTCCGTGTGCAAGCAAATAAAGCAATGGAATTGTGCGGGGATGAACAACTTTAGGGTGGCGGTAAATCTGTCTGCGCGGCAGTTTGAGAATAATATCCCGAGCCTGGTTTCTGAAATACTGGATGAAACAGAAATCTCTGCGGATTCACTTGGTCTGGAAATCACCGAGGGAGTCGCTATGAAGGATGTTGATCACAATATCCGCATGCTTGAGGAACTGAAGGATCTGGGCATTAGTATCAGCATTGATGACTTCGGCACTGGTTATTCATCTCTGGCATACCTGAAGCGGTTCCCATTGAATACCCTGAAGATTGATCGCTCTTTTATAAAGGATATTGCATACAGTACTGACGACAGGGAAATCACGAAAGCAATTATTGCCATGGGGCAGAATTTGAACTTGAAGGTACTCGCTGAAGGTGTAGAAACAGAAGATCAACTAGAGATACTCCGTCATAGTGGTTGCGACTATATTCAGAGGTATTACTACAGTCGCCCAATGCCTGCTGCCGATGTACTGCCCTTTCTGCAGGACAGGAATCTGGTTAACGCAGAGAACATGAAATTGATGGAGCCGGGCCTGGACCCAGTAGGTGTCGCTTTGTGAGTGAACCACCCTCGGACAGTGGTTCATCAGAGAACAATGGAACTGAACTGGTAAAGTCCGAGGCCCAAGAAAGGAATCTCACTTCTGTGATTATGGGTTCCGGTGACGCTCGTACGGTGCCGGGTTTTCAAGGCGATATCAGCGAGCCTATGCAAACAGACGAGAGGTCGAGTCTTGAGCAGCAGATCCAAGACGTACAGAAACTGGAAAACCTGGAGGTGATGGCAGGTGGCGTAGCCCATGATCTGAACAATATTCTAATGTCCATCCTGGGAAACGCGGACCTGGCGTTGAACGAACTCGCTCTATCCGCGCCAGCGCGACGGAATATTGAAGAGATAGGGAACGGTGCAAAATGAGCAGCCGAACTCGCCTCACAGATGTTGGCATATTCGGGTAAGGGTCAGTTCGTCATTGAAACAATTGACCTGAACATTTTCATCGAGGAGATGGCCTACCTTGTAGATGTTTCAATTTCGAAGAACATTGAGCTCAAATATCACTTCGCTGATAACCTGCCTACCTTTGATGGGGATGCAACTCAGGTTCGTCAGATCATTATGAATCTGATTCTCAACGCATCTGATGCTATTGGTCGTGAGAGTGGCTCTATCTCCCTCGTGACCGGCGTGATGCATTGTGATCGTGCCTATCTGGATGAGATTAGCAGGACGTTGGATTCCGGTGATCTCGTCAATGAAGGCACCTATGCCTATTTCGAGGTGACTGATACAGGTGTTGGTATGGATGCCGCTACCCTCGAGAGAATCTTCGATCCCTTTTTCACCACAAAGGCCAATGGACGCGGTCTGGGCATTGCGGGAGTACATGGAATTGTTCGTGGTCACAGGGGGGCAATAAGAATATCCAGCGAGTTGGGCACTGGTACGACGTTCAAAGTCCTTTTCCCTGTCAATGAATCAAATGAAAGTGAGCCAGCTAATATCGATCACGGTGGGTTAACGGTGCATGACTGGAGGGGAAGTGGGACCCTCTTGATCGTTGATGATGAGGAAACGGTTCGTACCGTTAGTAAGGCGATGGTTGGACACATGGAGTTTCAGGTATTGACCGCAGCCGATGGAAGCGAAGCCATTTCGATCTTAAGGCAACATACTGATGAGATTGTCTGTGTGTTACTAGATCTGTACATGCCGAACATGGATGGTGAACAGGCGTTCCATGAAATCGTAAAAATCAAGCCTGATATCAAAATCATTCTCAGCAGTGGCATTAACCTGTTGGATACCGCCATTAGTCTTGTCGGAAAACGTCCTGATGGTTACTTGCAGAAACCTTATGACCTGGAGAAACTGAAACAGGTGTTGATGACAACCCTCGATGGTGAGAGCATCGCAGCAGACGACTTTTGAGTCTGCTGACATGGGTGAACTAGTTAATGGCACATAGGCCCGCTCTGCTGCGCAATGCATATTTCTGGGCCATCATCATCCCCTTGTTACTTGGCTTACCCTTCCTAAACAAGCCCTTTCACATTGACGACGTGTCATTTTTGGCTGTTGCCCATCAGATTGTTGCTGAGCCCTTATATCCACATGGTCGCCCGGGAGAAGGGGGCAAACCCGATGGACTCTTCCAGATATCGAGTTCGCCTCTCATTAGCTATTACTATGCGATGATTCTGAGGCAGTTTGGTGATTCTGAGGTGATTCTTCATACGGGGATGCTGCTGTTCCTTGTGATATTCAGTTTAGCCACGGTGAGCCTGGCATTTCGCTTTACCGGCAATGGCTGGTGGCCGATGCTATTCCTGGCCTCGTCCCCTGCGGTTGTGGCTTCCAGTAATCTCATGATGGATATTCCTGCTGCTGCGCTTGCAACAGCGGCAGCAGCAATTTTTATCCATGGGAGCGATAGTAGAGATTGGAGGTTCGTACTGCTCGCAGGGTTAGTCGCTGGATTAGGCGTGCTAGCGAAATATTCAGCGATCGTCGTGTTCCCCCCCCTCGTACTTTATGCAGTATTCCGAAATCGGGTGGTATACATTCTCGGGCTTGCTACCGCCATTGTCCCAGTAGGTGCCTGGTTTGTTCAGAATCTCATGGTATACAAGATCACGCATGTTCAATACCTGATGGCGCTTGAGCCGCAAGCAACGACCTGGCTATATGATACGCTCAATGCACTGGTGATCATTGGTTCCTGCTCCTTCATCGCCATTGCCCTTGTGCCGGTTATGTTCGTAAAACGTTGTTGGTTACCGCTTTGCCTTGGTTCTGTCGGCGCTTTGCTGGCTTTATTTATCCTAGGGGTAGTCCAGGAAAAGACCCAGTATGCCATCTGGTGCGCCTTTGGACTTGTTACACTTGTTTTTGTCGGTTGGGGAGTCGCACCACCAACTTTGGCTGCCACCACCAGGGTAAGCAGGTATCCGCTAACAATATTCTCACCGCAGCAAAGAGATGATTTATTTCTGTTGTTCTGGTTAGTGTGCATTCTTCTGTTCAGTATTTTTCAGGTGTATTTTCAGGCTGTCCGGCATTTGATTCCGGCACTTGTCCCCTTAAATTTGCTGCTGTTCAGAACACGGGTGAGCAGACAGCTGGCCGAGGGTGACTTCGCCAAAGGATGTCTTGTGTTTGTTTTACTCCTGCAAACGGGTACTGCCCTTTGGGTCGGCAAAGCAGACTACGCCTACGCAGACAGCTATCGCTCGTTCGTTCAGGGCTTCACTGATGCGCAGGCAAATGATCCTGCCAAAATCTGGTTTGTTGGTGATTGGGGATTCTTGTACTACGCAGAACGCGCGGGATGGCGAAGGCTCAAGAAAGACGGGTCGGGGCCTACCCCAGGGGATCTGCTGGTTATACCTGACAAGGTTAGTCGTCGTCCTTACCCAAGTGGAACAAGGAGTAGCCTGGAACAGGTGTTCACCTACCCGAACCATTATCGATTGTTGACGATGGACCGTTTTACAGGGGCGAGCTTCTACGCGAGCGTTGGTTACAGAGCGCCATATTTTATTTCTGGTGAGTCTCTTGAGACGTTTCGCGTGTATCGGGTTTTATAGGCAGGTATCTGCGCTGTCAGTAGCGGTCATGAACCTGCATGAAAATACATGAACCGAGGAGCCGAAGGGATTTTAACCGTCGGGCTAACTGGACACGTCCTTCCTCTTTAGAATCTCCAGCCAATAGGGTGTTTCTGCTGACCCGGCCAGCCCAGACGTCCACGAGAAGCGAGTATCGTTTTTATAAATTTTGACCATGCCCAACCGTTCGTAATTAGTTACATACTGTTCAAACCAATCAAAGATGAGGCGGTGAGATGTGCTCGTCTGAAGCCACGAAGATCGTATATGGACATAGACCAGGTATGTCGGTCTGACGGTTTCGATATCCTTTATCATCTCCTGCTGCATGGTCAGGGCAAGCCCGTGTTTTTCCATCAGCGGGTACATGTAAATGTATCCACTGGCAGATTGAAGGCCGGTGTAGAAATAGATCTGTGGTTCTGAGCCGATTATCGCGATTCGGTCCTCTGGCTGGCTGTTCTGTTTAATAAATTGGGCAATTGCCAGTGATTCATTAAAAGGATTTGCGCCGTAGGTATAGACGCTGACCTGGGCGGGAGTCATTTGCCATAGAAAGTTGCGTTGGAGGGAGAGGGAAGAGGCGAGTGCGATGACGACCGACGTTACGGCTAAACCCTGTCGCAGTGATTTTCTTTTGTCGGCGACAGGTAAGCTGCCAATGTAGTCAACTGTCACGCCGACAAGCAGGGCAGCTGCGGGAAGAAGCATTACAAAATAGTGGGGGCGGAAAAAACCACCGGGACAGATAGCAAGAAAAGAGAAAAGTGAGAAACTGCCGATAAATATCCTTGATCCGCGACTATTCCTACTGGCGGCGAATGGCAGAGCAAGTGCCACGAGCACCCATAGCAAAGGTGAAACAGCCGTGATACGGGTCGCCCGGAGAATGAACGCATCCCATGCCTGGGTGGGAGAAACCTGGGATGTGTAGGTCCATGCGTACTCGACTGTCCAAAACCAGAACTTTTCGAAGACACCTGCCTTAAACAATAGTAGGCCGATTAGCAGGTATGGGATAGCTGCGCCGACTATTGTGAGTCCAACAGGTAGGTATAAGAGTGCTGGTTTCCTGTCAGTATTGTTGGATGCCCAATCTGCAACGACGACCACCAGTGCCCAGGCAATAAACAGTGAGCCGTGCTGCTTGATGACAAACCCCAGGCCAAAACAGAGCCCGGCAAGGAAAAAGTAAACCAGGCTGGTCCTGTTGAGCGCCAGGCGCAGAAGAATTGCACCTGTAATGACCGGCAGAATGACGAAATGCTCAGCATTGGCGAAGACCCCCTGTACGGGATGGCCAACGGAAAGCACGGCAAAGGCAGCTGCGGCGGATACTGCAGCAGTGGCACCAAGAAACAGTTTGCTGAGGAAAAAAACTGCCAGAATGGTTATCAGGTTCACGCAGAGAAGACCCATGTGAATTGCTTCATGGGTTTGGCCGAAGAGTGACAAGATCGCCGCGTATACCGCGTAAATGCCGGGAAGCTTCATGTTGTACAACAGTTGATACGGAGGAATCATTTGCAGGAGGAGCTGGCCGCCGTATGCGTACTCTCCTTCATCGCGCTCCAGAGGAACACCGATCAAGGCGTAGCGGGTCCCGAAAACCAGGAGCAGAATGCCAGCTAGCAATAGCCAGTGTATCCAACCAGTGGAGTCTCTAGACAATAAAATGTCGGGTCTCTTCACGATCGATGAGCGGAGTACAAGACTAACCTAGTAACGCTGTTCACAAAATGGCTCATTTTGACCCTGTCCGGGACCTGACAAAATCGTGGTCGGTTTTAGCACCATTCGCTTGTGTCTTAATTTTTTGTTAACTTTGCGCTTCAATTGTCTCTTGGAAGAGACGGAAATCTAGGTACAGAATTTGAACCTTTTCATCCCGGTGATCCTGCAAACGGGGTGTTAAAAGATAACAACAATGGATCTCTTGAGGATAAGAACATGGTAATGATGCGACAAGCGACGCTGGTAGCGCCCCGCGAAATTAGAATTGATGAGGCACCAAAGCCTGAAGTGGATGATGATAGTGTCATCATCCGTATTGAAGGGCTGGGCATCTGTGGCAGTAACCTCCACCTTTGGTATGGAGAGGGTTCGGCTGTGCCACTTGCCATGTTCCCGATGCCTGGCGCCCTGGGTCATGAACATGCCGGTGTAATCGAGGAAGTGGGGAAGAATATTACTAAGGTCAAGCCGGGAGATCGCGTTACCATTGATCCCTTTGAAAACGAAGCCTGCGGTGCCTGTGCCTATTGTAATATTGGTTATTTTCATCATTGTTCCAACCCGCTGAATTTTGGTATTGGCGGTTTTGCTGATTTTTTGAAAGCAAGTGAAAACGGGCTATACATCCTGCCGGACAATATCGAGACGCGGTCAGCTGCGGTCGTGGAACCAGCGGCCTGTTCGATCGCTGGGATTCGCCGCGCAGGTTTACCCGGCGGTGAAACCGTGGTCGTACTGGGGGCTGGTGTCCTGGGTTTGTCGGCTGCTGGAGCCGCAAAAGCACTGGGTGCGGGGAAGGTGATTTTACTTGCAAAGCATGATTCCCAGGCACAATTGGCCGAACGTTTTGGTGCGGATGTTGTTGTTCGCAGCACAGAAGATGATGCGATGTCACAGATCATGGCGGCGACCGGTGGCGTAGGTGCAGACATGGTTGTTGAGACAGTGGGTGGCGCAGCGCCGACCCTCGATCAGGCAATGGATATCGTCAGACCGGCTGCCACGATCGTGGTTTTAGGTCTGTGGGATAATCTTTATCCACTGGATTCCTGGAAAGCAGTTCTGAAGGATGTAACCATGCATTTTTCTCTGACCCATGGTATGAAAGATAAGCGAACCGACTATGGCCTTTGCCTGGAGTGGATGTCGAACGGTATGGTGCCTGCACAGGATCTCTGTACACACTATCGCCCTCTCGATGATATACAGGCCGCCTTTGAACTGGCCGCAGACAAAACCCAGGGGGTCGTCAAGGTTGTACTTGAACCTTAGTTCTCGATAGACTCCAACCGGATATCAGTCAAAGGTCGACAGTGAAACTGTCGACCTTTGGACCTATGGTCAGCAAAATATTTGGTAGAAGTGCTATGTAAACTTATGTGCCAGGGGTTTTTTGCAGGCTAGTTGTCCGCTACTTCCTGTATTCGCCTAAGCTCAAATCCAGAGGCTTTGCTGATCGCAACCATGTCACCTTCTGTGTTTATTTGTTTCAACTTATTCTCGAATTTCACTTCTGCAGGTTCTATATAGTACCCTTGCGTTCCTTCTCCCACGTAAGTGCGATGGACATCATCTCTGGCTACCATACCCATAGTCGAGCAGCCTTGAACCGCAAGCAGAATTACACTCGCTAAAACTAGTTTATACATTCTTGTATCCTTACCAATTAACCAGCCTAATAGGAGGACAGGTAACACGACGGGTTTTACTGGTGCAGCAGCACACTCACATCTATCTAGTCTGTCCATTATTAGCTTATCGACCAGGGGACGGGAATCTGTAGCAGCATATGGGGGCAGCAGAAAATTTGTCACTAGCCGGGCTCATCCTGCTGGCAATAATGTACACTCCGTGGGGAAAACTATTCAGCGGAGGGTCGCAATGACAGTAGAACTTGTTCCCCTGGCAACGGCCAGGATTACCTTGAAGGAGCCCCTGATCCTGGAAGGTACGCCAATGGGCACGCGCATGATTTTTGAGGTCAGTGAAGCCGAATACTTTGGTGACCGGTTGGCAGGAAAACTAAAAGGTCAGGCAGCAGCAGATTGGTTACTTGTTGGACCCAATAATGTAGGTACCCTGGATATCAGGGCAACACTCGAAACCCATGATGGTGCTCTTATTTACTCGGCATACAAGGGGCGGACCGACCTTTCAATAGCCGGTTCACCAATTTATGTTGCACCACTTTATGAAACTGGCGATGAACGCTATCTCTGGCTCAGCAAGATTCAGTGCGTAGCTAAGGGCATTGTTGAAGATAACATTCTGAACTATGAAATTTATGAATTGAAGTGATAGCCGTCTCGTTCTGGCATTGCTTCTGACTGACGCAAACCACAATGGCCAGGCAAGCCACAACTGACAGGAGGACCCACTGGTGATTACTGAAGATGCAAAGGAGCTAGGCTTTGATCTTGATCGGCTCGATCACGTTGCGAACAAGATATCCGAAGATATAGATAACGAACTCTATGATGGTGGGGTTCTATGTGTTTCTCGCGGAGGCAAGATAGCCGCGCATGGCGCTTTTGGTTTTGCGGATCGTGAGGCGAGCAGACCCATGGAAAAGGACAGTGTCTTTGTTTCCTACTCTATAGCCAAACAACTAACCGCGGTAATGGCCCTGAACCGGGTGGAACGTGGTGATCTGGCTCTGACGATGAAAGTGGCAGATGTGATCCCGGAATTTGGCTGTCGCGGGAAAGAAAATATCACTCTCTATCAGTTGCTTGTGCATACGGCAGGGTTAATGTTTGCCGGACCCATGGTGCGTCCTGAACAGATGGGAAATCTTGAAGCGGTGATCGCCGCAATCTGTGCCAGCGGTGTTGAAAGTGTGCCAGGCACGAGGGTTCATTATTCTGCCATTGCCGCCCTTGCCGTGGTCGCTGAAATGGTGAGGCGTGTGGAACCGGAACCTGTGTCCTTTCGTGAAATCATGCGCCGGGATATGTTTGAGCCCCTGGGAATGCACGATACAGCACTCGGCAAAAGACCTGATCTTGTGGATCGGTTGTGTCCAGTGGTGACCCGCTATAAATCCCAGGGTCTATTTGAACCGGAAGCGGTTGCTGCCCTCGGTCAGATGCTGACGGAGGAGTCGGAAATACCGGCGGGTGGATATGTGACTACCGCTGCTGATATGAATATCTTCGCCAATATGCTGGCCAATGGTGGTGAGTGGAATGGGGTGAGAATCCTGTCACCGGCCATGTTAGATCTCATCTGCACTAACCAGACCGGTGAGGAGGAAAACAGTATCTGGTCATATCTCAAAGGCATGCGTGGCTGGGACATGTGGCCAGCCTATCTGGGTCTGGGTTTTTTCCTGAGGGGGGAGGGGATCTTTCCATCACCCTTCGGTACACTTGCAAGCCCGGATACATTTGGTGGTCTTGGCTCTGGCTCAACCATGTTCTGGATTGACCCGGAAAGGGATCTGGGGTGCGTCTATCTCGCTACTGGCCTGTTGGAGGAATCCTACCATTTCGAACGAATGCAGAAGGTATCCGACCTGGTGCATGCTTCCCTTGTTAACTAGGCGCACAGAGGGGCAGCTAGAGGCTGTTTTGGGAGCAAGGCGGAGGAAAAATTTGTGGGACCAACTAATTGGCTAACTGAGGTTTTAAATGATGCGGAAAAAATTTAACACGCCCTGGTACTGGGGATGGAACGTGCTGGTGTTCAGTGTTCTTGTTCAGGGTTTTACATTTGGCCTGTTATTCAGTTCCTTTGCCCTGTGGGTTGCTCCCTGGATGGAAGCTTTTGATGGTAGTAGGGCTGAAATCATGTTCGCTATCATGTTTGCCCAGATAGGTGGGGCCATTGCTTCACCATTTGTGGGCCAGGCTCTTGATCGTTTCCCTACCAGAATAGTGATGTCCGGAGGTGTTGCCGCCTTCGCGTGCGGTGCTGTCCTGCTTACTTTTACCACGGCGCTTTGGCAGATCTCTGCCATTTACCTCGTATTTATGGCGCTGGGTATGACCATGGCAGGCCCCATGGGATCCCAGGCGCTGGCGACGAGGTGGTTTCAGGCCAATAGAGGGCTTGCCATCGGCATTGCAACAACAGGGACGGCCGTCGGGGGCGCGACTATGCCGCTTCTCTCCGCATGGCTGTTGGAAGGTTATGGATGGCAGACGACACATCTTGTGGTTGCATCCGTGGCAATACTGGTTGTGGTTCCGCTTGCAATGCTCATCATAAAAACTACACCAGATGAAGCCGGGGTCGATATAGAGCCAGCGAGTTTCACCAGTACTGGTGAAGCAGTGCAGGCTGAAACTGAAGAGTGGACACTAGCCAGAATTTTTAGGGAACGTAATTTGTGGGTAACGATTATTGCCTTTATCAGCCCGATGATAGTGATTTCCGGGTTTATGGCAAATATGGCATCTTATGGTGCTGATGCAGGAATATCCGCGCGCAGGGCGGCCACCCTGATTTCTGCACTTTCACTTGCCATGTTCTTTTCCAAACTTGTATTTGGCTCGTTAGCTGACCGGTTCGACCACCGAATCCTCTATGGGGTTGGAATGGCCATGATCGTTTCGTCACTCGGCTTGCTGACGGATACCCATGGTTACACCGCCCTGGTAGCTATTATCATCCTAATGGGTGCTGGTATAGGCAGCATGTTACCGCTGGTGGGCGCGATTGTATCGACATCCTTCGATACAAGGGCGTTCGGCCGCGTTCTGGGCCTGGTGTATATGACTTTTTCATTTGCTGCAGTTGGGGCGCCGCTGGCAGGGGCCATTCGCGATCAGACCGGCAGTTACAACGGATTTCTCTATTTCAGCATGGTCATCATTGCTATCAGCACAGTGAGTATTTTCTGGCTTCGGGTACAGCCAAAACAGGTGTCTGATTAGTCTTTATCGTTTGAGCTGACTCAGGTCCCTGACCGCGCCCTTATCTGCACTCGTTGTGAGCGCTGCATAGGCCTGAAGCGCCGCGGAAACTACACGGCTTCTTTCTTCAACAGGCAACCAGGCCTTCTGATCCCTCGTGTCCATGGCCTTGCGGCGCAACTGGATTATGTCTTCATCTACAAGCAAGTTAATGGAGCGGTTGGGAATATCTATCTTGATGTGGTCCTCTTCCTCTACCAGGGCAATGGTTCCTTTTTCTGCCGCTTCAGGAGATGCGTGACCAATTGAGAGCCCGGAGGTACCACCCGAAAAGCGTCCATCGGTGAGTAGTGCACAGGTTTTGCCAAGGCCTTTTGATTTCAGGTAGCTGGTAGGGTAAAGCATCTCCTGCATACCAGGCCCCCCCTTTGGACCTTCATAGCGGATCAGGATTACATCACCAGGTTTTATCTCATCATTTAGTATCGCTGAGACTGCCGAATCCTGGCTTTCAAAAACTCGCGCTGGTCCTTCAAAACACCAGCAGCTCTCGTCTACACCCGCTGTTTTGACGACACAACCATTTTCGGCAAGGTTGCCGTATAAAACTGCAAGCCCGCCTTCTTCGCTATAGGCATTTTCCTGTGAACGTATACAGCCTTGCGTACGATCCAGGTCCAGTGAGTCAAAACGACAATCCTGGCTGAAGGCTTCCTGAGTCGGAACGCCACCCGGCGCTGCCCGGTAGAAGTGCTGCACTTCTTCTGTTGGATTGTTGATGACATCAAATTTTCTGATCGCTTCCTCCAGTGTAGGCGTATGAATAGTGGAGGTCTGGGTGTTGAGCAGTCCCGCACGGTTCATTTCACCGAGGATGCCAAATATTCCACCTGCCCTGTGAACGTCTTCAATATGGTACTTCTGTGTAGAGGGCGCAACTTTGCAGAGTGTTGGAACCTTGCGGGAAAGGCGGTCAATTTCGACCAGTGTGAAATCTACTTCTGCTTCCCGGGCGATTGCAAGCAGGTGCAGAATCGTGTTTGTTGAACCTCCCATGACGATATCCATACTCATGGCATTTTCAAAGGCATCGAAAGTGGCTATGGTTCGTGGTAGTACCGAATCGTCATCATCATCGTAGAATTGGCGCGTTGCGTTTACGATTATTCGGGCTGCTTGCAAGAACAGTTCCTTGCGATCAGCATGTGTAGCAAGCATTGTGCCATTGCCAGGCAGCGAGAGACCTAGTACCTCTGTTAGACAGTTCATTGAATTTGCAGTAAACATACCTGAACATGATCCGCAGGTCGGGCAGGCTGACCTTTCGTATGCCTCTACCTCTTCATCACTGCGCTCATTATCCCCGGCAATTATCATTGCATCGATCAAGTCAATTTTGTGGTTCGCGATCTTGGTCTTTCCCGCCTCCATGGGGCCGCCGGAAACAAATATGGCCGGAATATTCAGGCGCATGGCAGCCATCAGCATGCCTGGTGTTATCTTGTCGCAATTGGAAATACAAACCAGCGCATCCGCACAGTGCGCGTTAACCATATATTCCACGGAATCCGCTATGATGTCCCTGGAAGGTAAGCTGTAGAGCATCCCGTCATGCCCCATTGCAATTCCATCATCAACGGCGATAGTATTGAATTCCTTGGCCACCGCGCCTGCCTTGGCAATCTCATCCGCGACCAGTTGTCCCATATCCTTAAGGTGGACATGACCGGGTACAAACTGGGTAAAGGAATTGGCAATCGCAATGATAGGTTTCTCAAAATCCTCATCTGCCATTCCCGTCGCACGCCATAGAGAACGTGCACCGGCCATGTTTCGGCCAGCGGTTGATGTTTTTGATCGATAGCGCGGCATATACACTCCTGCTGAACACTTATACGCGAAATGATGTGACTTTAGTTTTGATTATAGTTTGAATGCATTACCTTTGAATACCATATCTCACCCATGGTGAGGCAAGTATCTTACGCACCCGAATCTGCCCGGAACAAATAGAAGTAGCATAGGAGTGGCCAGTACTTGACCGAGTGGCTGAAATAGCCTTTGTGCATAAATGCAAATAGTTTGATATGCGTCATTGACTAAGATTGGTCCTGGTGCCAAGGTGCGGTGACAATTGTGGTATCAAAATAATTACAGATTCTGTGAAAAATCCCGAATTCACTGAAAGAATATAGGCATTTGTACGATAGACGGAGGTATTAGCTGGCAACGCCGGTAGCACAAGGAGGTGCGCCATGAGTGAACATCCATCAGGAGCCGACCCGGGGGGCAGCATACAACCCAGGGGCGATCCGAACATTCCGAGTGAACTGTTTGAAGCGGCATTCAATGTCAGCCATGACCTGTGTGTCATTGTGGATATGGCTACAGCAAAGCTGCTGTATGTTAATCCTAGTTGGTGTTCTGCCTTTGGCTTCACCCTGGAAGAAGTCGTTGGCAAGACCAGTATTGAACTGAACCTGTGGCAGGACCTGTCTGATCGGGATAGGCTGTTTGAGGAAGTTGAGGTAGGTAAGCCTTCAACGGAATATCGAACCCATTTTCTTACTAAGTCTGGAGAGGTTATTACCTGTATCGTTGAAACCACTATCGTGGAAATCTCCGGTAAGCCGATGGCCATCACCTCATCCGTGGATGTCACTGAGAAGGAGAGGCTGGAACGGGAGCACCTGGCTGAGCAGGATGCAAAGATAGAAGAATTGCGATATTCCAGGGAACTCTTCTCCGCCGCATTTAATTCGAGTAGTGATTCAAGTGCAATCGCGAACCTTGAAACTGGGAGGATTGTGGATATAAACCCAACCTGGTTAAACAATATGGGTTGGACGCGGGAAGAGGTCATCGGTAAGGCTGGTGGTGAGTTGAATGCCTGGGCGAATCCGGCTGAGCGGGACCGGTTCAGGGAGGCTCTCAACATGGGTGAACCCTTGACCAGATATAGAGCCCACTTTCTCTCAAAGGCGGGAGAGGTGCGTACCGTGCTACTGGACACAGCTATAGTAGAAATAGCTGGTGAACGGATGCTGTTTAGTTCGTCGACCGATATCACCGAACGTGAACGGGCAGAAGAAGAACGTCTGGACCTGGAACGGCAGATGCTCAACATGCAGAAAATGGAAAGTCTCGGAATACTGGCCGGCGGTATCGCGCATGATTTTAACAATATTCTGATGGCTGTTCTTGGTAACGCAGATCTTGCATTGGATGAAATACCCCGTCATGCACCAGTCCATAGGAATATTGAAGAGATAGCGAAGGGAGCGAGACGCGCGGCCGAACTTTCCGGGCAAATGCTGGCTTATTCCGGTAGGGGTCAGTTCGTGGTTGAAGCGATTAAT
>PVBE010551750.1_pt1 | contig 14980 bp, 12 predicted proteins | sample 1631181 | NCBI WGS metagenome assembly PVBE01 (sample SAMN08397723, study PRJNA350692) | Marine metagenome, whole genome shotgun sequencing project. | isolation source: water | place: Pacific Ocean | collected 2012-04 | reverse complement strand
TGCCATACCATGATATCTTAATCCACCAGAATGAGTTGCTGGAGGAATAAATTGAGAACCAAGAGTATGCATCTTCACTAGAGGAGTAAGTCTTCCTGTGTCGCCAACATCATATACATTTTTACCTTTTGTTATAGAAGGACAGGATTTTGGTTCACATGCAATTACTCTTGTATTTATTTTCTCCCTGAATTTTTTTCCTAAAAAAGGAAATACCAAACCTGAAAAGTTGCTTCCTCCTCCAAGCCCACTTAAAACAATAACAAAGAATCAAATAAAACAGGAGGAGCGAAGCAGATAAGCAGTTGAAGTTAAATAAAACTGTCTCTTAGCTTTATCCCTAATTAGTCCACTTTATGCTGACGGCTTACAGATTCAGTTTCACAAGGGAAACTTTGGAGAATCGCTGCAGTTACTGTCCCTGGTTGACTACAATGCATATTACTTCAAGATAGACCAGCGGGTTTTGCGGTTGCAACTTTATTTCGAATTAGAAGAACACGAGCCATTTGAGGCTTTGGTGGAGAGCACGCGACAATTCATAGCCGATGCTAAATCAATACCTGGAAACCGAAAAAAATACTTCCTTGAATTTGTGAACAATATTCATCGTTTAGAGAAAATAAGACTTGATCCTAATAGTTCCGATGTTTCCATGTTAATATCGAAAGTTGAAGCAATTAAAGCCATGAAATATCAAAGCTGGCTATTATCAAAATGTAAAACTCTAAATTCCTGAAATGCGCAAACTGGCTTCTATCTTTTCAATTTCGCTTTTGCTAATCATAGCCGGAATTTTCATTTATGGCTGTCATTCAGGTCTGGACAGGTCTTCGTTGATTGAAAAATATGCTCAGCCACCTTCACAATTCATTGAAATTGAAGGTCTCAATGTTCATTATCGCGAAACAGGAAAAGGAATACCGGTGGTTCTACTTCATGGAGTGGCCAGTTCGCTTCATACCTGGCGATTTTGGCAACCGGAGCTGGCTAAACATTTCAGAGTGATTTCAATAGATGTTCCGGCTTTTGGTTTGACCGGTCCATTCCCGGACAATTTATACAGCTTAAAACGCTACATGAAGTTCTTTGATGAATTGACCGAAAAGCTTGCAATCGATTCTGCATATTTGGTTGGAAATTCATTTGGTGGTTTACTCACCTGGAATTATGCCCTGCACAATCCACAAAATGTGAAGAAAGCAGTTTTGGTAGACGCAGCCGGTTTTCCAAGAAAAATGAAAGACATTGATCTTGGCTTTTTACTTTGCCAGAGTCCATACACCAGTTGGTTCTCACGCCTGTTTACGCCCAGAGAAATTGTTCAGCATTCTATAAAAAATGCTTACAAGGATGATTCAAAAATAACAGATGAGCAAATCGATATCTATTTCGATCTGTTGGTTTGTGAAGGAAACCGGGAGGCATTCAGTCACGTTTTGAACATGTTGGTAGATAAAGAAGACAACACTGAAAAACTAAAAAGTTTAACCCAACCAACCTTAATCATGTGGGGCGATGATGATCAGTTGATTCCTTTGGAAAAGGCCCATCGATTTCATGAGCTTATTCCAAATTCAGAATTTAAATATCTATAACTCTGGTCATGTACCCATGGAAGAGAATCCTCAAGAAACCTTGGATGATGTGTTAGAGTTTTTGAAGCGCTGAACTTACTTCAGGCTAAATTCAGAATCGCCAATTTCATATCCTGATTGATAGAGTTTGGCCTGATAAGTTCCTTTGGAAAACGGAAAATTCTGCGACCAATAAACGCATTGACGAGTAGCTTCCTGCTTGTAATCAAAATTCACTTTGGTGGTGTATTGGGTTTGGTCTCCGGATTCGGTTAAAGTGATTACGCCAGAGCCCAAACTCTGAACTGCAATCGTGGATCCTTCAGGGCTGATTACACGCACAAAAATCGTCTTGTTCCCAGCATCGGAAACTTTGTTCTCTTCTAATTCGAAGCAGATTTTCAACTTTTGTGATTTCTTAGCACTGTTGGTGGCAGTTTCCTTACCGCTCGATTTTATGCGAATGCCAGAAATATCGACTACAGACGGTTTCAAAAGCGCCCCAATCTTCACCTTCTCCTGTAGCTTTCGTTTATCAGCCTGAAGTTGTTCGGTCAACTCAATTTCTTCCCCCAATTCTTCATTGAGCCGTTCAAGGTTTTCGGCCAGGAAAGCATTTGCTTCTTTTAAGGAATCAATGGTGGCAATGTATTGGGCCGTTTCGTTCTGCAATTGGGTAATCAGGTTCTGCGCTTTTCTAAGTTGACTTTTGGTAATATTCTTGTCATCCAATAACTGTTTAATGGTGGCCTTTTGTTCATCAAGTTGTTGCTGTCTTATTTGAAGCACACTGTCTAATTCCGTATTGGTCCCTTGCAGAGAAACAATCTCAGCAGCCTGTTCATTCAGGTCAGCTAAAACTTCGGTGTAAACTGAATCGAGATGATCGCGCTCGGCAGCAAGCAATGTGTTTTCCTTGCTACTATTCCAATTTATGAAAATGAGAATGCCATTGATGAGCACCAACACAAAAATGAGGATGACGTAAAACCGCCTTTTCTTTTGGTTTTTCGCTTCTTCCTCAGGATTGAGTTTTGGTGTTTGTTCGGCCATAAAAGTTTTAAAATGTGGTTGAAGGGATGGAGCTACTCGCTGAACAAATCTACTATTAATTTTTCTAAATTTAGCTCCGAACAATATCAACAAACGCCTTTATACGAAGGCTCACAAGCCATGCTGAAGTACCTAAATCTTAAAAATGTTTTATTCCTCGATATAGAGACAGTGCCCTCGGTAAACGACCACGAAGAGCTTCCAGCTAATTTCAAAACGCTCTTTGCAGAGAAACTCGGTCGCTGGAAAAAAGATGAACAAACCTGGCACGAATACTACTTCAGCAAAGCTGGTATTTATGCAGAATTTGGCAAAATCGTTTGCATTTCGGTAGGCATTTTTCAAAAAGGAAAATCTCTGGAAGATTCGCGATTCAGGGTTAAATCATTTTATGGAGATGTGGAAAAAGATATCCTGACAGATTTCGCCAAGCTATTAAACACCAATTATCGACAACCAGATAACAAGTATTTATGTGGCCACAACATCAAGGAATTTGATGTGCCATTCATTTGCAGGCGCATGCTTATTCATGGCATTAAATTGCCCAGGATCATTGATACGGCAGGCGCCAAACCATGGGAGGTGAATCACATTGACACACTTCAATTATGGAAATTCGGTGATTACAAACATTACACATCTCTAAACTTGCTTGCTGCTTTGTTCGAAATCCCAACACCAAAAGATGATATCTCAGGCAAGGATGTCGGCAGGGTATATTGGGAAGAAAATGACCTGGAACGAATCGTTATTTATTGTCAGAAAGATGTGGTGACAGTTGCCCGGTTGATTCTAAAGTTGAAAGGTTTTTCAGCACTCGAAGATGAACGAGTTGTAACTGTCGAATGAGTTACAATCCTGATTCGTAGGTTTTCAAGTATTCATTCCAATCAACCAAATTATAGCTTTCCTCTCCAATAAACTCAAGAATAGGCTCCAGGTCTTTGGCTGTATGATAGCCCGGTAAACTCTGCAAAACCTGGAACTTTTCATCAATCAAAACAAATGTAGGGTACGATAACCTGCCTTGTGTTAAAGTGGAAGCCAGGGTATGATAACCACGGCTTTCATTTGGAATGTAGGTAAAAGTATCAACCCCAAACACAACCGGCTCCTTATGCTCGCCATTAAATTTTACCGGGTAGAAATACTCATTCAGCAACTCTGCAATCCTTGGATTTTTAAAAGTGGAAGCATCCATTTTTTTGCACCAACCACACCAATCGGTGTAGAGGTCAAGGAAAATCTTCTTGGGTTCCTCATCGGTTTTTGCAACGGCTTCTTCAAATTCATACCACTTTATCTCCTGACCGAAAGCTTGTTGAAAAGAAAAACCAACCACTAACACGAAAACTATCGTTCTAATCATGGCTCAAAATTAAGGCAAAGCCAACCACTCATTTCAACAAATTATATTAACAATTCAAGTCGAAACCATCTTTGTGAAACTGTTTTGAAAAACTACATTTGCAACACCCCAACCAACAGCCGAAATGTACGACCCTGAATGAAGTTTGGCTTTGTAATAGACAACAGAAAATGCATCGGCTGTCATGCGTGTACAGTAGCGTGCAAGTCCGAACATGACGTTGCCATAGGTGTAAATCGCACTTGGGTAAAACAAGTTGAAAAGGGCGAGTTCCCAAATACGCGCAGGCTATTTTCAGTCTTGCGCTGCAACCATTGCACCCATGCCCCCTGTGTTGAAATCTGCCCCGTACAATCGCTCTACATTCGCGATGATGGAATCGTGGATTTCGATAACGAACGTTGCATTGGCTGCAAGGCTTGCATGCAGGCCTGCCCTTACGATGCCCTCTACATTGATCCTGAAACAGAAACTGCTGCAAAATGCAACTACTGTTCGCATCGTGTTGACATTGGTTTGGAACCAGCTTGTGTGAATGTGTGCCCGGAACATGCCATCATTTCTGGCGATATGGATAATCAAACCACGGAGATTGCACAGTTGTTAGCCCGGGAACAAGTAACGGTGAGAAGGCCAGAAAAATCGACTATCCCCAACGTTTTCTATATAAATGGTGATCAGGCTTCTTTAAATCCAACTGCAACGAAGCCTTCAGATTCTTACATCTGGAATTCGCAGGAAGGTGGTGTGGGGCATTTCGCTAGATATGCTGAAGGCAAAAAAGAGGGAAATCCCTCAGCAACCAGGCAAAAGTCTGTGGAAGCGTTGATGAATAATGGCAGCTCCAAACGAGTTTACGACACACCCGATAAGGGTTTATTGTGGGGTTGGGAAGTATCGGCATACGTATGGACAAAAGCCATCAGCTCGGGGTTGTTCCTGGTTTGGTTTCTAAAATTCCTGGGTAAAAACTCTTCCCATACATTTGCCGATACAATATTATTGAGCGGGTCTTTACTTTTCCTTGGATTAACGGGTGCATTGTTGGTCAAAGATCTTGATCAGCCGAAGCGATTTCTTTACGTTTTACTGCGCCCCCAATGGAAATCCTGGTTGGTAAAAGGTGGATATGCTATTACCGTCTTCGGAGGAATTGTAACCGCTATTTTAGTGCTGGGCGTGTTGGGAATTTCTAACGCCATCACATCCATTTTGGCAATTATAGGATTGGTTGCCGCTGTCCTCGTATCCCTTTATACCGCTTTCCTTTTTGCACAGGCCAAGGGCCGTGATTTTTGGCGGTCACCGATGCTTCCCCTTCACATGTTTATTCATACTGCGATGGCCGGATGTGCAACCACAGGATTGATTTCTGTCATAACGCCTGCGCAATCAGTGATTTATTCTGAATTGGCATTCGTGTTTTTGCAATTTGGGATCATCGCCAACATTGTAATAACAATTATTGAATTGAATTTCTCGCACTCTACGAATGACGCTTCTTTGGTGGCGAAAATGATCACTCACGGAAAGTATCGCGATCTGTTTTGGCTGGGTGCCATGGTTTTGGGCAACGCAGTTCCATTAACCATCCTGGCATTTAACCAGCCGCTGTTTAATGTAGCTGGTTGCCTTTTGGCACTTGCTGGAATTTATCTCCTGGAAAAAATCTGGGTGGAAGCACCTCAGCAAATTCCCCTCACTTGATCTTAAAGCAATATGGCAAACCGTCCCAAACAATCATTCGTTGAAAAAATTGCTCAAAAGGTTGGGCTGATACCTGACCTAAACTACGAGAATGAATCAGGCATTCCAAGATTAACCGAACCGGGAGATCTCACGAGTTTCCCACCTCCTGAAATGTGGGATCATTGGGAAGAATATGAAGCCAAAGGATGGTCGAGAAAGGAAAAAAAAGCGTATTCCATAGTTCCCACCACCTGTTTTAATTGCGAATCAGCTTGTGGTTTGCTGGCTTATGTTGACAAAGATTCGGAAAGTATTCGAAAATTTGAAGGCAATCCTTACCATCCCGGAAGCCGCGGCAGAAATTGTGCAAAGGGCCCCGCTACGATCAACCAAATCACAGATCCCGACAGAATTCTTTATCCCCTCAAACGTAAAGGAAAACGCGGAAGCGGAGAGTGGGAAAGAGTTTCATGGGAAGAAGTTTTGGAAGACATTGCCGGGAAGATCAGGAAAGCGATAAATGAAGGAAGGAACAATGAAGTTGCCTACCATGTTGGCCGACCGGGCCACGAGGGCTATATGAACCGAATACTCAACAGTTGGGGAATTGATGGTCACAACAGTCACACAAATATTTGCAGTGCCGGTGCACGTTTCGGTTATAACCTGTGGTATGGTTACGACCGCCCATCACCCGATCATGCAAATGCAAAGTTCATTCTACTGATTTCGGCACACCTTGAATCAGGCCACTATTTCAATCCACACGCCCAAAGAATCATCGAAGGCATGATGAAAGGCGCTAAACTGGCTGTGATGGATCCCAGATTGAGCAATACAGCAAGTATGGCCAACCACTGGATGCCGACATATCCCGGCAGTGAAGCCGCTGTTTTACTGGCCATGGCAAGAATCATCCTTCAGGAAAATTTATACAACCACGAATACATCAGGGACTGGGTGAATTGGAAGGAATACCTCGAGAAAAAACACCCTGATAAAGAAAAAACTGTTGAATCATTTGTCACCACTCTTATTGAAGTTTATAGTGAATTCACACCTGAATTTGCAGAACAGGAAAGTGGAGTTGAAGCCAAAACTGTAGTTGAGGTTGCCAGACTAATTGGCGAAGCAGGAACAAAATTCGCAACGCATAACTGGCGAAGTGCTGGTGCAGGAAACTTGGGTGGCTGGCAAGTTTCACGTTGCCTTCACTTTTTAAATGTGTTGACTGGAAGTGTCGGAACCGTAGGTGGAACATCACCCAATGCATGGAGCAAGTTTAAGCCAACTATGCCCAATAATGCGCCTGCTCATAAATTCTGGAACGAGTTGCATTTTCCAAAGGAATACCCACTAGCTTTCTTTGAAATGAGTTTCCTCTTGCCTCATTTTCTAAAAGAAGGCAGAGGAAAAATGGATGTCTATTTCACAAGAGTTTTTAACCCGGTTTGGACTTATCCAGATGGATTTTCATGGATGGAGGTTTTGCAGGATGAATCTTTGATGGGCACTCATATCGCCATGACGCCCACCTGGAACGAAACAGCCTATTTTGCGGATTATGTGCTGCCAATGGGTCATGCAGGAGAAAGGCACGACATCAACAGTTATGCAACGCATAGTGCCAAATGGATTGCGTTCAGACAACCCGTGCTTAGAGAAGCCGCAAGACGAGCCGGAAAACCTGTAGAATTCACTTACCAGGCCAATCCCGGTGAAGTTTGGGAAGAAGACGAGTTTTGGATTGAGCTATCCTGGCGTATTGATCCGGATGGAAGTCTTGGGGTAAGGAAGCACTTTTTGTCGCCTTATCGTGAAGGTGAAAAGATGACCATTGATGAGTATTACCAATACGTTTTCGAAAACACAAAAGGTTTAACCGAAAAAGCCAAAGCTGAAGACCTCACGGAACTACAATTCATGCAGAAGTACGGTGCGTATGAGGTTGAGAAAACCAGCTACCAGAAAAACCTTACCGAGTTAACATCCAGCGATCTTGAAAACAGTTCGATCGATCAAAGCTCCGGCAGTATTGTTAAAGACGGGAAAATTATTGGGGTTGAAGTTGGAGGGAAAAAAGTGACTGGCTTCCCTACTCCATCGCGTAAAAACGAATTCTTCTCGCAAACCATGATAGATTGGAAATGGGAAGAGTACACAACTCCCGGATACATCAAAAGCCATATTCATCAAGGAAATATAGATCGTTCAAAAGGAGAATTCCCACTAGTTCCAACTTTCCGTTTGCCGGTGCTGGTTCATTCAAGATCGGGCAATGCCAAGTGGCTTACCGAAATTGCCAACCGAAACCCGGTTTGGATGCATACTTCAGACGCCAAAGAATTAGGAATCAAAACCAACGATCTGATTCGTGTGAATACAGATATTGGCTATTTCGTTGATAAAGTTTGGGTGACAGAAGGCATGAAGCCTGGCGTGGTTGCCTGTTCACATCATATTGGCAGATGGCGCAGACCGGAAGATAAAATCGGGAACAGATGGGCCACCAATACTGTGGCCATTGAAAACTCAGGGAACGGAAAATGGAAGATGAAAACGATAAAAGGAGTTAAACCATTTGAAAGCAACGATTCTGATTCGAAACGAATCTTTTGGTCGGATGGTGGAGTTCATCAAAACATAACTTTCCCGGTTCACCCCGACCCAATAAGCGGCATGCATTGTTGGCATCAAAAGGTAAAACTTGAAAAAGCCCATCCTGAAGATGAATACGGTGACATTTCAGTTGACACCAACAAATCTTTTGAGATTTATAAAGAGTGGATGGCCAAGACCCGGCCAGCTCCCGGACCCGGTGGTTTGAGGAGACCTCTTTGGTTCAAGCGACCACTTCCTCCAGAAAAAGATCTGTTCTATGTCAACGAATAGTGATCAGAAAAGAAAACCCGGCTTTCAAAACGAAAACCGGGTTTAGTGCCCAGAACAGGAATCGAACCTGCACCTCCAAGTCGGAGACATGGCCCTCAACCATGCGCGTCTACCAATTCCGCCATCTGGGCATAAAATTGGAGCGGCAAAAATAAGACTTCTCGTATTTCCTGACAATAAAATGAGCCTGTGGGCTTGCCATTCTGAAGAGAAACTTCTACATTCATTTTAACGTTCAGAAAACCTGTGTATTCAGCGGATTTGAACGACTGGTTATCTCCCATCGCCAACTACCCAAGCATCAGTCTTATGGAACAATTATTGCGTTTGCATCAATATGATGTACAGAAAAGAATTTGTAACGATGATTTAAAATATGGAGGGCTCTATCATGAAAGCAACTACAGTAAAAGTGAAAAAAGGTGAATGGATTAACAACATCACACAAAACGAAAGCGAAAACCTTGAAACTGATCTAAAAGGAAAACTGATTATCAGCGAGCGTGGGGTGGTCATTATCCATTCCAAAAAAGGGACAATTACAACGCTGGAAGAGTCAGTTGAGTTTGAAGAAGAAGGAGAGTATCTACTCGCTTGAATGATTTCAAGGCATCCTTCAAAGACTTCTCAGAAAAAGGGCAGTTCAATAATATTGAACTGCCCTTTTATTTAGTGTGACTCAGCTGGGATTCGAACCCAGGACCCACGGCTTAAAAGGCCGTTGCTCTACCAACTGAGCTACTGAATCGACCGGAATTTTTTCAAATTCGCGCACAAAGATAAGATCATTCATTGCTTTGAATAATTTCTGCGCGGATTATTTGAAATTAATTCTGTTTGAGAATTACTCCATGAGCTTCGAAAGCCCAATTGAGTTCTGGTTCGGTGATTGCAGCGATTTCTTCTTCCGATTTTCCAGCATCTTCTGCAAAGTGCTGAAGCATTTCAACTGAGGTTGTATCTAAATAGGCAAATCCATCCACGATGACATCGGTCTCTTCACAATCCAAAGGCATAAAAAATCCATAATCTTTGAAAGTAACGCGTATGGGCTCACCATCGCCCATGTCAATTTTCATCCAACATCCCTTCTTTTTACAAACAGAAGTTACCTTACCGCTAAGTTTTGTGGTAAGTTCCTTTTTGCCTTCTCGCTGTGCTTTAAAATCTGCAGCGTTCATAATATTTTGATCATCAATTTTATCTCCGCGATATTCGTACGTTTCTCCGGTTGCTTCATCTGTCACAACTTCCCCTGTTTCCTGGCCACCACATGCCGCCAACAAAGCCACAAGGCCAATCAGAAATAGTTTCAAAAGTTTCATCAATTAAATTTTAATGTTAAAAATAAAAGGCCAAGTTCATTTGAACCTGGCCTCCTTTTGCTAAATTTTATTCGCTCAGCTTATTGGCCGAGGTAACTCTTCAACAATTCGCATCTTGAAGAAGAACGCAATTTGTTGATGGCTTTGTCTTTGATTTGGCGAACTCTTTCGCGAGTCAATCCCAGAGCTTCTCCAATGTCTCCCAGACTCATGGGGTGCTCAACACCTATTCCGTAGAACAGTTTCAGCACAGTTCTTTGACGCTCGGTCAAGGTTGCCAGGGTACGTTCAGTTTCGGTTCTCAACGAATGGTTGTAATTCAATCCGCGGTCGGTATCATCAACGTTTTTGTCTTGCAAAACATCGATCAATGAGTTGCTTTCTCCATCAACGAAAGGTGCATCAACTGAGACGTGACGAGGTGCAGCACTTAAAGTGTTGGCTACTTCCTTGGTATCAATTTCGAGCAATGAGGCCATTTCTTCCTCACTTGGCTCACGCTCATATTTTTGTTCCAACTCGGCAAAAGCCTTATTGATTTTTGTAAGAGATGTGATTTTGTTTAACGGCAAACGAACCAAACGTGATTGTTCGGCCAATGCCTGGATGATGGATTGTCGAATCCACCAAACCGCATAAGAAATGAATTTGAATCCACGAGTTTCATCAAATTTTTGGGCAGCCTTAACCAGTCCGAGATTTCCCTCGTTAATAAGGTCGTTTAATGAGAGGCTTTGGTTTTGATATTGTTTCGCAACAGAAACTACGAAACGTAGATTCGCTTTGGTTAATTTTTCTAAAGCTAACTGATCACCTTGTTTGATTCTTTTGGCAAGTTCAACTTCCTCTTCGGCCGTAAGGAGGTCAACTTTTCCGATTTCTTGAAGATACTTTTCTAAAGATTGACTTTCTCGATTTGTGATTGATTTGGTGATCTTTAACTGTCGCATACAAAGGAATTTTGTGGGGTGAACGAATTAATTTCAGGCAAAAAAACGCTCAAAGATACTGAGCGAGCCACCAACTTCCTAATATTTGGGAATGAAAAAATGATGAATTGGTGTTTTTTTGATTTATGCGTAAAAACCCTACCCAACTAACAACTTGAAGTAGAATGAAGGCTGTTTCAGTTTTGCGCGTAAATCGAGGTCTTCGAACATGCAGGAAATCGTTTCGCTGAGTGTTTTATTCGAGTTGGCCTTGTTGACCACCAGGTTGAATAGCCAGGGGTAGTTTACCAATTGCTGCATCTTTCTACTCAGGTTTAATTCGCTCCACAGTCGTTCGTAAACCAGTTTGTCGTACTCTTTCAGCAGGTTGGCCGAAAATTCGTTTTGGCTCACGGCTGATTCCGCCATTTGTGCTGCAAACATGCCGCTTACCAGAGCGTTACCAATACCCTCCCCTGTAAATGGATCGATCAGCGAACCGGCATCACCGCACAGCATGAAATGCTCTCCAGATAATGGTCTTTTTTTAGAACCCAGAGGTAAACCAAACCCCATCACCTTGCCTTGTAATTCAGCGTTTTGAAAGCGGTGTTTTAGCATTTCATCAGTGGTTATCAATTCCTGAAGTCGCTTTTTTAAGTTCAGTTTTTTCTGTGAAACCTTATCGCTGCGCATGCCAACACCCACATTGGCCATTCCGTTAGGCAAGGGGAAAATCCAAAAATAGCCAGGCAGAAAATCTTTCAAAAAATGAAGCTCAATGAAATTGTCCCGATCCAAACCTGATACTCCGGAATAGTAGGCCCGCAAACCTGCACAATTATGCGCTGGTTCCATCTTGATGCCTCCAAATTCTTTGGCAAAAGACGAATGGGCACCATCGCAGGCAATCACAAGTTTGGTTTCAATTTCAAATTTTCCAGAAGCAGATTTTGCGGTGTAACCATCATCTGACTTTTCGAATTTCGAAAGTTCCACCCCCTCCATAACTTCAACTTCTGAATGCTTCCTGACTTCATCTATCAGGAAATTGTCGAAGTCGATCCTTTTGGAAATGAAGCCTGGAGCGCGTTTTTCTTTGTTGAAATTTTTCTTGAACGGCACGCGAAGTTCCTTTCGATTGGGAGCCACAAAAGTTACACCCCAAGATCCTATTTGAGTGGGTTCACGGCTAAAATCAGTCATCAACTGCGGGTCGAGTTTATTGAAGATTTCAACCACCTTTCCACTCAATGCATCGCCACAAATCTTATCTCTGGGAAATATTGCTTTGTCGACCAACAAACTAGGAATTCCTTTCTTGGCCAGGAACAGAGCAGTTGTAGCACCAGCAGGGCCGGCTCCTAAAATGAGAATGTTGGTTTTGATAGATTGCATGTTGCGCGAAAGACGCGCGAAGTTAAAACCTTGTGCCCAAATTGAGATAGATTGATCCGCTGGTCGCTTTTGAAGGCACGATGAACCCTTCAACAGCATTTGAGCCGAAAGTAATCCAGAATTGCTCCCAGTTTTTAGCGAGTTCCAACCCGAAGCGGTATGACCCATACCCACCATACCCGAGAGAAGCACTGACCGATGCACTACTAGTTATAAAGTAGTTGGCTTTCAGATAAGCAAATGGCAAATAACCAGAAAGGTTGCGATATCGAATACCCGCAGTTATCAGGGCCTGTTCATTCGCCAAAACATGGCTGTAGCCCAAATCAATCATCACAGGAAAAAAAGTGTTGTAGCCCGTTCTGGATTCATCTGGTAGAATTCCCTCCACCAGGCTGTCAATATAACTTGCGGTTAAAAACGAATCCTGGATATTAAAGAAGTTCTCGATTTCGAGACCCTGATAATGAATGAAACTGTCGGCCTTATAAGTTACCGCCTCGTTCTGCCATTTAGCCCATCCAAGATCCCGTACCTGTAGTTCCAACAATGATGTATTGTTTCGTTTATAAGAAAGCAACAAATCGCCTGCAAAGCCCAATCCATTGAATTCAAATCCATTTGGTACGCCTTCATATCCCAATTGCAAAATCATGTTGTAATCCAAGTCGATATATTCGCCATCTTCAGCAGTAAATAAAGTTCCTCTTGAAAGGTCTGCATTCCAATTTTGAAAGCCCTGGATGAACGATAACGACACCCCAAACGATGTTTCGTTTTCATTTTTTTGATAGTCTTTCCGCAAACCAACACGCAGTTGATTGTAGGCAAATTTTTCTGAAACCAGGGGTCCTAAAACGGCCGTTTCATTTTCGAACTGGGCATTTCCATTGAAAACAAATTTAACCGCATCTGCAGCAGATCTTATTGTGGTGAGGTTTCCGTTTGTGAATGCAATGTGGTAAGTCCCTTTTCCAAAAACCGGGAATTTCTCAGCCTTGTGCAAATACATGATATTGCCTCCTGCACTTAACTCGTAGGTGTTTTTTTCTTTTAAATTTTCGATAAGGCTGGTTTCCAATTCGCCTTCGAAATTGGTTTGTAAAAGGTAATATGTGCTGACCTCATTGCTCGCAAAATTCGAACTCATAAAATAGTGAAAATCTGCAGAAACGGCATTTCGTTTCACGCTCAAAAAGTCGTTATTCAAAATGGAGGGAACGCTATAACTTCGGTTGGAGAAAAGAAAAGAATTGTCAGCACTGGTAGAATCTTGAGCAATAGTTGAAAAGATCGATCCAAGCCAGAACACCAACATCGTAAAACTTCTGATTTCCTTCATCACAAATTGCCGTCAAAGATGTAGTTCAACTTAAGTGTTAGGGTTAAGTCAGCTTTGTAATCGCTGTAAAGTTTTAGGAATTCGCCATTACATTGTGGAATCTGTTGAGCGCTTGAGACAGATGCCCGAATGATAGCCTTTCGCACGTCTCTGAAATCGAGCAAATCTTGTTGGGTTACTGGGGCCGTAAGTTTCGACCTGGTGTTTCTAATAACCCTGCAATCAGGACCCAGAACGCCTGCCTCTGCTGCCGTGATCGCAAAAAGTGAATCCACGAAGTTGAAATTGTTCCCCTCATGTAAATAGATCTGGAAATCGAGATCCAATGGAAAGTCGTTGTAAGCTATCAAATTAAAGGTGGCTCCATTTATCTTTTCAATTTGCTCGCGTGTAAGGTTGAGTGAAAAATCGAGTGTATCGACTAATACGAGACTATTGGCAACCAGACACAGAGGTAGTTCCAAATCGAGGTTGACGTTAAGGTCCGCATCAAAGAAGGCAAAGTCGTTCCAGCCCCACATATTTCCATTGGGATTCACCAGGATCTTTAAATCGTAATCAATTGTTCGTGGTAAAGTTTCGATTAAATCGAGAATATTTGAATTGTTACCATCCATTCTGATGAACGTATTCCTTGGTGTGTAAGGATTTTCAATTCCTCTTTCAATCTTTATGGACTGGTTGATGAGAGTACTGGATAAACTTTGAGTACCATGTAAACCATTAGCGGTAAGATCATTTACAATCAATTGCCCATCGATTCCCATTCCGTTTTCAATAGCAATGTTGGCCCTCACTGTTTCAAGGTTGAGTGTTCCGGACTGTACATTATCAAAGAAGCTAAAGGTGCTTTGATCTGTAAAGTCGAGCGTATCACTTCCCAAGTAACCTCGTACGTAATTAGGTACTAAATCGATGAGGCTGTAACTCACAAAAATGCTGTCGAGCAATGAAATATTGACAAGTTGGCCAGTAGAGTCTATCCGAGCTGTCAGCCGCTGTGCAAACGTGTTGAATTTGTCTCCATCGCGACCATGCAAATCGATAGCATAATTGGTCAAATCAAAAGTATCCTCAATGGTGTAGGTGCCATTTACTGGGGCAGGCGGTACTTTGTTCGACACCTTCAGTGTATCCCCCATGGGATCGAGTGCCCCCGGTATTTCAAAATTGAAAGTGATGGTGTCTTTTATTGTGCTTGTAATGAAGACTCGAAGGAAACCAGATCTTACTTCAAAATAAGTTAGTTCAGGACCTGGTAGTTGGTACGAAACTTCATTTTCGATATCGATAAGGTTTTGTGTCGGGAAAATGGCGGTGGCTTCTGACACGACAAGATCACGAGTGGTAAATGTCAGTAGAATAGCATCATTCGTATCCACGGCTAACGCGGTATCTCCAGG
>PVBE011753176.1_pt1 | contig 14981 bp, 14 predicted proteins | sample 1631181 | NCBI WGS metagenome assembly PVBE01 (sample SAMN08397723, study PRJNA350692) | Marine metagenome, whole genome shotgun sequencing project. | isolation source: water | place: Pacific Ocean | collected 2012-04 | reverse complement strand
TTCAAAATCCGGTACTGGCAACAGTGTGAGAGTTCAAGTCTCTCTCCCGGCACCATAGCCCACCGCAGTCCGAGCAACGAGGCCCAGGACCAACACGATCAAATCGTTCCACTTCGACGGTGGCGCCCCGGGTAAAGTGTCGTCATTATCTATTATTGCCAGCGCCCACCGATCCGCCGCTTAGGGTGTCTGTATCCAAATGTAATTATCCCATTAGTGGGGTAATACGAACGTCTGCGGGAAAGTGGGTATTCACTTCACTCGGGCGGCGGCAAGCCACATGATCCCAAACTACTGATATCGCTGCTATTCGATATATTCACTCGTCAGATCATCGCAATCATATGGTTCATAGGCGATGTCTGCGACGAACACGACATCCTGACCGCTGTATTCACCTTCGAAATAGGCCGGGTCTTCCGCTGACCAGGAACGCCGTAATGCACCCTGTTCGGTATCGATGACAAAATGCTCCGTCACATGCAACTCGTCGCCGTGAAACGGGCCCGTTCGGAAGTTTCTTCCCAGCGTACCTGGCGCAAAGCCCACCGTATCGACGATCAATTCATCCCTTTCCCAGCGCCCGATCGAATGCCCGGCACGGCTCGGTTCGATGTTGTCCGGGTGGGTTGCCGATGTGAGATCGATCGTGCGAACAATGTCCATGAACCCATACTTTATCGTGATCGTTTCTTCGGTCTGCACGATCTGGTTGACGTGCTGGTCCTTGGTCCAGTCTGCAAAAATGTTCGTCTGCTGGCAGTTCCAACGGGGATCGTCTTCCCGTTCAAAAACAGCGGATGCCGAAGCCGTGTTACCGGCCTCCGTCAATTGAACCGGCGATTGCGCCCCCATTGCCATGCCACCGGCCATGCCCATTGCGACCGGCGGTATCGCGCTGGGGTCCGCGTTTAGCGCTTCACTCAGTGGCGTAAGAATCCCGGCGACGCCACGCGGGTCGATGTCGACCCGTTGCTCGGCGGCCCAGTCGCCGCCGATGTGCGGGTCGCCATTCGGCAGCCGATCCGGCCGTACGGCGTCGGCCGGTGAGGCAGCCGCAACCAACTGACCATAGCGGTCCATTGACGATCTGTCCGCGAAGAAGACCGTGCGGAGGTAACAGCCGCGATCTTCGAACTTTGCCGGTGAACCGACTATTGTCACCCTGTCGCCTTCGAGAAACATGTCCCGTGCCCAGCCGGCCCGTCGCAGAACCGTCGCTGCGCGCATCTCGCAACGCCATTGCTCGATCGTGCCGTCATCGCCAGTCACATCGAGATACACCCACGAATGCGGATTGACGAATTGAAGTTTGGAGATGACGCCGCTAACCTCGATTTCACGGCTGTGGTCGAACGCACCGGTTCCGTGATGTGCGCCGGCGGTTGCCGCGAGTACATACCCGATCAGGCCCGCGCTGCTTACAATCAGTCGATTCATAGCGGCCTCCTCTCTCGGTGAAACCTATCGTAAAAACTACATCAGGATAGTATATATTTTCGAACAACCCCGCCCAATTCAGCTCTGCGAGCGGCGTATTGTTGAAATGACCTTCAACGGTGTTACCGATGAGGAGGGACTGACAATAGCCGTGGGCGATCGGCTATGAGAGACCACCGGCTCATACGTATTTCCCCGAATAATCTCGGCTCAAATATTCGGCCATATTGAGTGTGGGTCACTGGATACTCGCCCTCCATCAACTCTCCCAGAGACTAATGAGGCCATATGCGGGTGCCCGGTGGCTTGATCCGCCAAAGAAACGGGTGACCTATGAAAACTGCGATATTCTCGCTTATTGTATTTGTGATGCTGTCGCCCCTCGTCCATGCTCATCATGCCTTTCGGGCAGTCTTCGATTTCGCCAAGACCGAAACGATCGAGGGTAAGGTCGCTAATCTGGAATTCATCAATCCCCACATCAGACTCCATATCGACGTACTTAGCGATAGCGGCGAAGTCGAGCAGTGGCTTGTCGCGGGACCCGGCAAGCTCTCGTTGGCCCGGCGGGGCTGGAAAGATGACATGTTCACGGCGGGTGAAGGCATTACGGTCACTGGTAATCCGGCGAGGGCCGGCGGCAACGTTATTTGGCTGGAGAAAATTATCATGCCGGACGGCAGGGAATTCATAGATCCTCTGATCTCAGATGTGTTAGCTATTGAAGCACAACGCCGCGAACGTGCTCGTCAGACTACTCAATAACTGCTAGCGAGTGCTTTCCATATTCGTATTTCAGGCGTTCTAATCTTCGGCAATTACTTCGTGCAGTCGAATGGTAATCCTTCGTTTCAAGGCACAAACACCCAAGATTTCGTAACGATCTCTGTCTCAGTGAAAAGCGCAGCGTCTGTGATTGCCAGTTCGTAATTGAGACGAGCACCGTCGTCGCTAGGTTGGATTGAGCTGCTCCATAATCGACGGCATGTCCTTGGGCGCGCATCCCCTAAAGGGATTATCCGGTGACAACGGGTCCCATGCCGCTTGAGCCGCTCGAGCTTCATCGGTCAACCCGAAGCACAGGCCCGCACTCATGCCACCGAGTGAAACGAACGAGTGGATTTCTCCGTTTCGCAACGCCCACCGAATGTTTGCTATCGGCCGAGATCACCTCTCCGGTTACCGATTAGATATCAGGGTCTCATAGACTCCGATCACGTTACCCGCGCGGGAATCGTCATACTCGATTAGATGATCGTAGTTTTCCATGAGCACCGTTTCGACGAGTTGTTCTTTCGTCTTTCCTTCCGCGATGCCTTCTGATACGGCAGCGACTAGCTCTTCCAGATACTGCCGTTGCTCGCGCACGTGTGCCTTCGTCCCCGGTAACTCATGGCCGGGGGAGATAATGTCAAAGTCCAGCTGCTCGACGCGGCGCAACGAATCGACCCAGTCAGGGAGAAAACCGCCTTCTAAGTGACTGCGCGGCGGGCGATTGGGTGTCAAGAAATCGACAGTGTAGATAGTGCGCTCTTCGGGAAACAGCACGACAGTCATGTCGTCGGAGTGGTTGCGACCGGTGTAATGGAGTTCCACAGTCTTGCCGCCCAGAGTGACGGATGCGCGATCCGCGTAGTAGATGTCCGGAGGGACTTGCTCACCACCAAACCGTCCCGCCCAGATCTCCACACGGTCCAAGACACCGTCGTGATTCATGTCCCGCGCCGTGAAGACGTTCGCCAGGGCAGTTCCCTCGGCTTCCGTCGCTTGAATGAGCCCATCGACGTTCGCATCCCAGAGCTGCTCGCGCGCCAGTAAAGGTGCATCGGCCGCTGGGGAACGTAGGTTCTCACGCATATTCTCGTGACCGATGATAGTTGCCGTCTCCGCGAAGACTTCGCCACCGCTCGCGTGATCGTTGTGGGTATGGCTGTAGATCACATACTTCACAGGGAGCCCGAATCGCTCGTCCAATTGCTCCTTGAGCCACGCGGCAGCTTCAGAATTCGTCGGATCGACCACGACGATCCCATCTGCTGTTACCAGGAACATTCCGAAATGCCGCGTTTGCCGGAATCGATAGAGATCTCCAGTCACATTGGTAATCCCGTGCCTCGGCAACCCTTCGCCCGTGCCGAAACCTTGAGCATGAGCTAATTGGATCATGCCGCAACACATGCCAATCGCGATGACTAAGATCGGTCTTCTGTATCGCATCGAATCACTCCATGTAGTTTTTCATGTGTCTCGTGTCTACGGACTCGCGCTTGCTACTATCCTTCGAGTAGACATATCCATCACGAACAGTCGTGAGATGGAAAACGGGCCACTTTGAGCATTCTGAAGATCCGGCAGGTCGTCAATAATATCCGCCACTGCCGTTGGTGCTGACGAAAGGACGCCAGCCACTGAGGCACGCACTTCGTAGCGGCTACCCGCGTAAGCATTGAAGCAAAGCTCGGACACCATGGAGTCCTGCGTGGAACTCGTCGCGCGCACCTCTATACAAACCCCGCGAGGCACTACCCGGATACTACGGCTCGTCACTCGGATGGCTTCGCCACGAGAGTCATCAGCAGACAGGATACGTATATTTGCTGCTGTACGATCATTCGGAGCCCGTGGGGCACTGATCAGTGCTGTCTGACTATCGGGCAGCGCCGACCCTTCATACATCTGTAGTGGTCCGCTTGCACACGAGGCCAGTGCCAGACAAAACATCAAGACAGCAACGGAACGGGTCAATCTCATCTCTAATCCCCCGAGTGGAAAAACGATCTCTGAACCGTATTGGCGATATTCATTCTGATTTCCTCAGCTATACAGCAACCTGCATACTAACTGTTTACTAGGGCCGGAAACGGCAATTCTGGCCGATCGGATAGAGTCCGATACGTAGATTCTGAACACCTGCTGGGAACAAAACACTCATTTATCGCCTTCCCAATGCTCCCCGCGAACGGCTACTTACGGCGATGGCAGACAGTCGGACAGGATCCAGGGTCTGTGGATTGTAAGCATCGACTCCAGGATGAGCTCTTATAGGCTACAGACTAGCGTTAACCGGTAACGAGCGACCACTCTCGCACACCTTCCCCGAGACCGTCCGCAAAAGGACCAACACAGAACATCTTTAATGAGGGTGGTATCTTCGAGAAAAATAGATGGGACTTACAGCGGCAATCCGATGCTCCGAACCGAGGCGCAACGACCTCAATGCCCTCGCCGTTGTTGATGATGCGCACCCATCTGTGCTCTTGCGGCGAGGAACTGGCTTGAAACCAGATCAGCACCGGGGCAGTGAACCGGCGAAGGTAGTCAACATGCCAGTGCGGCTTCCATGATACCTTCAGGTGATGCGATAAACGCGATCTGAGACCACCCGGCCCGAAGGCGCTTCCAACGTATAGGTAATAACCTACGAATGTTTCCATGCTTCCCAGGCGGCCGACATATACCGATCGGGGAATACGGTTACGGAGGACCAAAACGTAAGTCCCAGGTTCCTGGGGCAGATTCTTCAGCCGGGTGTTTTCTCGCTCCAGGTCCTTGAGCTTCTTCGCTTGGGAGACCTGCATCCCACCGTACTCTTTGCGCCAGCGGTAATAGCTTTGCTCTGATATCCCCAGTTCGCGGCATACCTCGCCGATTTTCTTGCCACCCGCCAGCTTGATCTCCGCCTCACGCAGCATGTGGATGATCTGCTCCAGCTTGAAGTGTCTTCGCCCCATCGGTCCTTCTCCTCAATTCCACTGAAATTCTCTCTCAGCGACTGGAGTCGTTCTAGGGGGCAGGTCAGTCAAAGGATTGGAAGACGGAGTTCTACCCGGGGAACGCCGTTGCCGCAAGTGCTATCTCGGCCAGTAATCTGTTGTTCCTCTCAGGCGTCGATGGCACGAATCCAGGAACCGGCGCGGTGGACGCCGATGGCATCGAGCAACAAATCATCGTCGCGCTCGACAAGGCCAAGATAGCGATGGAAGAAGCCGGCAGCTCAATGGACAAGATCGTCAAGACACTCATGATGCTAAAGAATCTGGATGACTACTCAACAATGCGCGGGACGGAACTCGAATATTACGAGCAGCACGCACCGCATCTGGCCTCGAACCCGCCGGTCAGCACTTTCGTGCAACTGCCCAGCATCGTGGGCCCGGAGACGCTATTTCAGATAGACGTATAATCGCAGCGCTATAGATTGAGTGGTATCACGAGATGTGAACGACGGGAGAGAGACAGCCACCGGGTGCTCGTGAATGGCCTCATTTTCTCTGGGGGAGTTAATGAATGACGAGCACCCAGTGACCAAACTCTAGCGTAACGCTACCCGAGCCGTCCCTGCGATACGTATAAGTGCGGATACGGAACTCGAGTCTCGCAGACTAATCGAACTCAGGATGTGGGATACTGAGCGGCTGCGGATCCATCGGATTCAGGTCACGGCCGGCCAGCCCCGGATGATCGGGCGACAGCTTCAAGGCGCGAAAAACCCTGTAGAAAGCCGGGCTGTCTTCCAGCAGGCGTTCATGGTGCGGCAGGTTCGGCTCGCCCGAATAAGGGTTCCAGTACTCCCAGACGATCTCACCACCAGGCGTCACTTCGAAGAACCGCCCCTGTGCGCCCTGCCCGATGAACGTGTTCCCATTCGCTAGGCGGTGGGCGCTCGAGATGAACGGTGAATGGAAAGACCTGCCGTCTGGCGCCATGTAGCTCCACACAGGGTAGTCGGGCCCGAACTGCTCGGTCTCGGGAACAATATAAGCCCCCTCGTCGTCGGTGGGCGGTACGAGCTCGACGATGACGGACTGGTTGCCGCGAGGCCCCGGAAAGTTATTCAGGAACGCCGTGATGTTCCCCGCACCCGGCAGCCCCTCCTCGATCCAGCGCACGTGATGCTGGTTGTAGAGCGTCTGCGGCCGGTCGCCGCCGCGGCCGTAGTTGGCGCCCCGACCCCAGCGATACAGAATGTCGCCGCCCATGCCCCAGCGGCCGCCCGTGCTCCCCGCGGCCTCCGCCGTCGTCGTGCTGTGGTCGATGATCCAGAACTCGCGGTAGCTGTCGGCGCTGACGATGAACTGGTCCAGCGACGGGTTGTAGGTAATCGAGTTGAAGTGCATATTGTCCGCGGCCGCCCGATTCTCTTCCGTGTCTAGCCGGTAGACGTCGCCGCTGGCTAAGAGCCCGCCGATTTCCTCGTCGGTGAGCCGCGGGCCGTCGGCGTTGATGTCGCCCCGTTCGGGATGGTCGGAAAGTACGCCGTAGTTGTCGGCATTGGGGTCGAAGTCCTGGATGTAGTGATCCCAGGCGTGCCACTCCCAAACGATATCGGCATCGTTCGCACCGTGCGGCTCGAGCTCCAAGACCACCTCGGACCACAGGCCCGTGCCCGACATGATGTCGGGGCGCCGGCCCGCCGCGCGCGACTCCTCCGGCGTCTTGAACTCGACAGCGACGGCCAGGAGATTACCGTTCGGCAGCATCGCGATGTCGTGGTGCAGCAGATACTCGTCGTTCGCGAGACGGTAGTCCCAGATGAGCTCACCGTCCCACGTAAATCGCTGGATCTGCCCACCCTGACCGTCCATGAACGCGTCGAGATCGGCCACGTGCCCGGTGCGCATCAAATCGCCGTTATCGAGAAGATAGAGACCGTGACCGGTACCGTAATCGGACTGCCACATGTTCACGACGCGACCTTCGGCGTCCATGAGATAGGTCCTGCCCGAAATGATCGGGCTGAAGAGCACATAACCCGGTGCCGCACGGTCGGTGTTGACGCGGAGGCCGCGCTCCTCGTCGAGACCACCGGAAAACTGGCCATTCGCAATTTCACCCGCGAGAGCGAATGGAAGAATGAGCACGATGAGAAGGGCGCGCAGATGGGCAGGTGGCGTCATCGAGGCGGTGATCATTGATGCTCCCAAAAATCTTGAATAGTTCGTGCAGAAGATTCTAATGAACTTCTATCGCCGCATGGCAAAATATCGATGAAAGGCTTAACAATTTACTCGCTGGTTCGAAGCTCCGCGATCCGCGCGCGTAATCTGATGTACGCTGCGCGCTGGGACCCAGAGAGCTGCCCCGCGAGAAGATTGTCGTTCTCGTAGGGATCTTCGAGAAGATCGTAGAACTCTTCTTCCATGTTGTAGCGCATGAGCTTGTAGCGCGGATCGCGCATGGCGTAATTCGCGGTCTCGACGCCGGCAAAGCCACCGAAAAATTCGTCGACATAAACCCAGTCACGGGGGGTTGTATAGGGGTCGGACAATACGGACATGAAGCTGACCGAATCGTGAGTTACGTCGCCTGGGATCGTCGCTTCCGGATCGATACCCGCCATCTCCATGATCGTGACGAAGAGGTCGGAAGAGTTGACGAGGGCGTCGGTGACCGTGCCCGGCTCGATACCGGGACCCCTTATGATCAGCGGCACGTTCACGCCGCCCTGATACACAGTGCCCTTGGCCCGCCCCGGCTGGAACGGCGCCCGAACGCTACCGCTGGTGGTGCCGTTATCCCCGAGAAAGACCACATAGGTGTTGTCGCGCACCTCCGGATCAAGCGACGCCAGGATCCGGCCGATCTGCGTGTCCATGGCTTCCATCATCGCGTCGAAATACTCGTCGGCTTCGTCCGGGATCGTCTTCGGGTCCAGGTGCGAGTGATCTTCCTGCCACTGATCAGCGGGAGGCAGATGTATCGGCGTATGCGGCAAATTGAACGCGAACCATAGGAACCAGGGCCGGTCGCCCTGCTCCACAATCCAGGTTATCGCATCGTCTGCCTTGCCGGCTGCCGTGTAACCGGTCTCGCCCACGATTTCGCCGTTGACCACTTTGTTCCACGAGAAGTAAGTGGGCGTCGTGCCCGTTATCAAGCCCGCGTAGTAATCGAAACCGACCCGGTTCGGATGATCGAGCCAGCCGTTGTTCGTGTCGGCCAGATGCCATTTGCCGATGGCGGCCGTGGAATACCCGAGCCCCTCGGCCGACTTGAGCGCCGTGGGCAGCGTGTACTCATCGGCTGGCAGACCGTGACGCGGCAACCCCACCAGCGGGTTGTTGCCGCCGCCCATGCCGATGCCCATGCCGCCGCCCATCGCGGATGGGGCGGGGGAGGCCCATTCGGGTATCTCGGGAATATCCGGTAGCTCCCCACCACCGCCCGCCGGTCGGCCGATGCCGGTCCGGAACCCATAACGGCCGGTGATCACTGTCGCGCGCGTCGGCGAACACACGGGCTGCGCCCAGAAGTTCGTGAAGCGCAAGCCGTCGCGCGCCATCTGGTCGAGCGTCGCGGTTGTGGGAGGATTTTCGCCGATGCCGTACGACGCGAGAGTCTCGACGCCCATGTCGTCGCCGAAGATCAGCAAGATGTTCGGGGCGGCTTGTGCCGCCCCGGAAAACCCTACCGCGCTGGCCATTACCGTGGTGAGAAACCCAGCGTATTTCATCTTAGTCAGCCGCAAAGCAGTAAAACAGGCCGTCACCACCGGAGCCGCGCAACATCTCCTGACTACAGCCACGACTGCTGTGGACCGAGTTCCATGAAGCGTTCGGCCCGCCTAGGCGATCGTGATGACCGACCATCGCATTGCCTGCGTCGCTGCTCGTCCAATTGTTGCAGGTCGTGACAGCGCCACTTCCCGGAATCAATCGGCCGTCTGCATCCGAGCCCGTGAGGATATCATGCCGGTTCGGGTCGTCGCCTGAGCCGTTTATTTCTTCACCATCCTCATTTACGGCAGTCGGCTTACGTATGTTGTTCTGGTCCTCGTGCAAGCTAGTGAGGTCCCAGGCCACGGCAACTCCGTTCGCGTTGTACCAGGGTCCGTTACCGATGCGATCGCGTGCGTTGACGAGTCCCGCACCCATACCGGGCGCCTGACTCAGATAGGCGCGCCAGGTTCGGCCTCCGGCGCCAGCCGCTTCAGCCAGCGCTGCGCAGTGCGCGTCAGCCCCGGCTAATCCGCCGAGATTGGCGCCATCGCCCACGCCGACACTGGTTACGAAAAAGCTCATCGGCTGCTGATCCTGAGACAGGCCCGGGAGCGCCACCGCAGCTAGCGCGATCAGAGCAAAGAGATACTTGATGTTATTCATCTTCTTATCCTTGGTTATCGTTGACAGACTCGACTCATCGGATCGGTAGTCTTCTTTCCCCATCCCCGCAAGACGATTCAAGAGCACATTCTACCGGATCTGAGTACAATCAGCCGCCACCTTCCGACGGGCGTTCAACGGGAACTCTCTGTGCCGCAGCGTTACTGAGGCTGGCGTACGATCCGGATATAGAGCTTCGAGGCTTTCCGGCCATCGGGGAACTTCTCTTTGGCCGCCTCATCCGATACGGCGGGCACGATGATGACGTCCTCGCCCTGCTTCTAGCTAACGAGCGTCGCCACCTTTTCTTCGGTGTCTATCCCCCGGGGAGCCTCTGGAGGCGTGTCCGGCTACGGTCGGGCTGAACTTCGTAGCGAATACGGATGCCGTCCGCGTCGAGGAACGATATCGACTGCTGGAACAACCCTTGAGGTAGCGCGCCAGCGGGAACGGTCGCCTCGAGGATATAGAGGCGGCTGTTGTGAAGATAAAAACCCGCGTAGGTACGTGATTGGTCCGGGTTGGTCATCTGCAACTGGTGGCCCTCGACGAAATCGATATGGTGCCAGGCATCGAAGGTGACCTCGCCGCCGCGCAGACGGAACTGCCGGGCCGCATACATGGGCGATCCAAGCTGGTCGTAGAGCCATAGCCATTGTGAGCTGGCCTCGTCGGTCTTATCCGGCAGCTCCAGATAGGTTTTCTGCGCGTTCGTAAAATCGACTACATTGAGGGAATAGAAGTTCTCCCCGGACTGCACGGTATAGACCTTCGAGGGAAAGATCGCACCATATTCCGACGGATAGGGGACATCCCGGACCTCGGGCTCCCCGGGAAAATTGACGCTGAAGAACTGCGACCGATCCGTGTATGCCGACCAAGTTTCGGCAGATACGGATCCGGCGAAGGCCAAGATGGAGGCTATAAGAAGAAATCTAATCGTGTTCATGATTGTTTCCTGCGACCTAGAAAGTGTCTCGGCGCCTTGACACCACATGAAGTTTCCTACAACACTCGACTGCAACTGACCGTCGCACTTCGCGGTTGAAACCAAGCCCGATACTACCTCAAACCGAAACCGAGAATCAGGAGAGGTGAGAAGGTTGCGGTAGCGCTAGGATATCGTTATTTCTCGCTATCGAGAGCTGATTCTGAACTCGTCGGTCATCGAACCATCTCGTGCGCCCTCGTGGGCGATGATATTGAGCATCTTTTCCGTCGCGATGACGGCCGCCGCCGTCTGATCGGAGTCCACACCGATCGTCGAGAAGCTATGACCTTCCGTGCCGTCGCCCCAGCTTATCAATGTCTCGACGAGCGCCTCCGTGCGTCCACCCGGAGGAATTCGCACGCGATAATCCGCCAGCCGTGGCACTTCGATGTCGTACTGTGCCACGGCCTTCTTGAGCGCATGCATGAAGGCGTCGTAGCCGCCATCGCCGGTGTCGGAGGCTTCCACCGTCTTGCCCTGGAACGACACAGTGACGGTCGCCTGAGGCGGACCAGCGGAGGTAACGTTAATCGCATAACTTTCGATGCGCACGACATGGTCGGTCGGGGTCTTGAGAACGTCGGCGATAATCATCAAGAGATCTTCCGGTACGACGGTGTGTTTCTTATCGCCGAGTTCGATGATTCGATCGAGCACCTTCTGACGATTCATGTCGGAGAGTGTGATCCCCAGCCTTGCCAGGTTGTGATCCAACGAAGCTTTCCCCGACAGCTTACCGAGCGCATAGCGACGCTCGCGCCCGAACCGCTGCGGTGCCAGACGCGTCGCATAGAGATCACCCTTAGCGTCGCCATCGGCATGCACACCCGCGGTCTGTGTGAAGACGTCCGTACCAAGTATCGGCGCATTCGCGGAGACATTCTTACCGCTAAACGTCTCGACCAGACTCGAGATGACGGCGAGACGCGATTCGTTCACTCCCGTCACGCAGTCCGTGTGATCGGAAATGGCAGCGACGATCTCAGCCAAAGACGTGTTACCCGCGCGCTCGCCGAGACCGTTCACGCTAACGTGTACGCCACGGGTGCCCGCCTGAATTGCTGCAATCGCATTGGCGGTGGCGAGGCCGTAATCGTTATGGCCATGGAACTCGAATTCAGCATCGGGCCAGGTGATGGCCATGACGCTGACGAAATGGCGCACGTCGTCCGGTGCGAGTACCCCCAGCGTATCCGCAAGATAGATGCGCTCGATGTCGAGCGTCTGAATCGCGTTCACGATGCTCGTGACGTAGTCGAAACTGTCACGCACGCCATTCGACCAGTCCTCGAGATAGACACCGACGCGTACGTCTTTCTGCCGCGCATAGCTCACGGTCTCGACGATGCGCTCGATATGCTCGCCGGGCGTCATCTGCAGATGAGTCCGGCAGTGGTGCTCGGAACCCTTCGTAAGCAGGTTCATCACGCAACCGCCTGCTTCAATGATCCAGTCGACCGAACGTCGACCGTCACAGAAGCCGAGCATCTCGACGCGGTCGACCATACCGGCCTCGCGGGCCCAGTCCGTGACACGAAGGGCCGCTTCGAGTTCGCCACGCGATACGCGCGCGGAAGCGATCTCGATGCGATCCACCTCGAGGTCGGCGAGCAACATACGCGCGACGTGAAGCTTCTCCGACGCCGTATAGGAGATATCCGGCGTCTGCTCGCCATCACGAAGCGTCGTGTCCATGATCACGATGCGTTTTTCCTCACCCGTGGTCATCGTCTTATCGGCTCGTCACCTGGCCCTGAAATCTATTGATTGCCAATTATATCGATACGTTACACGAGATACCTCTCGGAACTTCACCCCATCGCGTTCAACCGAGCACGGGCTGCCCTGATGCGCACGTCCGCCGGGTGAATTCCGTGGTATCACAGACGGGTGTAGAACGCGATAAAGTTAGGGCCTGCCTGGCGCAGCCGGGCGGTCGAAACGGTGTCCGGAGAGCGCACATGGCCTACACGCAGCACCCGTACCGAGCGGGCGTTTCATCGGGACGTTCATGGCACGCGTGCGGACCGCGCGTATGGTTAACACTGGATGTTTCATGATCGAGATGCTGTGTAAGCTTCGAGCGCGGTGAAGACAACTTGGTTCACGGGCGTCGGTACACCGAGTTCGAATCCGAATCGCGCCACCGCACCGCTAAGCCAGGCCACTTCGAGAGGGTTACCGGCCTCAAGGTCATGATGCATGGAGGAGGTCATATCGATGGGTAGTCCGTCAGCGAACGTGAGCCTGTCGTCCGCGAAATTCGCCGGCAGATCGATACCCTTGGCGCGAGCGACCGCGACGGTCTCCCGCATGACGTTGAGCAGCATCTCGCGGCTCTTGGGCGCGTCGCGTACGGGCCCGAGCGTAGTACGCAATGTCGCGGTCGTCGCACTCAGACCCACGAGAAAGACGAACTTCTCCCAGATCGTTCGCTCGATATTCTCGCTGACCTCCGAGTTGATCCTGCCTCTCAGCAGTGCTTCGTGTAGCGCATCGACGCGTGGTGATGAACCGCCCGCACGTTCGCCGATGACGACACGCTGCATCGTACCGATATGTTTGATGACGCCCGGTTCGTCGATCGAACTCGCAATGAACGCGACGCCGCCAATCAAATGCTCGGCACCGACGATCTCAGCGAGGATCTCGTCGCATTCGACACCATTCTGCAATGAGAGCACCGTAGTCTCCGGTCCGATCATGGGAAGAATGGCGCGGCCGGCCTCTGCCGTATCCCAGAGTTTGACGCCGACGATAACGTAGTCGACGACGCCGACATCCGATGGATTGTCGGTCGCATTGGCGGGGTGGACGATTGCATCACCGAGATCGCGGCTGTCAATCTTCAGTCCGTTTGACAGGATCGCCTCGAGATGCCGGCCACGCGCGATGAACGTGACATCACAGCCGCCGGCCGCCATCCGGCCGCCGAAGTAACCGCCGACGCCGCCGGCGCCCATCAATGCGATTCGCATGGCGGCGGCCGCGTCTGATCAGGCCCGAGGTACTACCGCCGTCACGTCATACATGATCTTGGCGCCCGGGTCGGGCAACCGATCGACGCCGAGTGTCGTACTGCAGGGCTGCCAATCGCCAAGATACTCGGCCCGGATCGCGTTCCCGCCAGCCTCCGTGTAGAACCTCACGATCTTGATAACCTCGCGCCAGGTAATTTCAGCCTCATCGAGTATCCCCTGGATATTCTCGAGCACGGCGCGTGTCTGATCCTCAATACTGTCGGAGTAGTCGTAGGGTTCGGAAGCATCGAGTCCTGGCGGCCTCGCGGTAACGCCCGACAGGAACAGCAGATCCATGTCCGAGCTGATACGCAAGCCTGGCGCAAACGCCGTTTTATCGACATTGCGGGTATTTACGATTTGAATAGGCATCGTTGTATTCCTTAGCTCTCAGTAGCTATTGTTTGCTCGTGATCTACGCAACTCGCGGAAGCATGGCGATGATTTCGATCTCCAGCCGTGCCGGTGCGGAACTCAGGTTTCTAATCTCCATGGCGGTCATTGCCGGCCACCAGTCCCAGAAGTCGAAGTATTGCGCCATGACTTCCTCTATTGCGGCCGATTCCGTGATGTCGGTCTGAAACCGGTTGACCTTGACGACATCCCGCCAGGTCGCACCTTGGTCGTCCAGGACTTCCTTGAGGTTGCGCATGCACATATGCGCCTGACCGGCAATATCGTCCGGCATCGTGATCTCGTATGGTACGTGTGGGTGCAAATGGTAGAGATCGAGCGCCGTGGTACCCGAGAGAAACAGTAAATCCATGTCGGCGTCGGCCTGAACATAGGTTCCGCGGGCAACGGACGCAGAGCGCGCACCCTGAGCATTTGATGCCAGCGGGAATGAGAAGAGTTGCGCCGCGCCCGCCAAGCCGACGGTACCGGAAACTAGAAAGTCACGACGATTTAAAAGCTCCTGCATAAGTCCTCCCTTTTCCGATTACACGCGCAGGCCGACGATATGCTAGTCGGTAACAAACGCAGACACGGTTTCTATCATGATTGCGACGCCACGATTGAAGGCATCGACTCCGATCCGCTCGTTATTCCCGTGCACGCTGGTACGCGCGGCGGCTGAGCTCACGGTAGGATTGTAGCCGTAACTGTCGATACCGATGTCGCGAAAAAAGTGGCTATCCGTAAATCCAGCCGCAACTCCTGGCGCGATGCCGGCCGACGGAAAGTGCCGCCGAATCGATGCTTCCAGGAGCGAGTAGAGGCTCGTATCGGAACTGGAGGCCGCCGCACTGAAGAGCATGATCTGCTCGATTTCCGGACGGGTGGCATTCGCCTTGTCGCCAAGCGAATGGATGTCGACCGGCACCTGCCGCCAGCCATAGATGGTATGCCCGACGGCCAGCACTTCCTGTTCCACAATGCAGCGGCACCGTTCCTGTGCCGCCAAGTCGGTGCGTGGCAGAAACACCA
>PVBE010152725.1_pt1 | contig 14981 bp, 5 predicted proteins | sample 1631181 | NCBI WGS metagenome assembly PVBE01 (sample SAMN08397723, study PRJNA350692) | Marine metagenome, whole genome shotgun sequencing project. | isolation source: water | place: Pacific Ocean | collected 2012-04 | reverse complement strand
ATCCGTCTGGTACCAATAGTTACCCAAATTTGCATTTCCGTTGACAAGATCACTCACAGGACCTACCACATAGAATCGGACGTTTGGTACTTGGGTGTAATCAACAAAGTCAATTGCTCCTATCTGTTGCTGCCCATCCGACAACTCGCCAATTAAGGGACTGCCATTAGCAGGTATGGGGATAGTAGTATTGGTAGTATCTCCAAAAGGATCGATAAATGCAATTGGAATGTCTAGGCCTCCGCTTCCACTGAGGTAATTAAGCAGCTCATTGAATTCAACACTAAAGTCCGTAGCAGGAACATTTATATCAGTTTCATAAACGCCTGGTATCACAACAAGGTGATGCCACTTATCGCTTTTGGGGATTCTTACCTTTGGTTCACCAATGTTGGCGTAGGAGTTATAATTTAGGTTATGCCTGAACCACGAAATCACTTCACTATTCACCACATCGGCAGCATTGATATCATTTTCATCAAGGTTCCCCAAATCAAAACCAAGAATGCTGGTTACGTTTGCAGGATAGCGATAATCGCGTGTTGAGTCATAAGGACACTCGTTGTCATCTCTGCTTTCGTCATCAGGATCATCCCAACATTGGTCTCCGGTTTCTCGACTGCCGATAGTTTGATGGGCCCATGGACCGATGATGATCTTTTGCAATTGTTTGTTACCATACAAATCGCTTAAGTTGGTCATCATCTGGTTGTAAGTCTCAATGGTACCATCGGTGAAGATGTCCCACCAACCAGTTAAGTGATATGCTGGTACTTCCATTAAACTATACCGGCTAACATTTCCGTTAGCATCTCCTTCTCCGTTTGCGTTGATTGGTGCAGCGGTGCCATCCATATCAGCTCTTCCTCTAGAGTTGGGATAATAACCGCAGGGTTCATTATTGTATTGTTCTGTCACGAAGTGGTCAATGGCAGCATTAGCAGCATCAAACTTATTATTCATATTGTAATCATATGCAGTATGAATATTATTCTCCCAACTTTCATCAATATTGATCAAATCATCATCGGTACCAGTAAAAATCTGCCCTTTGATCCAACCGGTGACTATGCGATCCCGGAAAACTCCATTTTGATATCCCGTGTAACGATAGTGCTCTAATGTTGCGACTATTGGCAAGAGACACTTCAAACCCGGTCCATTTGGATCAATTTGATGAGCAGCCGCCAATTGATATTGTGTATTTCCCAGGGCCGAGGCTCCAAATGTGCCGATACTGCCATTGTAGGCCAAATCTGTAGTTTCCAATACGCCATCTCCATCCAGGTCGAATTTCCTGGTGAGGTTATTTTTAATGAATTCCACGGAATTATAACCATCTTCATGTCTGTTTCCATTGTGAATATCGCTTGTATCGTAAGGATCTAATACATGCTTAAAGTCAGAATGGTAAGGGTTCTTGTCCCAACTGTCGCTGTACATGGGCATATAAACCCCTCCGGATGAATACCTTCCGCGCATATCCTGCATAGCATAATTGTAACCCATCAAGGAAACAATTGAACCCGTAACATCTCCCTCTTTATCGTATGGGGTTCTGGTCATAACAATTGGCAACTGCCAAGGGTTGGGATTGGGCTGGCCATTCAGCATATCATAATAAAAGAGCTGTGTGTATTTTGGAATGAATTCAATATCAATGGTTCCAGCCCCTGGTATGAGTGCGCCCAAGTCCAATTCTACCATCATACAATCCATGGTCATTGGAACAAAGATGTCAGTCATTAAGTCGATGCCATCAGGCATTGTGAATGGCACAGTACAGAGTGCAGAAAATTCTTCTAACAAGTCAATCTGACCATTGTTGTTAGTTCGATGCTTATTTTGCTCAGTAAGACATGGAAGGTCAAGAGCCGGAGCTTGTGCAAAAGTGTTGAATGACAGGAGTGCTGACGTGAGCAGTATAGACAATAATTTATTCATGATTCAGGGTAAATTTTGTAACACGTAAACTTAAGTAATTCACCAAACATTCTGAAAAGGTCAATTAAAGCAAGGAACGGTACACGGTGTATTTCAGCAATCGGCTCTACGTGAAAAAACGTATTTTTTTAAAATTTATATTAATTGTACCATCGTCACTAAACAGACAATTGCCGCGCCTCCTCAACTTTGTGCCTGAACCGAATCCACCTCCTGATCAATTATGCAGGGAACAGTTCCAGAATCATGAAATACCTATGCTTTCTTCAAATATGTGCAAAAAAAAAGACCGAGGTCAATAGAACCCCGGCCCCCTCAAACAAAAACCATGAAGTGCGAAGGTAGGGAAAAAATCATTTGGCTGCAAAATGTTTATTCAAGGTTACCCTAAAAAACAGTTGGAATCAGAAATCTATAGAGTTTAAGTTTCGATATTCGTCAATTCCTTACTTCAAACCGTCCTGAGAATAGCACCGAACCCAAAGTCGTTGCCAGGTATATGCCATTTTCCATCCATGAAGTTTCGAGGAGAGAAAAGTTCGCCTCATTAACCGGAATCAACTGCACCAATCTTCCGCTCAGATCATAAATCTTGACGTGCGAGATTTGAGCTTCTCCGGTCCATTCAATGCGCGCTTTACCGGATACCGGGTTGGGATAGATGTCAAGTTCACCGGTCTTCAAAATTGTTGGCCACTCTAATGCTTCAGCATGATGTAAAAATCTGCCTGAGGACCCCGTAATAAATACCTGCACAGCAGAAGGTTGAGAAAAGAATCCGGAACATCTTGATATGATTCGCCATTCATAGCCCTGGTTGGGGTTCAACCCGAAAACATCTTTATGATTGGTATTGCCGCCATTAATGGTAATGGATACCGGCCAGCCAACTCCCCCACCCAATCTGCCTTCAATGAGGTAACCTGAAGCACCCGGAACAGGTAACCAGTTCAATCTTCCAGCAGTTGCAGAAACCGGAGCTGTGGAGAGTCCAAGAGGTGTTGGACACGGCATTTGGGGTTCTATAGTAAATCGATTCAATGGCGACCAATATGACATCAAGCCACTATTTGGGTCACAAATGGTTTGCATTTGCCATTCATAGGAAACCCCAAGATTTAAACCGCTGACCAACTTAAAATTCGGTGCTCCCTGAGGAATGGGCAATGTAACCCAGTTAGTTCCACCCAGTGGCCGACCCCGAATAATATAATGATCCGCTCCAAGCATTTGATCCCAATTTAACCGTGCGGAGTTTGGGGTGATTTGTGTAACATGCAAATGCGTTGGAAAACTACAATCGTGCCCCTTGAAAATGGTGAATTCATCGCGGATACTACTGTCTTTATTGATGTACCAGGCATCCAGACGATTGGCGTGAATCTCCAATGCCAATGATCCATAACCTTCGGGGCCACCATCACTTGCCACATGCACAGGGTGATTTAAATCAGGGTTATCGTCATGACTTCCTGAATTTCCAGCTACCGCATAAACCACGCCTTCGTTTGGTGCTTGCCCAAATGTGGGCTTCAAGTAAGCTTGGCCGCTGCCGTAGTGCCCATTCCCACCATCCACAATATTAGAAGAACCAAAGGTGAATGAAAACCCTGTGTGGCCTTTGATCAACATGGAACGTTCGTATACATGACTGTGACCAGTAAGAACGAGATCAACCCCATATTGGTCAAACATTGGAGTCCAATCATCGCGCATCGCAGCCATTAAAAGTTCAACGGGATTGTCGCTATCATGCGAGCCTTTTGTGTAAGGTGCAGCGTGAAAATAAACGATCACCCAAGGCAGTGTATTCGCTTGTATGTCTGCAATAAACCAATTGGACATGTCAGACGGGAGACTTCCTAAGGCACCGGTAAGCGTTGCCTCTTCAGAAGTTATTGCTATGAAATGTACATTCCCATAGTCGTAGGAATAGTAAATTTCAGAATTGGAAGGTACGCCTCCACCTTCTCCGTTTTCGAACACCTCCACGATGTCATAGTATGGACCTCCATGAAAAGAAGGTGGCAGAAGCAAATTGGTTACACTATTATAATCATGATTGCCCGGTGTAGGATGAAAATGCATGTAAGGCATGATGGAGCCATAAGCTACAACTGGATCAAACACTTTTGACTGATACTCCGAATCTGTGCCGTCATCATAGGCATTATCGCCCAGCCATACCCACATGTCTGTGTGCTTTCCATCTATAAAATTGAGGTAGGCATCTCGAACCTGACCTTGTTCGGTGTTGCCTTTTCCAAAATCACCGATTGCCCAAACTCGGATGGGTTGCACACTCCCCGGCACCGGGGCGGTTTTGAATCGATGATTAGAATCTGCCCCACTCTGCATGGCACTCGTTGATCCTACAGAATAGAAGTATCGCGTAAAGGGCGTTAATCCGGTTACCTTGATTCTATGTTCTGTTGTGCTGCTTCCATCATCAAAATTGGTGATGAGTTGATTGGGGGCAGGCCCAATTGTGACCCGACTGTTTGTAGCCACATCTGTTCGCCATTTAACTACTATGCTGTTTGGTGTCAGTGATTGGAGGTAAGGTCCGCGAAAACGACCTGTGCCGTTAATTCTGTGCTCGCAAAGAGAGTAATCAATGAAACAAATGAAATTGAGAGAATTGTTTTGAAGGGCTTCATAATTTATTGGGAAACTGATGATTGAAGTGCACCTTCCATCAATGATAGTTTATCTGGTCAGATGCGACACTAAATTACAACTACCACTGAAAATCAAATGGACAATGATTTCAATTGTCAACCAATTTTGCATTTGTGTGCTTACCAATTCCATATTTTTGGGGACCACAATTTTGCCGTGTTGAAGTTCCCTTTAGTCCCAATTCTGATGTTCGTTTTTTGCTGGTTCAGCCTTTCGGCCCAGGATCACCAAATTTCTGGGGAAGTGAAAGATGAACAAGATCAACCACTGATAGGTGCTACCGTTAAGATCAATGGAACTTCACTAGGGACCACCGCAGATGTGGATGGCAAGTTCTCACTGCAAGTTTCCGCAAATGACACGCTTCACATAGAATTTCTTGGTTACAAATCTGAAGAAATCATTGTTGATGGACAGAAGGAATTAAGCATCATTCTGAAAGAAGCTACTGAAATATTGAATGAAGTTATTGTAACGGCTCTAGGAATTTCCCGTGATAAAAAAGCTTTGGGTTATGCTGCAGAGAATGTATCAATTGACCAAATCAGCACAGTTCGAGATGTCAATATTTCAAATTCCCTTACTGGAAAAGTAGCCGGTCTCGAAGTAAGGAAGACAACCGGTGGTCCAGCTTCGTCAACTCGAATCGTGATCCGGGGAAACTCATTCCTCGATAACAACAATCAGGCTTTGATTGTGGTGGATGGTGTGCCCATCGACAACCGTACGCACGGTTCAGGCGGAGAATGGGGCGGTATAGACCATGGCAGCGGTATCAGCGACATTAATCCTGATGACATTGAATCGGTTTCGATTTTGAAAGGGCCAAATGCTGCTGCATTGTACGGCAGTCGGGCATCAAATGGCGTGGTAGTCATCACAACCAAGAAAGGAAAAAATGATAAGAAAGTCGGAGTTACCTTCAACAGCAATTTCACCGTAGAAACTCCTGATTTCCAACAAAAGTACCAGGATGTTTACGGGGCAGGTCAAAACGGGAAGTTCGACTACAACACCGAAGGTGTGCCCTATTTCAACACCGCCCTTTTTGGGGATAGTTGGGGGCCAAAAATGGAAGGTCAACAGTTTCTGGACTGGGATGGAGAAATGCGGAGTTATTCACCTCAACCTGACAATTTCAAGGACTACTATGAAACAGGTTTCACTGCAACCAATTCCCTTTCATTAGAAGGAGGCAACGAAAAAACCAGCTTCAGGTTATCTTTTACGAATCTGCAGAACAAGAATACGCAACCCAATTCCAAATTCAGCCGCAACAACCTGACACTTCGTGCCAGTTCTAAACTGACCGACAAGTTTACTGCAGATACAAAGATTTCGTATGCAAGGCAGGAAGCTTTGAATCGCCTAAACCAGAGTGATGGAAGAGGAGCAGGACGCCATTATAACCTGATGCCAAGAAGTGTTTCGAACGAAAGCCTACTCGATTACAAAGACGAGGCTGGTCGTGAAAAGATCTGGTACACTTCGTGGCCATGGATGAACAATCCTTACTGGATGATGCACGAAAACCGAAATGAGGATTTTCGAAATCGCATTACCGGCCTCGTTTCTTTGACCTACGATTTTTGCGAAAAGGTGAGCTTAATGGTTCGGCACGGTCAGGATTTCTGGATGGAGGAACGAGAAAGGATTGAACACGCCACAGGATCGTTCGCAAACACTGCAGGAACTTTTGAAACGCTCTCCCTGAATTTTTCAGAACGCAACAGCGAATTCCTTTTCACCGCTCGAAGCAGAGCCGGGAAAGGTCTGCAAGTCAGTGCAAATCTTGGTGGAAACCTGATGTATCAAAGATTCAGGAGGCAGGGTGCCCGCACCGATCGGTTGACCATTCCACATTTCTACCACATTGAATATGGTGAAGAAGACCGAACAACTGTTTCTGACTTTTTGGAGGAAAAGATGATCAACTCCATCTATGCTGCAGTGCAATTTGGTCTCAAAGACTACCTTTTCCTCGACCTAACTGGAAGAAACGATTGGTCTTCCACACTACCCGAAGACAATAACTCATTTTTCTATCCTTCGGTCAACCTAAGCTTCGTTATCACAGATTTATTGGACTTACGTTCTCCCATTCTCTCCTTTGCCAAAGTGCGAGTTTCCTTCGCAGAGGTAGGAACAGATGGCAGGCCATACCTGTTATCGGCAACTTACAATTCTACAGGCGACTTTAATGGCATTCCACAAGCTGCGGTTTCCAACACCATCCCCAAGGCTGATTTAAAGCCTGAAAGAAGCCGTTCTTATGAGGTAGGCGCAGAACTCATATTCTTTCAGAGAAGGATTTCAACCGACATAACACTTTACAAAACCAACACACGCGATCAGATTCTGCCTGCCGATATTGCCAACAGTTCCGGCTTTCAAAAAGCGGTTGTCAATTCGGGCGAAATCGCCAACAAAGGCGTTGAAGTGCTCTTGAATTTGATTCCAGTAAGGAAGAAGAACTTTGAATGGAAAGCTTCTGTGAATTGGTCGAAGAATCGGTCTGAAGTTTTGAGTCTTGCCGAAGGTCTTGAAAACCTGCAACTGGCCAGGCAATGGGGTGCTTTCGTGGAGGCTCGGGTGGGAAATAGCTATGGAGACATCATTGGAGTATCAATTGCAAAAGATGAAAATGGAAATCGTTTAGTCGGTGCCGATGGTTTGTATCTGGCCGGCCCAAGAGAAATCCTTGGAAATATAGAAGCCGATTGGAGGGGTGGCATTTCCAACAAGTTTAAGGTCAAAGGCATCAACATCAGTTTCTTGATTGATTGTAAAAAAGGTGGCGATTTATTTTCAGCTACCAACGTGTATGGCCATGGTTATTCAGGGGTATTTGAAGCTACCCTTGAAGGAAGAGAAGAATGGTATGCCTCGGAAGCGGCCAGGGAACAAGCGGGCCTAACTTCTGAAGAATGGGAAGCAACAGGTGGTTTTGTGGCAGAGGGTGTTTATGCACAAGGCACCATCATTAACGGACAAAACGTTAGTGGAACAACCAACCGAACCTACGTGAACCCAAAAGATTACTGGTCGCAATTCAGTGACACGGGTAACGAGATTCACGAAGAGCATGTTTACGATGCCAGCTTCGTGAAACTGCGCGAACTCTACATTGGTTATGAATTACCCAGGAAAGTAATTTCTAAAATAAAAGTGGCGAAGGCAGAGATCGGTTTTGTGGCCAGAAACCTGTGGTTGATCTACAGTGGTGTTCCCAATATTGACCCTGAAGCCACCTACAATAATGGGAATGGACAGGGATTGGAATACGGCTCCTACCCCACCAACAGAAGTTTTGGGTTAAACTTAAAGGTAGAATTATAGATGATGAGACATAATAGTTCTTCCAAATACAAGCTCCGCGATCTTTGCGTAAAACCTTTGCGCGCTTTGCGTGAAACCGGGTTTATAAGTTTCCGGCCAGGCAAGAACCATAAGGCATTAGTATCCAAAACTGCCTACATCATTATCTGTTGCCTACTCAGTTTCAACTGGATAGGCTGCGAAAAATTCGAAACCATCAACACCAATCCGAATGCACCCACGATTACAAATCCCGACTTCTTGTTGACCGAAAGTTTGGTGAAAGGTGCAGGGCAATTTGGCAGCGGAATTCATACTGAAATCTGGACCTTGATGCTCTGGACACAGCAAATGGCAGACATCAATGGTGTACCGCAAGCAGGACAGGAGTATGCTTATGGCGGCTCTTACAGCGATGAACAATGGCGCGCCTGGTACTCCAGTGTGCTGAGCAACACCAGCGAACTTCAAAAACTTACAACCAACGATCCCTATTTGGTTAATCAAAATTCAGCGGCACGCATTTGGCAGGCTTACATATTCCACAAAATCACCGACTTGTGGGGAGACATTCCCTACTCTGAAGCGTTAAAAGGTTTGAATGGAACCGAACAAAACCTAACACCCACCTACGACAGGCAAGAGGACATTTATACCGACCTGCTCTTCGAATTGAAGGATGCCGCCTCAGAATTCGATGCGAACCAAAAAGAACTCGGCACGGCTGATGTACTCTTTTCAAGCAATATTGAGCGATGGATAAAATTCGCCAACAGCCTGAGACTGCGTTTGGCAATCAGAATCAGTGGAGCCAATCGAACCCTCGCTGAGCAGCACATCACCGAGCTATTGTTGGAAGACAACCTGATAAATAATAACCAGGAAACTGCTTTGTTTCCATTCAACGAAACCAACCCTTCGCCCTTTTACGAATTGTACGACTTGGGGCAAGGTATGCGGAACCCATCGGAATTCCTGGTGGATTTGCTGGCCAATAATCACGATCCGCGAATGCCATTTTTTGCTGAACAAACTTCAGAATCCATCGTTTTGGGCGATACCATTTTCAGGGGAGTTCCAAACCTTGAGCTTTCGGCAAACCTCTCTTCTTATAGTGATTTCAACACCTCAGCTGTTGGCCCGTTTTTCCTGAAAGCCTCCAAACCGGGGGTGCTGATTTCTTATGCCGAGGTTTGTTTCCTTAAAGCAGAGGCAGCTTTGTTGGGAATGGGCGGAGCCGGTAGCGCACAAACCCACTACGAAAATGGCATTACGGCCAATATGGAAACCTTTGGCATTCCTCCTCAACTGATCTCAGATTTCCTCACCAATGCAGGAACGTTTGATCAAACTCTTCAACAAATAATTACCCAAAAATGGTTGACTTTTGTATTCAACGATGCCTACGAAGCTTTTGCGGAAAGGCGAAGAACGGGTTATCCCGAATTCCTGAATCCGCAGGGAAATTCCATTTCACAATCCGATTATCCGCAACGTTTGGCTTATCCGCCCAGCGAAGTGAACCTCAATTCAACGAATGTAAACAGCGTTGGCACGGGTATAAATGATTTTGAATCAAAGGTCTGGTGGGCCAACTAATTTAGCTGCAATGAATTTCAAACACCTACACTTGCTCTTTCTTTTAATCGGATTTGGTTCGTTACATAGTCAGACGGTCACTATTAACACATTTGACGCAGCTGAACATTTTGGGGGAAGCACTGTAACGGAATCCTTCCTGTTTCCTTCGGACATTTCCGGATTCGACACCATCCTGATGCACATTGCCCTCACCTGCCCTTCCGGTATGGCTTGCGATCCATGGGACCGATTCGCCAACTTGAAAGTGGTAACCGACCATGGTGACATAGAAATTGGTCGATATATGACCCCATACGCCAACAACTGGTGTACATGGAGTTTAGATGTTTCAGCCTATCGGAGTTATTTCACAGATTCTGTTACGCTCAAATCGCACATAGAAACCTGGGAAAACGGGTGGGCTGTGACTGTTGATTTCGAATTTATTCCCGGAACCCCGCTTTATCAATATTCACAAGCTGAAAACTTGTGGGTGGATTATGAATTAATCTATGGTGACACGCTTTTCTACAGTATCGATCTGCCGGAGAAAACAAGGTTGATTACTTCGAATGCTGAAAAGGTAATTTACCGGGTCAACAACACTGGTCACGGACAAGGCAACACAGAAAATGCTGCTGAGTTTTCCCAGAAAACACACGAAATCCAGGTAAATGGAAATACCGAGTTCACCCATTATATATGGAAAGACGATTGCAACGTGAACCCTTGTTCACCACAAGGTGGTACGTGGGAATTCGCCCGTGCTGGTTGGTGTCCTGGACAAGCAGTTCCATCTTTCGACAATGACATTACAAGCCTGGTGACTGCCGGATCCAATGCCACATTCGATTATGTTCTGGAGCCTTTTTTCAACCAATGCAGTCCGTGGAATCCTTCTTGTACAAACGGTGTAACCTGTGCCTCATGTACCTACAATTCCAATACACATACCCGTCCTAATTACAAAATCGCCATCCAACTGTTACAATTCAGTAACTCAGAATTTCCTGAAATTGTGGGTATGGCTAAAAACCCGAAATCTGTACATACTGCCTGGCCAAATCCCACCTCAGGAAAAGTTCATGTAAGCATCGACCATCTCCAGGGAAACATTCCCACGGTTTCAGTTTATACAGTCGATGGCAGTAAAATCAAACAATTCAAACAATCACGCGATCCTCTTAAATTCACCATAGGTCTTGAGCACCAACAGCCGGGAATCTATTTTATTCTCCTGGAATATGGCGGCCAAACCACGAATTCAAAAATTCTACTCATTAGATAATCACCCAGTTTTATGAAAAAGCTTTCTTCCAATTTACTCTTTGTTTTGTGCTTTGTTTTCGCGAGTTCGGCCCAGGATCCAGCCGGAAATTGTATTGAAATTTCATTGGCCCAATTCAACACCGATGGCCTTTTGAGATATGCCAATTGTGGCAACGATGTAGCCTTCAATACAGGCAGCGCTATCACTCTTGAGGTTTGGATACGTGTGGTGAATTCCGGTGACAACCAAAAAGTGCTTGGAAAAACCAATGGCAATTTCAATTCTGGATACGTTATGGGTATTGACCAGGGAAGAATTTACCCTGAAATCTGGACACCCGGATTAAATGAATTGCTACATGGTTTCATTCCACCAATCAGGCGATGGGTTCATTTGGCCACCACATTCGAAAATGGTGACAGCATTAAAGGATACGTGAATGGAAAATTTGTGGGAGGCGCTGTTGCAACCTCAGCAGACATAGTTTCTAACAACGATCCTTTCATTATTGGCATAGCTCCCTGGGATTTAACAAACTTTCAAACCTTCGGTGAAATTGATGAAGTGCGTGTCTGGAATGTTGCCCGAACTCATGAAGAAATCAGGCAGAATATGCACAGGCAACTGGCAGGTACAGAAACCGGCCTTGTGGCTTATTATAATTTCAATGAATCTGCTGGCACCACCCTCACCGACCATGGCCCGAATGCCTTGAACTGCAATATGATAAATGTGGCGGATAATGATTGGATTGGCTCACGAGCTGTCGTTGGCAACACTACTGTTGAAGGACAACTGGGTATTGAAGCCATGTGGAATGGCAAGGGAATCGGAACCACGCAATTTGTGGCCACTGACAATGGTCTTTCCACCAGTTCATCGGCTCTTGATTCATTAGACTACCTGGTGTATGGCCATAATGGTGGAACCGGAAACTCTACATCAGATCTTCCCTCAAATGCTGTTGCCAATTTCGAACGAATGGGTAGAATCTGGTACCTGAATGAAGTCGGAAACATAACCACCAACCTCACTTTCGATTTGACCGATGCAGCAGCTGGAGGAACTACCTTGCAAACCAACCAGCCGGCCAGTTACTACACCCTGCTCTTTCGTTCAGGAGCAACAGGAACCTTTACCGCCATAGCCATGGGAGATTCAAAAACCAACAACAGCATCACTTTCAATGATGTAACCCTTCAAAATGGGTACTACTCCATCGGAGTGGGTGATGCTGAAATGACGATTTCTACTGGTGGTATTCCGAATCCTGAAATGACCGGTTTAACCTTTCAGATTTATCCAAATCCCGGAACAGATCAAATTTGGGTTGATGCTTCAAAAGCATTTTCAGGTTGGGTAACTGCAAGCATCATTAACCCGTTGGGTCAAAAAGTGAATGAAGTAAGATTCAATTCCCAAAACATTACGGAAGTTTCACTGGATGGATTAGCACCGGGTGCTTTTATTCTTGTAGTAACAGACGGAACCAACACAAAAAGCAAAATGTTGGTGAAGGAGTGATTCCCAGAGTCCAAGGATTTTATTGAGAGATAACCTTTTTCGTTGCCAAAATTTTCCCTTTTCATCAAACCTTACCAAAGAAGGTTCCGACAATCAACAAAGGATTAAGATCAATTTGGCCCTACAACAATTACCTTGTCGGGGTTCTATATTTTTGGCCTTCCAGTTCAGCATACTCCGATTGGAGCTTACCCATCAGTGAGGACGGTGCCACAATCTACCTGGTTGATTTCGATATGGTCATACTTGGTGATACACCTGAAAGATACCTGGCATACACGCGAAGTGTGCGTAGGGAGTGTGACATCTTTCCAAACCTCCTTTATAAACGGGGAAGAAAGAAAGTACTCCAACATTTCCTTGAAATGGAATGACTTTTTAAAACGTCAGAATTTTACGAGAAATATGAACAGCAAGCCCGGGAGAATGTGAAGCGTGAACCAGACCGATTGTTGCAAGGTTAGCATACCAAATTTCGATTTTTGGTTTTACCATGTATTTATTTGCGCAGTCGCTCCTACCGGCCTAGGCTTCCGGAGAGAAAATCCCCGACCAACAGTGCTGATCGGGGATTTATTTATATGGAATAGTTTATTTATTTGGCCACGTAAACTTTATTATTAATCACACCGTTTTCACCCTGGTAGCGAACAATGTAGTTGCCTTCGGCCATATCCAGGGTGATATGTTGTTCGTTGCCACCTGATAGTTGTTGGCTATAAACTACCTGGCCCAATAGGTTGATGACTTGCAACTGGCCGTCCAACACATTTGAAGAACGAATCACGATGGAATGTTGGAATGCAAAAACATCAATCCAGTCTTCCATGTGATTAGATATTCCGGTGCTTGTCTGCGGCTGATCTATACTTTCAACATTCACATGCACAAAGAACCTATTGGCAAGGATTGCAGCCTCTTCATCTAAAGTAAAGTTGTAAGGCTCTTCCTTCCTCAGGTTCACCCAAACATTCCGTTCTCTGTCTTCTAACCACAAACCTGTTTCGGCTGCGAAGTTCTCCGTGCTAAAGCTAATTGTCATTTCGCCAGTGGCTGAGGAGGTGAGCGTTACCGGAATCACTTTGTTTTCCTGAACCGGTGCATAAGCCTGGATTCCATAGTTCATGTCTTCCAACGTGGTGTAGATGTTCATACCGTTTCCAGGAATCTTCAGACCATCATACAACCTATCCCAACCATCGGTGGCTTCGGGTGCGAAGGCAAGTAATGCTTCATCGAAGGCTCCGTTAGCATCGGTAACGTTCAGTTTAATGCGCTGAATATCATCATCGCCTGTTCTGAAAAACTGGCTGTTGTCTGCCGAACGCATGGCGTTGGTGAATGAAACTGTTGATGAACCGGATGTGGTTTTGTGTACAAAGAAACCCTGGCAACTGGGGATGTGGCCATTTGGTGCTGTTGCGCCTCCACCGGTTGTGGTGCTTCCCGAAGCATTCCGAGTCGCATAGTGGGTGCTTTGGTAGGCATTTGCTGATAAATTCGGGTCAGCCCAGAAGTAGATGGTTCCGTCAATGTCTGTGTTTGCAACGACAAATGCGTCCTGATCTATTGGTCCTGGATATGGGTTGCCGTAGAAATTCCAGCCGTCTTCAGCCGTGTTCGATGAAGTAGTGTGGTGAAGTGCTGCGGACACATTTCCATCTCCGGCAGTGCCTGTGAAGGTGACGTTGCCTGCTCCTTTTGTGGTATAGCCGGTGCCGGCAGTCATTGTTCCTGATGCTGCCTGCCAATCGTTACGGAAATCGAAAGCATCGTTGTTTTGTTCGTTGAATACATAAACCGTACTGCCTATTGCGCTCACATTGGCTCCGCCTACTGGCGCTCCCCAATGGTTGTACTGGCTGGTGGCATGGCCGTTTCTTTCTACGCTGATATTGCCCGTTACGGTGCCACCTCCGCTGGGGGTGCTTGTGCCGTGTAGCAGTATGGCTCCGTTTTCAAGTGTGAGATTTCCATTGCTTACCAGGGAAGCGCCTGTGGGTACTTCTACCGTTCCTGAGAAACTGACAGCATCATTTAAAGTATGCGAACCACTGCTGAAATCAACTGTTCCTGCTCCGGTGAAGGAAGCTGCACCTGTTATATCTCCGTTAATAGTCAGCGAAGAAGGCGCACTTAAATCTACAGTTGCGTTGTAGGTGAAAGTGATGCTACCTACTGCTTTGGGTACCAAACCGGTCAGGGCCGGTTGGTTGGTTATGCTGCCATCTATGGTGACATCAATAGATGAGGTTGGTATGGTTCCGCAACTCCAATTACTGGCGGTGTTCCAATCAGTGCTGGTAGTGCCTACCCAGTTGTTAACAGAGCAAGGCTCATCGTATTTAGCCAGGAATATATCCCTACTTCCAGAACTTGTCAGGTTGGTGGTGCCGCTGCCGGGTTCCATGTCGATCGTCTGCTGAAAATTTCCGGTCATCAGCACATTGTCCGAGGCATCGGTGGTAACAGAGTTTCCCTCTTCATACCCAGACCCCCCGAACTCGTGTGCCCACAGCAGGTTGCCGAGAGCATCGTATTTAGCCAGGAATATATCCAGACTTCCAGAACTTGTCAGGTTGGTGGTGCCGCTGCCGGGTTCCATGTCCATCGTCTGCTCAAAATATCCGGTCATCAGCACATTGTCCGAGGCATCGGTGGT
>PVBE012018306.1_pt1 | contig 14982 bp, 13 predicted proteins | sample 1631181 | NCBI WGS metagenome assembly PVBE01 (sample SAMN08397723, study PRJNA350692) | Marine metagenome, whole genome shotgun sequencing project. | isolation source: water | place: Pacific Ocean | collected 2012-04 | reverse complement strand
TCCATACACCTCTCGAGAAAACAAAAGGACTGGAGCTAGAGGGCGGCACGCCTGTGGTCGTTTCGGTACTTCGCGCGGGTAATGGGCTACTTGACGGAGTCCTAACCATCTTGTCTGACGCCGACGTCGGGTTCATCGGCCTTGAACGGGACCACGAAACCTTGGAGGCGATCGAATACCTCGTAAAGCTTCCCGAGCTTTCGGACCGTCACGTCCTAGTTGTTGACCCAATGTTGGCGACAGGGCACAGTGCAGTCGCTGCCCTCAATCGGGTAGCCGTTGAAACTCCTGCAAGTATCACATTGATGTGTGTTGTAGCTGCGCCCGAAGGAGTAGCTCACATACAAACCCATCATCCAGATGTACGAGTCGTTAGTGCTGCCCTTGACCAAGGTCTAAATGAGGTCGGTTATATTTTGCCAGGGCTGGGCGACGCCGGCGATCGTCTCTATGGAACTGAATAATGAAGGCCAGAACACCCCCGATTAGGTGGGCCAACGATCACATTCAAATCATCGATCAGACACTCTTACCTACAGAAATCAAAATTATTGAAATACGGACCGTTGCCCAAGCGGTTGACGCTATTCAACGGCTAGCTATCCGTGGTGCTCCCGCCTTGGGTGCGTTCGGGTCCTTCGCACTAGTTGTCGCCCTGGATGAGAGTCAACCGAATTCTCTTTTGGAAGCAGCAAACAGACTTGAGGAGTGTCGGACTCTGATTGGTGATGCAAGACCGACGGCAGTCAACCTTCGCTGGGCAGTCGACAGAGTGATTGATGAAGCAACCGACAGCGCCAAAAACCTACCGGCACTTAGAAGCGCCCTGATCCGTGAAGCACAGGCCATCGCTGCGGAAGATGAAGCCGCTTGCAACGAGATTGGTCGACTCGGCCATGAACTATTACGCGACGCCAACGTGATAGGCACCCACTGCAACGCGGGCCGTTTGGCGACAGCAGGAACGGGAACAGCTTTGGCCCCTATGTACGCAAAGGCAGAAGCGGGTGAGCCTCTCCGCGTTTTGGCATCCGAAACACGACCCTTGTTGCAAGGTGCACGACTAACAGCGTGGGAACTAGACGACGCAGGGATAGACGTCACTGTGGTCCCAGATGGCGCCATGGCCTCGACCGTTCTATCCGGTCAAGTAGATGCATACATCGTCGGTGCAGACCGCATAGCGGCCAACGGTGACGTCGCGAACAAGATCGGCACTGTAGGACATGCTCTCGCAGCTCGAGAAGCCGAAATTCCCTTCTATGTTGCAGCTCCAACTTCAACTATCGATATCGCATTAGCAAGCGGCAAAAACATAGAGATAGAGCAACGTGATGAAATCGAGGTTCATGAGATTCGCGGCAGCAGACTTACCCCGAAAGGAGTGGCTGCTTTCAATCCGGCCTTTGATGTGACACCAAACCACTTGATCACTGCAATCATCACTGAAGCAGGGGTGCTGCGAGCACCGTTCGAAGATTCAATAGCCGATGCACTTTCACGAGTTAGAGGCTCCTAATGAAAAATTTGTGGAACACCAACGAAGCTTCAAAGTTTTCAGACGCATTAGGTGAATGCGTCTATGGGTCGAGACTCCTCGGCGCTGAGTCGGCTCTGGTACTTCACGGTGGCGGAAACACTTCAGTTAAAACCGAAGAAAGTGACATATATGGTGAACCAGTCGATGTTTTATATGTCAAAGGCAGTGGTTGGGATCTTGCGACAATCGAACCTCAGGGGTTTGCACCACTGCGCCTTGAAGCCGTTAGGCGTTTAGCGGAACTGCCGTCGCTGACTGATATCGAAATGGTCAATCAGTTGCGGCTCAACCTTTTAGCTGCTTCGGCCCCTAACCCATCAGTCGAAGCAATCTTGCACGCATCTTTACCGTTTTCAGCAGTGCAACACACTCACGCAGATGCTGCATTGGCTTTGACTAACACCAACGATGGAGAAAAGCGTGTCCGTGAACTATGGGGTCAAACCGTCGTCGTAGTGCCATATGTCATGCCCGGTTTCGACTTGGCCAAAGCATGCGCTCTGGAGTTCGAAAGACAAGCAAACTCCGACACTGTCGCCATGATCTTAATGAACCACGGGGTGTTTACCTTCGGTGACACAACCGAGCAGGCCTACAGCAACATGATTGAAGTAATCACTGAAGCTGAGGACTACCTGCGGGCAAAGGCAGAATTCGATATAACTATTTCAGCCGCTTCGGCCACGCCTGTATCTGCCAGTGGCTCAGCGTTGGACCAAGCAGCGCTCCGGGCTCATCTATCTGATGCAGCAGGTCGTTCCATGCTGTTAGTTCGCACTCCCAATCAGCGAGCGAACACGTTCGCTGCACGCCCTGACATCGTCGATGTTGCCTGTCGCGGACCCGCGACACCCGACCACATCATCAGAACAAAACAATTCCCCCTAATCGGCCGCGACATTGACGAGTTTGTTTCGAACTATCACCGCTACTTCGAACGGAATCACGATCGTTTTCCTAGTGTCCAAGAACTTGATCCGGCGCCCCGAGTAATTCTCGACTCAGAGTTAGGCCTCTTAACCGCTGGCACAAGAATTAGTGACTGTGAAATAGCTTCGGACATTTACCTGCATACCATCGATGTAATTGAAGCCTCCGAAGGACTCGGAGGGTTTGTAGCTCTCCCAGAAACAGATCTGTTCGAAGTTGAGTATTGGGAACTCGAACAAGCGAAATTGGCCAAATTGGGACAACCCCCTGCTATGTCTGGCGAAGTTGCAATAGTGACAGGTTCAGCGTCTGGAATCGGACGGGCATCTGCCGAAGCCCTTATCAGCCAGGGCGCAGCTGTCATAGGAATAGACCTCAACACATCGGGAGCTCCAGCCACTTCATCGTTGCTCGAACTTATTGCTGACGTCACGGATGCCGAATCTTTAGCCGCTGCGGTCAACATGGGGGTCCACCGTTTCGGAGGTATCGACATAGTGGTCGCTGCTGCAGGAATTTTTGGGGCTTCCAATGACATAGCAGACATTGTTCAAAGTGACTGGGAGACGACTCTGTCTGTGAACTTAAATGGGGTTACTAATTTGCTCCAGGTGACACATCCCTTTCTTGCCTCGGCGCCGAGCGGTGGCCGGGTGCTACTGGTTGGGTCAAAGAACGTCCCTGCACCAGGGAAAGGTGCTGCCGCCTATAGCGCCTCAAAAGCAGCTGTTACCCAATTAGGTCGAGTAGCTGCACTGGAATGGGCTGAAGATGCAATCGTTGTTAATACGATTCATCCTGATGGGATATTTGACACTGGCCTATGGTCGCAAGAACTCGTTGACGAAAGAGCAGCAAATTATGGGCTCACCGCTGACGAATACAAACGCAGAAATCTTCTTGGGCAGGAAATAACAAGCGCTGACGTTGGGGAACTCGTGGCGGCGATGTGCGGTCATTCATTTCGTCAAATAACAGGGGCACAAATCCCTATCGATGGTGGCAGCGACCGAGTGATCTGAAGCGTGATCTACCTAATCAGTGATACCTGCCATTAGCAATCCAATTCTCTCTCGATCAGCATCTTGGGCGTCTATGACATCCATTATTTTGCCGTCATACAAAACAGCAATACGGTCTGACAATCCAAGGATTTCATCGAGTTCGGCTGAAACAAGTAACACCGCAGTGCCTTTGTCTCGCTGTTGCAAAATACGTCTATGAATGAACTCAATAGCGCCAATATCAATACCTCGGGTGGGTTGGGCTGCAACTAACAATTTGATGTCATCACTGAATTCTCTACCCACGATGAGTTTCTGTTTATTTCCACCACTAAGACTTGACGCAGGAACTGAAACACTAGGTGTCCGCACGTCAAACTCGTCTACGACGTCCTGAGCATGCCTTCTGATGACATCTCTCCGTAAAATTCCTCGAATAGAGAAGGGCTTACGGTGATAGCGGTTAAGTACCGAGTTCTCAGCAACTGAATAAACGGCCACAACGCCATGCTTTTCACGGTCTTCTGGGATGTGCGCCACCCCTTTCTTGGTTATTTGCCTCGGTGAGTCACCCGTTAATTCTTCGCCATCAATTTCCATGAACCCAACCGAAGGGTTACGCAGACCTGTAATTGCTTCGACCAATTCTCGTTGTCCATTACCTTCTACACCGGCAACGCCCAATATCTCGCCAGCTCGGACTTCGAAGTTCAGCCCATCGAGCGCAATCTGGCCTCGGTCGTCGTTTACTTCTAGCTCGTTGACCTTGAGAACTACATCACCTGGGTTGGCAATGGACTTTTCTACTTGAAGCACGACGCTGCGCCCGACCATCATCTCTGCCAAGGCGCTCTCGCTAGTTTGTGATGGGGTTGTTTCGCCAACCACCTGCCCATTACGCAAGACAACAATGTCGTCAGCAATTGCAAGAACCTCGCGCAATTTATGGGTAATGAAGATGATGCCAAGGCCGGTTTCGGTTAGCTCCCTCAACACACCCAATAAATGGTCCGCTTCTTGCGGAGTCAAAACGCCAGTTGGTTCATCCATGATTAACACATCGGCATTGCGATACAACGCCTTGAGTATTTCGACGCGTTGTTGCATACCGACAGGTAAATCTTCGACTAGAGCATCTGGATCAATTTCCAGTCCATATCGTTCTGAAAGTTCGACGACTCTATCTCGTGCTTCATCAAGGTCAACCAGACCACGCTTCGTGGGTTCATCCCCTAACACAATGTTCTCCACGACGCGCATCGGTGGCACCAATTGGAAGTGTTGATGCACCATTCCAATACCCCGAGAGATGGCGTCATCAGGGCCGTGAAGATCTACCGTTTCATCTTTGATCACCACCTGACCACTGTCAGGGCGGTACATCCCGAAGAGAACATTCACGAGCGTACTTTTGCCGGCCCCATTTTCACCTAGGAGCGCGAGGATTCGTCCAGGCCGCAGACAAATAGAAACGTCATCGTTTGCCAAAACACCTGGAAATTGTTTCGTAACGTTCTCCGCAGCGAGAAGAATTTCCGACATGTTCACCCTTTTTCGTAGTTCTGTCCGAGCGCTGCTGGGTCACGCATGGACCCGACAAGTCCACTGAGAGCTACAACAATGATCGTCACAACAAACGGAAGCATCCCAACAAACTGCGGTGGGATGTCGAACGTGTTATTTAGTTGGAATTGATTTTGAAGAGCAGTCGTGAATCCGAAAAACAACGCAGCCGCGTAGGCACCGAATGGAGTGCGTCTTCCAAAGATCATTACAGCTAAAGCCAAGAACCCTCGACCCCCCGACATTGCTCGACTGAACGTACCGACAGCCTCGAGAGCTAGGTAGGAACCTCCAAGGCCAGCTAGCCCCCCTGCAAGAGTGACGTTTACATATCGCAATCTCAAAACGTCGATTCCTACTGTGTCTGCGGCACCTGGGTGCTCCCCTATCGCTCGGGTTCGCATCCCCCAGACCGACCGGAATAAGGCGATATGAACTACGACAAGTAACGCCATCGTCAAATATGTAAGAGGTGGTCGGCTGAAAAAGACGGTCCCGACAAGTGGGATATCAGCAAGGGGACCAAGATCAATGTTGGTGTATTTACCCATCCCCAGGGAGCGACTTCGATCATAGAAAAACGAAGTCAAACCCAGCGCGGCAATATTCAAGACAGTGCCGGCAATGATTTGGTCGACCTTGAGGCCTACCGCCATCGCAGCAAGCAACCAGCCCATGGTGAGGCCCATTCCAATACCGGCGATGGTGCCTATGAACAATGACCCTGTCATCGATGCGATCGTGAACGCGGCGAAGGCCGACAGAAGAAACTGGCCTTCAATTCCAATATTTACGACCCCCGACCGCTCACCGATCATTCCGCACATAGCGCCGAGGGCGAGAAGCGTCGCGGCGCGTACACTTCCCGCGAGCACAGCTGTAGTTTGAGGACCATCTGCTGAGTAAAAGATCCAAATGATAACGAGCATGACAGCGAGACCCGCATAGAGCAGTTGTTTTTGCTGAGGTTTCATGACTTCCCCCATCCAGCTCCGAGTTGGAGCTGTTCTGAGGTGTCGTGACGCATACGTAACAACCACCTAATGATGATGGGCGCTGCGACGAAAAACAGGATCAGGGCTTGAACGACGTCAATGAGCTCTGGGGCGACGCCAGCTTTGAATTGCATACGAGATGCACCTGCTTCCATTAGCCCAACCAGCAGCGCCGCAGGTATCACACCAAGTGGGTTAGCACGAGCTAAAAGAGCAATCGTGATTCCTTCGAACCCGAGACCCACATTTACGCCAGCCTCGAACCGGCCGTCAACTCCGAGACTTTCGACTGCACCACCAAGTGCTGCAAGCATCCCGGCTACAGCCATCGTGGAGGCCATTATCCAACCAACTTTGATGCCTGAATATTGGGCTGCATTTCTGTTATGTCCGACACTTCGAACTTCGAAGCCGTAGGTAGTCCTTTCAAGTACCAACCAGCAGGTTGTCGCGGCTACCACCGCTAATAGGAAACCGACTGGCACTGCGCCCAGTGTTGGGATACTCGCTGAATCCTCAACAAGAGGAGTTCGGGCCACGATGTTGTTTCCAGAATTATCTTTCCAGGGGTTTGCAGACAACCAATCAGTGAGATTTCCTGCCACAAAGTTGAGCATGATGGTGACGATTACTTCATGGGCACCGGTTGTCGCTTTTAGTGTGCCCGCCAGACCTCCCCATATTGCGCCGGCGACTGCGCCTGCCAGAAGTGCTAACGGCAGATGAACCACCATCGGTAGACCGTCGATACCAAAACCCACTCCGGCTGCGAAAACCGCACCGATAAGCAGTTGGCCTTGCCCACCAATATTGAACATTCCGGCTTTGAACGCGAACGCTACGGCCAAGCCCCCAAAGATAAGCGGTGTCGCTTTTTGTAGGGTGCGCAAAACAGCGTCAGCATCGCCTAGTCCCCCCACCACCAAAGCCGTGTACGCGGTCACCGGGGAAGCATTTTGAGAAAGAATCAGAACCGCCCCAATTAATAGCCCAAGGACCACCGCTACAAGCGGGATGGCGACGGTTCGAAGTATGGAACGGCTCATGACGCGACTCGGGGGCACCACTCAATCTGAGTAGTGCCCCCATTCAAGTCGATATTTCTCTTAAGGCATAGGATTTATGGAGCCGTCGGCCAATCCTGCCATGACCTCAGCCAGCGTGTCTCGCATCTCGCTAGTCACGGTGCCATCGAAATCATGGAATGGAGCAAGCCCTACTTCACCAAAGTAGTTGCCGCCTTCCATAGTCCCGGCGTGGGCCTGCGCAATTAGTGCAGCTACTCCAACGTCGATGAGCTTCATCGCGCTGGTCACCAGGCAAGGATGCGCCTCGGGCACTGTGAACCATTGATCTTGGTCCACACCTACGCAGAGGGCCCCGGCTTCGCCAGCTACCTCAATCAAGGCTCCATTACCAGTTGCACCACCTGCGCCGAAGATAATGTCGGCACCCTGGTCTAGGGCTTGCCGAGCAGTTGTCGCTCCCCATTCTGGATCACCGAAGGCAACATCCAAGCCGCCTGGGTGATAAGTGGAGATGGTTTCTACATTCGGGTTGGTATAACGAGCACCGTTCTCCCAGCCTTCCTTGAAGAAGACGACTGGTGGAACTAGGTCAGTACCCAAGACCGCACCGACAATGTTTGTTTCAGTCAACATTCCAGCCAATGCCCCAGCCATAAAGCCAGCGTTGGCCTCAGGGAACATCAGGCCGACGAGATTCGGAAGCGCGTCGTTTTGCCATTGGTCAACACCAATAAACATGACGTCAGGGTTGGCCTGCGCCGCTGTAATTGTTGCTTCGCCAAGACCAAAACCAACGGTCACGATGATCTGCGCTCCATCATCAACGAACAACTGGATGTTGTTTGCGTAATCTTTTGATTCTTCAGTTTCGATATAGCTAGCAGTCGCACCAAGAATATTTCCAGCACCTGTTTTGGCGCCTTCCCATGCCGACTGGTTGAAGCTCTTGTCGTCAACCTTGCCTGTATCGGTAACTAAACCAATCTTGTATCCACCAGAAACTTCTCCCCCATCACCATCGCTACTGCAGGCAGCAGCTACTAGTCCGAGAACCATCAATAAGGCGAGGAGACGTCGCCACATCGGAGCCATATTCACATCCTTCATTGTTGAGGCCTCGTCACATCCCGAGACGACGACCGATCCCGACCCTAGTGCTGTTTTGAGGGGTTCTGAGGACGAATCTAAAGTTTCCTTATAAGGACGCGTGTTGGCGAATCCACGTATGCATCGCTATCCCTGATGCGACTCCCGCGTTGATCGACCGCGTCGAGCCGAACTGAGTAATTGAAAGCACCAACTCGGCCATTTCGCGCACGAGAGGAGATAGGCCTGGACCTTCTTGCCCGAACACCAATACACAGTTGCGAGGCAAGGGAGTCGTTTCGATTGGTTGAGCTCCGGGGAGGTTGTCGATTCCGACCACTGTGAGTTCATTGGTGACCATCGCGGCAACAAACTCTTCGACAGTGGGGTGGTGTTCTAGGTGCTGATAACGGTCGGTAACCATTGCTCCTCGCCTGTTCCACTTTCTTTCTCCAACAATGTGAACGGCCTCAGCCAAAAACGCGTTCGCATTCCTGACTACCGTTCCAATGTTCAAATCGTGTTGCCAGTTCTCGATTGCGACGTGAAACGGATGGCGGCGCAAATCGAGGTCAGCGACGATCGCCTCTCGATACCAATAACGGTATTTGTCTAACACGTTGCGTCGATCACCATCGCGCAACAGTTCCGGGTCGTATTGATCTCCTTGAGGCCACGGTTGCTGGTGCGGACCAACCCCAACTTCTTCACCGCGATGATCAGTCATTTAGCCCGAACCTAAAAGCAGTTCTATTCCTGGACCAATTCGATCAGCGTCCCAAAGCTGCCTTTGGGGTGCATAAAAGCCACCGTCGTGCCACGAGAACCTGGGCGGGGACTCTGATCGATGGGGGTCGCCCCGGCGGCAACCATCGCTTCCAGGGCGGCTTGACAGTCATTAACCCGGTAACCAATGTGGTGGAGTCCTTCCCCTCTCTTCTCAAGATACTTTGCGATCGGGGAATCCGGACGAGTTGCTGTGGTTAGTTGGATATAACTATCGGCGACCTTTACCAACGCTTCTTCCACACCATCACTTTCCACAATTTCTCGGTGGTGGACTTCTGCTCCAAAAGCTTCTTGGTAATAGGCGATAGCTGCGTCTAAATCATGGACGGCAATCGCTACATGGTCGATTTCAGTAAGAATCATCGTCAGCTCCCCAGTGTCTGTTCAAGAGATTGGGCGTGGCGTTGAAACAACGTTATTTTGTCTTCCCCGATCGCTTCACGCTTCTCAGGATCAGTGATCCCCATCCCTGCTTCTGGAGCTAGACACAACACCCCCAACTTCCCTTCATGTTGGTTGTGGTGGACCTGAAATGCAGCTTCTCCTGTATCGGTCAAGGTGAATGTCTTTGAAAGAATCGGTTGAATTCGTCCCTGATCGAGGAGTCGGTTCATTTCCCAAGCTTCGGAATAATTCGCGAAGTGACTCGACACGATTTGCTTGAGGCGCATCCAGAGGTGACGATTGTCATATTCGATCATGTATCCCGTAGTTGCCGCGCAGGTAACAATCTTGCCTCCGCGTTTGGTCACAAATACTGAAGCGCCCATTGTCGAGCGGCCGGGATGCTCAAACACGATGTCTGGGTCATCGCCGATGAAGCCGCGTACTTTCTTTCCTAAGCGACGCCACTCTCCTTCGTCTTGGGTGTGCTCATCTGACCAGAATTGGTAGTCCTCTTCGTTTCGGTTGATCACATGTTCCACACCTAGTTCATGCAGTAATTCCACTTTGTCCGAGGAACTGACGACGCCGACTGGAGTGCCTCCTCCGTTGATCACGAGTTGGCATGCGTAGCCGCCGAGTCCACCTGACGCACCCCAAATCAACACGTTGTCACCTTGCTTCATTCTCGCTGCATTGTCGCCAACCAGCATGCGATATGAAGTTGAAGCGCATAGAGCGTTGACAGCGGATTCTTCCCATGTGAGATGTGTTGGCTTCGGCATGAGTTGGTTGGCTTTGACAATTGACAAGTCCGCCAGGCCACCAAAATTGCTCTCAAACCCCCATATCCGTTGATTGGAGGCAAGCATCGAATCTTCGTGCGCTGCCGGATCTTGGTCATCTACATAGTTGCAATGCACTGCAACTCGATCGCCGGGCTTCCAGTTGCGTACGGCTGAGCCGACTCTTAGGACCACACCGGAGGCATCGGATCCAATTACATGATGGTCGAGAGCATGCCGCGCTCCCCAGGTGCTCTCACGTCCAAGGCGGTCCAGAAAACCAAAGGTCGGAAGGGGTTCAAAAATTGAGGTCCAGACGGTATTGAAATTGATTGAGCTAGCCATAACCGCGAGGTAAACCTCATCGGGGGCTAACTCTGGGGTTGGGACTTCGTCGATGTGTATAGATTCCCTTGGGTCTTTCTCCGAGGATTCTCGCCCTTCGAACATGGCCTGTTCATCGCGTGTTACGTACGCTGCCCTATAACTTTCGGGGATTTTAAGGGCCGCCATTTCATCGCCGGACGCACCGGCCTGAATGGCCTCAAGGATGTGCTGCATGGATGACAAGTCACTCTCCTATATTGAAGGGGATTGCTTACCGACGCCCAAGACGTTTTATTGACTCAAGCGCCGGCGGTGCACGAAATCTACACTTAGAGGACTGGAAATCTAAAACTTCGGAGAAGAGGTAACCCATGCCCGGCTCAATAATTGTTTCAGGAGCACGCACACCTATTGGTCGTTTCAATGGGGGATTATCTAAATTTTCTGGAGCAGAACTGGGAGCCCATGCGATTTCGGCTGCTTTGGAACGCTCAGGGGTAACAGGTGATCAAGTCGATCATGTGGTTATGGGCCAAGTTCTTCAGGCGGGTCAAGGTCAGATAACCGCTAGGCAGGCCGCAGTGGGCGCAGGGATACCGATGGATGTTCCAGCCATCACCATCAACAAGGTCTGTCTGTCGGGATTGAACGCTATTTATTTAGCGGATCAAATGATTTCCTCGGGTGATGCTGAGGTGGTTGTGGCTGGGGGCATGGAGTCGATGACCAATGCTCCTTATCTACTTGCAGACGGTCGGAATGGTTTGCAGATGGGTCATGGTGAGGTGCGCGACGCAATGATCCACGATGGCTTGTGGTGTGCTTTCGATGATGGTCACATGGGAGACGGCACAGAAAGGGATGCTGCCGCGGCAACTATAAGTCGATCCGCTATGGATGAGTTCTCTGCACAGTCGCATGAGAGAGCTGCCGCCGCTCAGAAGGATGGGCGCTTCGAAGCTGAAATTTCTCCGGTTTCAGTCCCCCAAAGGGGTGGTGAGGCATTGATCGTGGACACCGATGAGGGTGTGCGTCCTGGGACTACCGCAGAAAGTCTCGGTAAGTTGCGCGCAGCGTTCGCTGCGGATGGTTCCGTAACCGCCGGCAATGCTTCACAGATCTCCGATGGTGGTTGTGCACTGGTGATGATGTCGCCAAGGAAGGCTGAAGAACTTGGTCTTGAGATTTCGGCCCGAGTTGTCAGCTACGGAATGGTGTCAGGACCAGGTACCTCACTTCTAACTCAGCCGTCTAGAGCAATTCGTCAAGCGCTTTCTAAGACCGAGTTAGATGTATCGGATCTCTCTCTTTTCGAGTTGAACGAAGCATTCGCGGCAGTAGGTCTCGCTGCTGCTGAAGACCTCGGAGTAACCGATGACATAGTGAACGTCAACGGTGGAGCAGTCGCTCTCGGTCATCCCATCGGTATGTCAGGAAGTCGTCTCGCACTTACCCTGATGTCTGAGTTGCATAGGCGCGGCGGAGGATATGGTGCTGCTGCTCTTTGCGGGGGCGGAGGCCAGGGCGACGCCTTGCTAATCGAGGTCGCATAAACCGACCTCTTCAAAAGCGTCTTGTAATACTTCTGAAATGTTTGTAACGTAATTGCAAAGAGTCCATCTCTTACGGATGTCGGGGTTGGAAGCTATGGGGTTCGATACTGACGTACCCGCGAGGCGTTGGACCGGACAGCTCCCAACTCCGACATCCACCCTCCCACATTCGACTCACACTTAGGTTTGTAGTTCCCGCCTACCTTCTAATGCGCGACCTAATGTCAACTCATCGGCATATTCCAGGTCACCGCCGACAGGCAAACCACTAGCAATCCTCGTGACCTTGATACCTAGCGGTTGCAGTTGTCGAGCCAGGTACATAGCCGTTGCTTCACCCTCAATGTTGGGGTTGGTACACAAAATCAATTCGTTCACATCTTCGTCGTTGATCCGAGACATCAATTCACGAATACGGAGTTGTTCAGGACCAATTCCTTCCATTGGGTTCAAGGCACCCTGCAAGACGTGATATCGGCCACGAAATCCTGCCCGCTCAAGAGCGACGACATCCTTAGGTTCTTCCACTATGCAAAGAGAGCCGGTTTGGCGTTGAGGGTCTTCACATGTCGAGCAAAGTTCACCTTCAGATATATTCCAGCATTTTTCACAAAACCCGATTCTTTCCTTAACTTCAACAATTGCCGTTGCCAACTGCTGGGCGTCACCTTTCGGCAACTTGAGGAGATAGAAAGCGATCCTCTGGGCCGATTTGGGACCGATCCCCGGTAGTCGACCGAGTTCATCAATTAGATCTTGCACTGGGCCGTCATACACGCCTCTCTAACCTCCATCGTCTGGCAGGGAAATAGAAGGAACTCGCGCCATTGCAGCCGCTTGTGCGTTACCACACCGTCGTAATCCGTCACGAAAGGCAGCCGCTACTAGGTCCTCAAGCATGGTTATGTCATCACTATCCACTGCATCAGGATCAATGTGTACCTCAAGGACTGTTCCATCAGCTTGCATTGACACGGTTACTGTTCCGCCACCAGCGGAACCTTCAACCACCGTCGATGATATTTCTTTCCTCTGTTCCAATAACTGATGCTGTAAGTCCTGTGCTTGCGCGAGGAGCGGGTCGCCGGGTGAAGTGTCAGTCATCTGTTTGTCAACTTCGCCCATTGCCTTCATCATCCGATGCTACGGCCCCGGGAAAAGCTTCCAAGACGCGGTCAACGCTTGAAGGGCCGCTGTCGGCACTCACTTCGAATTCGGCTGGATCTACTACTTCTTCCTCAGCTACGGCCTTAGGTTTGTTGTCTGTTCGAGACTTCTCCTCCTTCGTAACAGTGAGTTCGACTTGGACTTGGACACCTAACGCGTTCTGAAGGGCTGCTTCGATGTCGTCTTTCATTTGTTCGCAGCGTTCTCGGTGAGTTTCATTCGGTAACTCAAACCGCACTTCCCCTTCGGAAACAGTAACGATCTCTGCTGATTGAAATCGCGCTCGCGCCCGCGGGCTTAACGCAGGGAGCGCTTGCTGCTTCCAGATTTCTGTCACCTGTGTTACCGATAAAGCACTTGCAGCTTTGTCAGGTACTTGAGTCGCAGGGGATGCATCGTCTTGTGAGTCAGACACCTTGATGTCGTTACTCGGTGGGGGCGGGGGAACCAGGGCCTGGTCTGAATCGACAACCGGCGCATCTGGTTCATCTGAGCTTTGTACCGACGCTAATGCCGCTCTTGCTTGAGCTGCTGGTCCGCTCCCTGGCTTGTGTGTGGTATTCGAAGAGTCGACTATTTTTTGATCTGCTTGTGGTTCAGGTGTTACGGCAAAAAGCCGCACTAATGCTAAATCCAGAACAAGTCGTTGATCCGGTGCCTGTCGCATATCGACAAGTGCCTGGCCCAGAAGTTCCAACGCCCGAACATTAACGGCGCGGGTCATCTCTGAAGCTATGTCAGCAAGCTCAGGCAGCTCGTCGGCCGTTATGTCAACTGGGTCAACACCTGCACCTGCAAGAAAAATATCTCTTAATTTTCTCGTCGCGCGATACGTCAAATCCTTCGCTTCGACACCTGAAGCAACGATTTCTGCAACCGCCGCCATGGAGCGCTCAAGATCATGGTGGGCAATTCCCTCGATCAACGAATCAATACTTGCTCCCTGTCGAGGAATTCCTCCCGCTGTAACAACTTGGTCGAGCGCCGAAAGTGTGTCTCGGACTGATCCTGCCCCTCGCTCGACGACATAATCAATAGTCGCGGCATCAACCTGCAGGTCTGCTCGTTCCGCAATTTGGTTCACGTAACCGCTCAATAACTCAGCAGATATCAGTGTCAGTTCGACGTGCTGCGTTCTGCTGCGGATCGTGGGCAAAACTTTTTGAGGGTCAGTAGTAGCAAGAACAAAAATCACATGTTCGGGGGGCTCTTCCAAGGTTTTTAGAAGAGCATTCGATGCACCCGGCGACAACATATGAACTTCGTCAAGCAAGTAAACCTTCCGCTTACCTGGGCTTCCTAGGGCAGCACTCGCCGTGATTTCACGAATGCTGCCAACACCGTTATTTGAAGCAGCGTCCAATTCGACCAAGTCCATCGAAGTTCCTGATTCAAAGGTCGTACAACTGTCACAACTTCCACATGGTTCTCCGCCCCCTGGCGGTTCCAGACAGTTCAGAGCTTTGGCCAAAATACGAGCGGTTGATGTCTTACCTGTCCCCCGCGGACCGCTGAGTAGGTAAGCGTGGCCAACGCGTTCTTCGACCACTGCGTTTCGAAGAGCTGCTACTAAATGATCTTGGCCGATTACTTCCGAAAAGGTTTGCGGCCGAAATCGTCGGTACAAAGACTGGTACACCATTAATCGCTGATGCTACTTGCGTGCCGCTGCGCTTAGGGGCAAGTAGCCTAAGAGCGCATCGTCGTTCCATGTGGCGGCCGGGTCCTGTGCAACAGTGGCCCGTGAATCGAGTCAGGGCCGGGAGGCAGCAGCTCTCAGCGGATTCCGCTGTGTGCCGCAGATCACCTGGCCGCCTCGTGAAACGATGAT
>PVBE010961550.1_pt1 | contig 14982 bp, 12 predicted proteins | sample 1631181 | NCBI WGS metagenome assembly PVBE01 (sample SAMN08397723, study PRJNA350692) | Marine metagenome, whole genome shotgun sequencing project. | isolation source: water | place: Pacific Ocean | collected 2012-04 | reverse complement strand
CCTTGTGGTACAACCAACCTGCAAAATCCTGGACAGAAGCACTACCAGTTGGGAATGGAAGACTAGGAGCTATGGTTTATGGCAATGTGGAAAAAGAACATATCCAGTTTAACGAGGAGACTCTCTGGACTGGTGAACCGCATGATTATTCACACAAAGGAGCTTCAAATTACCTTGAAGCTATCAGGAAGTTATTATTTGATGGTAAACAAAAGGAAGCTGAAAAGCTGGCAGCAAAGGAATTTATGAGTATTCCTTTAAGGCAAAAAGCATATCAGCCATTTGGTGACCTTTATCTTGAGTTTCCTGATCATGTTAACTATACTGATTATAGCCGCAAACTAGATTTGAAAACAGCTGTTTCTACTGTTAAATATAAGGTTGATGGTGTTGAATACAATAGAGAAGTATTTGTTAGTACACCCGACCAGCTTATTGTTATCCATCTGGAAGCTGATGAAATCGGAAGTCTTAATTTTAGATTAGGTATGAATACAATTCATGAGAAGATAAAGATTTTTACTTCTGATCTTCAACAAAGGCTTGTTGTAGCTGTAAAAGATGGGGTATTATATGGCCAAGCCAGATTAAAAATTGAGACAAATGGAAAATGTGTTAATATAAAAAACCAGATTTCTGTTACGGAAGCTAGTGAAGTAACAATTTATTTAGCTGCTTCAACTAACTATATAAACTTTAATGATATTAGCGGAGATCCTGAATCGAAAAATGATAAAACATTTGCCAATATATCAGAGAAATCTTATAATTCAATATATAATGATCATGTTAATGAATACTCTTCATTATTTGATCGATTCGATTTAAATCTGGGAGAAAGTGAAAGAGATTCCTTGCCAACTGATGAAAGATTAAGACTATTTTCGAAAGAACCTATAGATCCAGGTTTAGTTGCTCTTTATGCCCAATATGGAAGATACCTTTTAATTTCCTCAAGTCGTTATGGCACATATCCTGCTAATCTCCAGGGCATTTGGAACGACAAACTAAATCCTCCATGGGATAGTAAGTATACAACCAATGCAAATACAGGTATGAATTATTGGCCAGCTGAACTAACAAATCTTAGTGAATGCCATGATCCTTTATTTAAAATGATAGAAGAATGTGCTCAAACAGGAGCAATTGTTGCCAGAGAACATTATAATTGTAATGGCTGGGTTCTTCATCATAATACGGATTTATGGAGGGGAACTGCACCAATAAATGCATCTAATCATGGTATCTGGGTTACTGGTGGGGCATGGTTATCGTACCATATGTGGGAGCATTACAATTATACACATGATAAGATTTTTTTAGAAGAAAGAGCATGGCCTATAATGAAAGGAGCTGCTTTGTTTTTTACTGAGTTTTTGGTTCAGGATACCGAAACAGGATGGTTGGTAAGTTCTCCTTCAAATTCTCCTGAGATAGGAGGTCTTGTGGCTGGTCCGACGATGGATCATCAAATAATCAGGTCATTATTCAGAGCATGTGTGGAAACAAGTAGCATACTTGGTGTAGATGGTGAGTTCGCAAACCAGTTGGAGGATCTTTTATCCAAGATTGCCCCTAATCAGATTGGTCAGCATGGTCAATTACAGGAATGGATGCAGGATAAGGATGATCCCAACAATCATCACAGGCATGTATCTCATCTGTGGGGTGTATTTCCAGGTATAGAAATTAATTATGAAAGCACTCCGGATCTTTTTGATGCCGCAAAACAGTCATTAATTTATAGAGGCGATCGTGCAACTGGATGGAGCCTGGCATGGAAAATTAATTTCTGGGCTCGCTTTCTTGATGGGAATCATTCTTATGAATTGATAAAGCTATTGTTTAGTCCTGTTGAAATTGGTTCAGCAGATTATATGGGTGGTGGTGGATCATATATTAACCTGTTCGATGCCCATCCCCCATTCCAGATAGATGGTAATTTTGGTGGTGCTGCAGGTATTGTTGAGATGCTTGTACAAAGCCATCTTAACAGAATTGATATTCTTCCAGCATTAGCTGATGTTTTTCCCGATGGAAGTATAAAAGGAGTTTGCGCGAGAGGAGGTTTTGAACTTTCTTTTTCATGGAGCAATAGACAACTCAACCAATTGGAAGTATTGTCAAAATCAGGGGAAGTATGTAAAATAAAATATAGGAATAAAGTAATTGAATTTGAAACAACAGCTGGAAAAATATATAAATTCGATGAGAGGCTAAAATTGTAGCTTTTCTTATTTAAATCAAAACATCATGAAATTTAGAGGGATTTATTTTATTCTTTTATTATCAGTTTGCACTTTTTGTACAAAAAAATCGGATTATATATTCAGAGATATTAAAATCGTGGGTCTTATAGATAGTGTTAAAGTTGTATCAGCGGGAGACTTAATGGGATCTTCAAAAGATGAACTTATTATTGCAAAAGATTCAACAATATATATATATGAAGCATCGAGAGATTCTGCTTTATTGTTGTATTCTGTTCCATTAAATAATGAGGTTTTACAATTATTTGTTGATGATTCTGATAACGATAAGAAAAATGAATTAGTTGTTGTCACTGGTCGTCGAGGGTATTTTGATACTTATGTCAGGGTAAATATTATTGAGTTTGAAAATAATGAATGGATTTTATCTGAAATATATAATAAAGCATCACCCAGACCTCAGCCAACCTATCTTGATGTTGTAGACTATAATAATGACGGCCTAAATGAAATAATTGTTTCATATTTTGAGTCTAAGTATATAATTGAAACAGTAAGTATCTCAATGATATCAGATGAATGGGAATCAGAAGTTCTTTCTCAGGAGAGAATGGCAATGTCGAGGGATGTAGGTGTTTTTGCAGGTTCGAAATTGAATCGTATTGTGGTTGGCCGGGTTTACGGAGATAAACTTGGGGATGAGGGTGATGCATATATTTCACAGGAGGATAAGATAATGTTGCCGGTTAAACGAGGTGTGAAAACAGTTAAGATAGGTGACGGAGACAATGATGGTGAAAATGAAATTTATGTTGGCGATGGATGGCACCAGGATTATGGAAAAGTTGCCAGGGGCCGAATTGCCAGATTAATTCATGATGGGGATGAATATGTTTATGAGTTAATTGAAGATGTAAAATATCAATATGAAATATCACAGATAGACATTGCTGATATTACAAATGATGGAAAAAACGAAATCCTTACCATTGGGAGCAGATATTTCAAAATGTATAAATATATTGATGAACAATGGACTGTATATTCTGATACTATCTTTCCTAACACCCAGTATTCATTTGGAGATATATATGGGGATAAACAGCTTGAAGTAATTTTTTCGGGTGAAAAAATCAAAATATTTAATTTCTCCAATATAAATTTTAGTGAAGAGCTTGATAAAGAGGTTGTAACTGAGAGGATAGAGCCTGATTCATTATTAAACAAACTTGCTCCTGAACTAATAATTGCTAAATGGTATAATGGTAATTTTGGTCGAATTCATTCAAACAGGGGGAAAGTAATTCTTATTGACTATTGGGCAACTTGGTGCAAACCTTGTATTAAAATGTTTCCGGCTTTAAAAAAATTCCAAAAAAAATATGCTGATCAGGGATTACAGATTATTGGTCTTACCCGTCTTGACAACCAACAAAGTATTGAAAAGATAGAAGCATTTATTGATAATGAGAAATTTGCTTATCCGATTGGACTTTCAGAAGAATCTTTTAATAATTTGTTGTATGGAGTGGGTGCAATACCACATGTAGTTTTGATTGATAAAGAAGGAATTGTAAGATTCTATGAAATAGGATTAGGAGATGAAACAATTCTGGAAAGAGAAATTATTAAATTAATAGAAGAATAATTTAATCAGTAGTAATATACCTAAAGTATATTGATAAAAAATACCAATACGGTGTAGAGCTTCCAATGAATAAAAAATAGTTTTAGCTATTTTTTAATATTCCCAATGTTCTTTCTTCTTTCCACCTACCACGTGTGAAATCGGGGAATTTAACAGGTGATGAATTAAGATTGATTGATATTTCAGATATCGGGCCAACAACACTCCATGAAGCATTATCATAAACATCCATATCAAGAGGTACACCTTTGTTAAAGCAATCAATAAGGCGATAGATCTCAACAAAATCCATTCCTCCATGACCTCCATATTTTTTGATGGGTTCCTTAAGCTCTTCCCATATTGGATGATTATATTTATCCCTGTATTCCTTATAATCCTCTTCTCTCAGGTAACTATGTCCTTTACCTTCGATACATAACCTGCTTGGATAGCCCTCGTGATAGGCCTGTGATCCGCATAATGCATTAATACGAGTATATGGACGTGGAGAAACAACATCATGTTGAAGAAGTATTGATCTTCCTTTATTTGTTTTAATCAAGCTGTTATTAATATCACCATGTTTATAATCTGTATGATTATAAAACTCATTATCAGGTTCAACAGTTTTTGCATATTCAGAAAGAGAAGCTTCCAATGAACTCATTGCCACCATATATTCAAACCTGTCGCCACGGTCAATATCCATATATTGTGCTACAGGACCCAATCCATGAGTGGTATATAAATTTCCATCACGTTTAACATGATGTCTCATTCTCCATTTGTTCCAGTATGCATCGCTAAATAAATAACCTGTTCTCAGATTATGGTTATAGGCAGCTTCAGCATGAGTAAGAGTTCCAAAAACACCCTTTTTTGCCATGTTAAGAACCCATAATTCTTCATTACCATAACATACATTTTCAAGCATCATGCAGTTTTTCTGAGTTTCTTCAGCTGTATTAACAAGCTTCCAACAATCCTCAACTGTATAAGCCCCTGGTACTTCAGTCGCAACATGTTTTCCTTTACGCATTGCCTCAAGAGCGATTGGTGTATGTAAATCCCAATGAGTAAAAATCAAAATTAGATCAATATCATCTCTTGCCACCAGTTCTTTCCAGCTATCATCTGATCCGGTATAAGTAGCAGGATCCTGACCTTCTTTTTTAAGAAAATTATAAGTACGGTCCAGCTTATTTTGTTGAATATCACATATAGCAACAATTTTGGCTTTATCCGGACAAAGAGCATTAACGTTTCTGGTCATACCCGATCCCCTGTTACCCAGTCCGATAATACCAACTCTGACCTGTTTAATAGGTGGAACTGTTAAGCCAATTACCGATTTCCCTTTACCAGGAACATCACGACCTGCTCTTTCCAGAATTTCTTGTGCATCAACTTTTTCTCCTGGTTTACAACCAAAACCTACCAAAGGGAACATTGCACCCGTTATGGCAGATGTTTTTAGAAACGAACGACGACTAAATTTTGTACTCATGATTTAAATATTTTAGGTATATAATTTTTTAAGTTCTTAAGTACTTAGAGTATTTAGAGTGCCTAAAGTACTTAAAGTATTTGGAATGCTAAAAGTTAAGAGTCTTCGGTTTTTAAACTACAGTCAACAGTTTATTAGCTGTAGGTTGTATTGTAAGCTACTTCATCTTCCTCCTGGTACCCGGCACCTAGAACTCTTCTCTATAGGTTCCGAAGGCAAATTTATCAAATTCAGGTTTTATTCGTGCTTCAAGCATGATTTTTTCAATATGTTTTGAAACATCAGGATTGTCTAATGCAATATTATTGGTTTCACCAGGATCATTTTCAAGGTTGTATAATTCCAGAGGAACATCCTTTTTATTACGAATATTAGGCTTTATTCCTTTCCATTTGCCCATTCTCACAGCTATCTGTTTTCCATAACCAGCAAAATCCCAGAACAGGTATTCACGTTTTTTCTGCTTTGAGTCTTTTCCCAGAAAGGTTGGTAAAAAGCTAATACCATCAGTATCATCTGTAGTTGTTGAAGTAATATCGGCTATTGTTTCCAGCATATCATATCCCACACCAGGAATATCTGAAGTAGACCCAGCCTCTATTTTTTCAGGCCACCTGGCTATCATAGGGACTTTTATTCCTCCCTCATAAAGAGATCCTTTCAAACCTCTTAAGTTTCCCACTGAGTTAAAAAACTCATAATCAACCTGTTTCTCAAGATGAGTGGTTCCATTATCAGAGGTAAAAATGACAATCGTGTTTTTATCAAGATTCAGCTCTTGAAGAAGTTTCATTAAACGCCCAATCTGTTTGTCCATAAAACTTATCATTCCTGCATATGCTGCCCTGGGTTTCGGGTGAGGTAAATATGATGTTCCAGTGTATGGAGTTTCAGTCCATTTTCCCTCATATTGTTCTAACTCTTCTTCAGGAACCTGTAAAGCAAGGTGAGGAATTACTGTAGGATAATATAGAAAAAAAGGTTTTTCCTTATTTTCACGTACAAAATTTAACATTTCATCAGCAATTAATTGAGGTCCGTATTTTTCACCTGTCAGTCCTCTATTATTTCCCTTAATCGAATCTTTCTGATCATCATTTATCAAATAACGGGGGTATAGGTTGTGAGCATGTTTCTGGCAATTATATCCATAAAATCTGTCAAAGCCCTGTTTTAGAGGATCTCCTGAACTACCTGGTTCACCAAGACCCCATTTCCCAAAACATCCGGTTGCATATCCATTTTCTTTCAAGATTGAAGCAACTGTTGTTGTACCCTCAGGTAGAGGCAACTGTCCTCTGAAAGAGAACCATTCACCAATCTCCTGATTATTACGAACATATGCATGACCACCATGCAAACCTGTCATCAAACCACATCTTGAGGGTGCACTAACTGCAGAACTACTATAGAAATTGTTAAAGCGCATTCCTTCGGAAGCAAGCTGGTCAATATTGGGAGTTTTTATCAATTTCTGACCATATGATCCCAACTCAGCATAACCAAGATCATCAGCCATAATAAGGATAACATTTGGTTTTTGGTTGGAAGATTTTTTTGCTTCAGAATTATTCTGGCATCCGGAAAAAACTATTGGTAAGCCAAGTAATACCGGATATACAGGAAAGGTAAAATTGGTTTTTTTCATTGTTTTATTTTTCTAGGCATTTTTTCATCCATTGTTGCTGAAAGGTAAATAAAACTAGCCATAATAACAGCATTTTTCATCAGGTCTTCCTGTACAAGATTCTCATAAAAATCAAGGTTAGTATGACCCGTTCCCTGTCCAATTCTGTCTTGCAAAAACTGGAATCCGGGTAATCCTGCATTGTCAAAAGGAACATGATCAGTACTTCCCACACTTTTTGGACTTACCGTGGTCATTCCCAGATCATTAAACAGGCTTGTCCATTTAGTAAATATCTCACGAACATATTCATTTCCCTGCATATAAATTCCTCTAAATTGTCCTTTATCATAATCCATATTATAATAAACAGAGAACTTATCATAAGCAGGTTTTTTACCAATTCGTGGATTTCCAAAATGTTCTTTTACATAATTCCCTGAACCGCGAATTCCATCTTCTTCGCTACTCCAAAATGCTATTCTAATTGTACGATTGGGTTTTGCATCAATTGCTTTTAATATTCTCATTGCTTCAAGCATTACAGAGCATCATGATACATTGTCGGTAGCCCCCGGGCTGGTGTGCCATGAATCAAAATGACCCCCCAGCATTATCAATTCATCCTTCAAATTAGTACCAGGAATTTCTCCAAGTACATTATTAACTCTGGTTTTATCACCAATATTATTACGAATTTCAGCTTCCACCTGAACTGGTATTCCTCTTTGAATATTCCTGTACATCTGATTATATTGTTCTGGTAGAAGTGAAATTATAGGTATTGAATTTTTCATTCCCTCGGCCGACCATGCTTCCTGATAACTACCTGGACGGGCAAAGGTTCTGACTACCCCAAGCCTACCTCCTGAACATTCAATAAGGAGGAGAGCACCTTCTGATTTCAGATAATTTATACGTTCAACAGAAGAAATCTGATCAGGATTTGCAATTCTAGGTTTGACTTGTGTTGGAACTGGAAAAGCTGGTTTTTCCTGTATTTTTAAATCTTCCTCTGTTCTCCTTTGTGCTATTATATTTTTTGCTGGATCAATGACTACTAAAGGAGATATAAGAACTATTTTATTTTTAAACTTTCCCCGATTTTTTTCAAAATCTTTTTTACTATTTATATTCGCTATCAGCACTTCTTTGCTTATTTTTCCTTTGGTGCCTGGAGTATATGCTAATGGAAATCCTTGTAGTGGATAATAATATGGTTTGATCAAATGTATAGAGGTATATTCATTATCCCAGCTAACACCATGATCAAGAATTGGCTGAATTTCAACGTTTTCCAGGCCAATACTTTCCATTTTCTCCTTTGCCCATTTCTGAGCTTTTTTCATACCTAAAGATCCAGTAAGCCTATTACCATGAACATCAGTAATATAACTTACAATGTCCATTACCTTTGAATTCTGGAATCCTTCTTCACGGATTTTAGCAATTACTTCGAGATCGGCTTTTGACTGGGCATTTACAAACAATCCAGTTATACCAAATAGCAAAATGAATAATAATAGTTTTCTCATAATGGTAATTTTTTTAGATGTATATTCTCACAACTTATTTTTATTTCAATTCTTAGGAATGGTATTCAATATAAAATTTTAAAATAATTGCTTGATAAAATATTTTGTATTTTGTAAATCATTATTGCAATATAAAAAAAAATAAAATGGGATTTGTCAGACTGATAATTAATAATATTATACTCATTTTTTTATTCGGATTTATTGGGGTTTATTCACAATCAATAGATGCATTAAAAATAGATGAAGAAATAAACATAAATGGAATATTGGAAGAGGCAGTGTGGGATGAAGCCACTTCAATCTCCGACTTTACACAATTTGAGCCGGTTTATGGTCAGCCGGCATCATTTCAAACAAGAATCAAAGTTTTATATGATAACCAGATGATATATTTTGGTATTCAGTGTACTGATCCCGATCCATCTAAAATATCTACCAAGGTTACAAAAAGGGATGGGGAAGTTTGGCAGGATGATGCAATTGCCCTAATAATTGATTCATTTGATGACGATAATAATGCTTATTTTTTAATTGTAAATGCCCTGGGCACTCAACAGGACGAGCGCTGGGCTGATAATGGAAGAACTCGTGATCCTAAATGGGATGTAAAATGGTTATCAGCAGGATCGATAAATGGTAAGGGTTGGAGTGCAGAAGTTGCAATTCCTTTAGAGGGAATAAAATTTAATAGAAAATCTGAGTCATGGGGTTTTAACGCAATTAGATATATTCCGATGAAGGTAGAAATGAATCACTGGATAAAAAATCTTACCCAATGGTATAGAATTTCAGAAATTGGCTCAATCAATGGCCTTGATCTTCATCAGGCAAGGGGTAAAAGAATAACTGCCATTCCATATGTTCAAACACAGTTTCAGAAAGGAGAAAAACCAAGCCTGGATTATGGTGGTGATCTTCGAATAAATTTGTCGAGCAATATGAGTGTTGATGCAACAATAAATCCTGATTTTGCGACTATCGAAGGTGATGTAGAGAAAGTTAACCTTACCCGATTTGAATTATCATACCCTGAAAAAAGACCATTTTTCATGGAGGGTGGAGAAAATTATTCCACAAGAATAAAACAATTTTATTCACGGAGAATTGGAGAAATACCCTGGGGTGTTAAATTTAATAGTAAAATTAACAGGTGGAAAATTGATGCTCTGACCACCCAGTCTGATCCTTCCTCATCCAATCCTGAGATTGAAGAAGGAGATAATGCTATATATTCAGTATTCAGGGTAAATAGAGAAATAAAAAATGCTTCAAATATTGGGTTGATAGGTGCCAACAGGAATTACCTGGATAAAAATAAAGGATCTATCGGCCTTGTTACAACGCTTTTTTTCACAAAATATCTTGGAATGACTTCCCAGCTGATAAAAAGTTACGGAGATTTTGACGATGGTTCATGGACATATTTTATTCGACCATCATTTGATTCAAAAACTACTCATTTTCATGTACGATATACACATGTAGGGGAGAATGTAAGGGAAAATATGAATGATATTGGCTTTATCCGTGATGACAACAGGCGTGAGTTTGATACTAATATTAAACAACAATTCTGGATAAATAAGTTTGGGATTGAAGATATAACCCCATCAGTAAATTACAATATGTACTGGAGTAATCTAGGAGTGTTAAGAAGCTGGGATCTCAGTAATAGTCTAAGTATTAAGTTTCTAAAAAAATGGAGTCTTGGATTTAAATATGGTGAAGAATTCAAACGCTTTGAAAAAGATTTCAGAAATAATGATGTTGAAGGAACTATTCAGTATGACAACAAAAGAGGGCATTCTTTTATTTTATTATATGGCGATGGATATAATTACGATAGGGATTATAAAACTGTAGGCGGAATGGTAACATTAAAATTACTTGAAGGATGGAACCTCACATATCATGTCAGAGGTTATTGGTTTACACCCGATAATGATGAAGATAATTCAGTTATTCATTATCTCAGATCGACATATTACCTGAATAAGGACCTTTATTTTAAATTATTCTATCAAACAAGGTATGATGTAACAGAGAGGATGTTTGATCCACAGTTTGATATGAACAGAGAGACAATGCAATTTGTATTTGTATGGAGGTTTCTTCCTCCCTTTGGATCAATTCAGCTAGCATTACAGCAAGGAACAACCAGGGTTACTGACATTGTGGGTAACGATCGTACTATTTTCACTAAGCTTTCCTGGGTATTTTAGTAGTAGGATTGTTCTATCAGGATAAATATTATAATAAAACATGGAAAGCCAAAAAATTAAGATTTATAAATATCGCTGGCTTATTCTGGCAGTATTTTCTTTAATAAATGCTGCAATTCAGATGCAATGGTTAACTTTTGCTCCTGTTGCCAGAGAAGCAAGAATATTTTATGATTCTACTCCAATGCAGATTGATTTATTGTCGATGATATTTATGGGGGTGTTTATAATTGCCTGTATTCCTGCCTCTTTTATAATAGATAAGTATGGAATTCGCATAGGAGTGGGTATAGGGGCTGTCTTTACGGGGGTATTTGGAATATTTAAGGGTGTATTTGCTGATAGCTACACAATGGTAGTAATTGCACAAATTGGATTGGCTATTGGTCAACCATTTATTATAAATGCTGCAACAAAGGTTGCAGGTCAATGGTTCCCTATAAAGGAAAGAGCCACGGCTGTTGGTATTGCAACAATGGCCCAATTCATTGGTATTATTACTGTAATGATACTGACACCCATGTTAATTTCACAAATGTCAGATGGATCATATGATTTATCAGGTATGCTAATGAAATATGGAATTTTCTCAGCTATTGCTGCAGTCTTATTTCTCCTTTTCATCAGGGAAAAACCACCCACCTCACCTTCAGGAGAAGAATACTCTGAGAGAATATTAGTCATTGAAGGCTTTAAAAAGATTATCAGAAATAGGGATATGCAGATTGTTATGTTCATGTTTTTTATCGGACTGGGATTATTTAATGCCATAAGTACCTGCATTGATCAGGTTTGTGAAATTAAAGGACTTGATATTGACCAGACTGGATTGGTTGGTGGAATTATACTTATTGCAGGAATTATTGGAGCTGTAATTCTTCCCATATTATCAGATAAATATCAGAAAAGAAAACTATTTATTATTATTGGAATGGTTTTTATGGTACCTGGATTAATTGGATTAACAATATTTAGCAATTATGTTCCCATGCTGGTTTCCTCATTTATTCTTGGATTTTTTCTTTTAGGAGCAGGTGCTCCAGTAAGTTTCCAATACAGTGCAGAAATAACCTGGCCTGCTCCTGAATCTACCTCCCAGGGTTTATTATTGCTTATGGGGCAGATCTCTGGTATATTATTTATTATTGGGATGAACGTATTAGGGATGATACCATTTATGTATGTGTTTATTGTTCTGGCCCTAATTAATGTAGCATTAAGCTTCAGGTTAAAGGAATCAAAAATGATGTAATTAAATGTCTAATCTTATAACAAAGAATTCACAATAATGAAAAAAGTATTTATATTTTCCTTATTACTAATATCCAGTTTAGTAACAATATGTCAAAATAGTATTTTAGATAATCAACTAAGCAAAAAAGAAAAAAAAGAAGGCTGGAAAATGCTTTGGGATGGTGAAAGTACTGAGGGATGGAGAGGAGCCAGGCTGGATAAATTTCCGGAAACCGGCTGGACTATAAACAATGGTATTCTAACAGTTAATAAATCCGATGGTGCAGAGTCGGCAAATGGTGGGGATATTGTTACAATAAAGAAATATGAAAATTTTATTCTTGATGTTGATTTCCTCTTCACGGAGGGAGCTAACTCAGGCATCAAATATTTTGTTGATCCGGAGCTTAACCAGGGACCAGGTTCATCCATTGGTTGTGAATTTCAGATTCTCGACGATGAAAATCATCCTGATGCTGAAATGGGAGTAAAAGGAAATCGTACCCTTGCATCACTTTATGATTTGATAACCGCAGATGCCAGATTTTATGATCCTGATGAACAAAAGAAATTAGTTAACAAAAATAACTGGAACCGGGCTAGAATTGTTGTAAAGGGGAATCATGTTGAGCATCACCTAAATGGCAAAAAAGTTGTTGAATATGAAAGAGGAACCCAGCAATGGAGGGCTTTTGTAGCATACAGCAAATACAAAGGATGGCCAAATTTTGGTGAGGCTGATGAAGGGCATATTCTTCTGCAGGATCATGGTGATAAGGTATCTTTCAAGAATATTAAAATTAAGGAATTACAATAATTTATACTGAACAAGGAAAAAACGTCTATCTTATTGTGAAATTCGAAAAAAGCTATTACTTTTGCCGGACAAAATTCCTCATTAGCTCAGTTGGTTAGAGCATCTGACTGTTAATCAGAGGGTCCTTAGTTCGAGTCTAAGATGAGGAGCAAAAGCTTTACAGAGATGTAGGGCTTTTTTTATTGGCTCTCACCTTCTCTAACCACGTTTCGAAAAGCACCTAAAAGCACTTCACGACTTTCATTTTAAACATCTCAAAGAACAGTTCAAATTTACTAAAAACTGACAGACATTTGACAGACATTTGCTTTTAGTTGTTTTCTCAACACGCTTTGTTCCAAAGCTACTGTGCTAACAAGCACCAAACTTGGACTAATATTTTGAAATATTTTTGTTAGTTTTAGTGAAATTTAAAATTATGGAAAGATTAAAGAATTTTGGGTTTTCAATGTCAATATTAGGGGGTTTATTCAAACTAATGTCTTGGCAAGGTGCTAATGTTATTTTTATTATCGGTGGACTCGCATTAGCATTATATTTCTTTATTAAAGTTTTTGAAAAATCCCAAGCCTAATGACAATTAAAACTAACTAAATGAAAAAACTAATCTTACTCTCCGCTTTATTCATCTTCGCTTGTAGTAGTAATGAGACAGTTTTAGAAGGCACTATAACTCTCAACTCATTCAATAGAAATCCTGCAGCATTGTATGTTTTAGATGGGGTGATAATAAGCAGTCTTGATACTGTAGCTCCCTCTTCAATTGCAGAGATATATGTTCTTAAAGGAGAAAAGGCAACTGACAAATATGGTCAAAAAGGTAAGCACGGAGTTATTGAAGTTATTACTAAAAAAGCAACAACTATACCATAGGCATATCCTCCTCCTTCAGTTCTGCTATTTCTAAACCTCTTAAGTAGGTAGTAAATTAAAAAAGCAACTTACAATTTTAATTGCTCTTTACAATTAAATTTGTTTTAAATAGCTTAATTGTATAAATTTATTCACTTAATTAAATAAACCAAAGTGATGAAAAAAATTATTACTGTAATCTGTTTTATTATGCTAGCTGCATGTAATAACTCAAAAACTGAGAATGAAACGCCTATTTATGCTGATGAAGCAGTGTTAATAGTCAATTATAAACTTGAAAATATGACACTTGAAGAGCATGCTGAACTTGGTGCTCAAGTAGCTCCAAATTTTGTTTCTGATAGCATACCTGGGTTATTAGGAAAATCGTTCATAGGAAATGTAGATCGTGGAGTCTTTGGTGGTATTTATTATTTTGAAAATGAACAATTCATAAATGAATATTTGGATTCAGAGCTATGGAAAGGAGTTGTTGCTCACCCTAATTTAGTAAGATTTAAAACTGATGTATTCAAAACATTCAATGGTAGTAAGATTGCTAATGGTGAACATAAAAGTAGAAAAACCTCAGCTGATCTTAAGGACACAGAAGGATTAAGTGTTTTAGTAGTTAATTTTGACTCTCAACCTAGTGAAGCAGATATTTCAAAGATGATTCTTGAAGGAGCAACAGTATTTAACAATGAAAAATTTCCAGGATTTATTGGAAAAACTTTCATTTCAAAATCTGATACAAATAATGTTTTTGGCGGAGTATATTTCTTTGAAAGTATGAGTGGTATTGATAATTATTTATCTACAGATTTCTGGAATGACTTTGAAACTAGTGAAGGTATTAATGTTTTCAAAAAAGACACTTATGGTGTCGCTTCAATTTCAACTATTTCAAATGGTGTTCCAGTTTCTGAATAATTTTAAAAATTTTTTATTGACTCCAGGGCATTAATTTGCTTTGGAGTTTTTTTGTCGGTTAGTATTTACATATTTATTTTGAAAAAAATACTTTTATTATTACTAATCCCTGCAATGGGAATTTCACAAGACAGTAATCTTGATTGGATACTAGCCCATATGAAGGATAACTCAATTGAATCCTATACGATTTTAAATTTATATGATAATTTACCACAAAATCTTTCCTATACGGCTTCAGATAATGTTTTAATTAGAACAACAAAAGGGTCAGAGACTTATTCATATCTAGATCTTTTATCAAAAAAAATCACCTTCAAATCACAAGAAATGATAAAAGTGGCGTCATAAACGGACTGTTTAAAGTCTAAGTCTCTTGGACAAAATTCCTAATAAAGTTAAGGTGTATTTTT
>PVBE011844757.1_pt1 | contig 14985 bp, 10 predicted proteins | sample 1631181 | NCBI WGS metagenome assembly PVBE01 (sample SAMN08397723, study PRJNA350692) | Marine metagenome, whole genome shotgun sequencing project. | isolation source: water | place: Pacific Ocean | collected 2012-04 | reverse complement strand
ATTGGAGCATGCAGTCAATAAGAAGACCACAGCCAAGATTGCTAACTGGTAAATGGTCTCTACAGAAAGAGGCGCACCTATGTCAACTTTACGAGGTTCTTTGTCATCCATGTCTACCTCCTACCCCCACTATACACCCGCTCCCATCGGGTAAGCAAGCATCGCCTGTTCAACAAGAAAGATCCACTCCAAAATGAAGCGGGGTAGGTGTCACCTGAGTCTTCTTTCACCCTGACGACTAGGCTAGGGGGATCGACAGTCCAATTGGGTATCGTCCTAGCTGCCCTACAGATGAGGCGAGGCTAAGTAAAGTTGCGCATAGGCAGGCTGGTGTTGATAGTGAGGATGGAGCCAAGTGATTACCAGAGCCTTATCGGTCATGCGGTCCCGACACCCGTCGGGACCGCAGTCGTGCTTCAAGAGGGCTCTTATCGGGCTAATCACGACCTATAGTCGCATGCAGCAGGATGTACATGCTTGACTTGGGCTTGATGGCCTTGATGGAGCCTTCTAGTATGTAGGCGATGTCGATAGTCGAGCCTAGCAATTTCTTTCGTTCCTCATCTGTAGCCACTCTCAAAATCTGCATGAAGTCCTGCGTTGGTGCACGCGAGGGCAATAACGCCTTTACTGCGGGAACATTGAACCCTGCGCGTTCACTTGTCTGTTGTTAATTACTACTATATGACCCCTTCACATTCCGGTGGGGGGATGGGAGCAACTAGAACAGCGGATGCTTGCTGACTCGCTGGGGCGGGTGTATAGTTGAGGTAGTCATGAGTGACCAAGATGGAAGACGAAAAGAAATGGTTTCCGGCCAGAACAACAAAGTGGTCTATTTACCTTATGAAGCTACTGGTGTATTGAGTTCTGTTGGTGGAATAAAAGACATGCTTTCTGGGGTGGACAATAACTAGCATTAAACCAACCCGCGTATAGATCGGCCTCGGTGACGACGATGACCGACCCACTGGGATCGGTTGTTGGTAGATGACTAAACAGCCCCTAGAAACTTCCTAATCAGGATCCTGTGCGACACGGTGCGGGAGCTAGGCCTAAAATACCGAACTCAGCTCAACTAATCGTCACCATGCTTGACAAACCCCCTGAAAACCCCACAACTTTTCAGGGGTGTCCCTTCAAGTATCCCCTAATAAGGTGATTGATAATCCCCGTAAGCGGGGAAGGAAGGAGCCCGTCACTATCGTATTATTGGGCGACGTAGTGCGGTTGTCGGGTTGGCGAGTGGCCCGCTTCTACTTCAACTTTAACACGCGATTATGTAAAAAGGGGCGTTCATTCGCTTTTTTCTTATAACTTTATGAGGTTGCCAGATCATGCATGGGCGTGAATCCACGGACTCGCGTGTGTTCAAATCATTTGAGAACGAGAACCGGGAGGCGTATGGCCTCGACGGCAACAGCGCGAACCTGACCTTCGAGCAGGGTGTGATGGTTTCGCGGGGCACTCTGAACGATATTAACATCACCATCGACCTGCGCTACTGCAAGGGCTGCGGCATCTGCACGGAGGAGTGTCCCACTGCGAGCCTGTGGCTGGTGCAGGAAACAGGCAGCTTGCGCGAGGCCATTCAATCCTTCGAAGCGGACCCCGCCGTTCGTACCCACGGTTTCGATCCTCACCGTCCGCTAACCTGGCAAGAGCTTCCCCATCACGGCGGCCTGATCGTGTCCAACGGTCACGATTCGAACAACTTCACCGGGGAATGGCGTGTCGACGAAGTTGTCGTCGCCGACGCCAATCGCTGTGTCCTCTGCGGGTTGTGTTATCAGTACTGCCCCGAAGATATCATCGCCATAAACACGGGCGCAGAAGTATAGACCGAAGCGGAGGAGGGATGCGGAAAGAGTATGTCTGACACTGGAGTCGCCCTACTAGCAAAGCTGCAGTCCCAACATGGCAGCAGCAAGGGGAGTGGCACGGTGAAGGCCATGACGGGCAACGAGGCCGTCGCGTATGCTGTGCAGCAGATTGAATTTGACACCGTAGCCGCGTTTCCGATTACACCTTCCACAGAACTGGCGCATGAGATCGCCAGCGCCGTGGCAGATGGAAAGATCAAGACTGATTTCGTCGCCGTCGAATCAGAGCATAGCGCGATATCCGCCATACAGGCCGCAGCGGCCGTGGGCGCGCGGGTGTTTACCGCCACCTCTTCAGCGGGGTTGGCGCTGATGCACGAAATCCTGCACTACTACTCCGGCAGCCGCCTTCCGGGCGTTATCGCCGTGGTGAACCGCTCCATTGGCGGACCACTCAACATCCTGTGCGACCATAGCACGATCATGGCGCAACGCGACACCGGCTGGCTGCAGGTTTTCGCCACCACTGCGCAGGAGGCCTACTACTTTCATCTGTTGGCTCCGCGTTGGTCGGAGGCGTGTGATCTGCCGGTGATGGTCAACATCGACGGCTTTGAACTGAGCCATATCACCGAACGGCTCGAAGTGCTGCCCGACGAGAGCGTGAAAAACTTCGTCGGCACGTGGGAACCGAAATACCCGCTCGCCACTGACGAAGAGGTCGTCGTTGCCTATCCTGGCATTGCCGGCTCCGATTATTACGCGGAGATCAAGGAAAGCCAGATGGACGGCATGCGCGCTGCCGAGAGCCTGTTCGAGGAGGTCAGCGTCGAACTGGCGGCTCTGACCGGCGTAAAACTGAACCAAATCGAAGCGTTCCATCTCGATGATGCCGAGGTGGTGCTCGTGGTACTGGGTTCCGCCTCCGGCACGATGTATGACAAGATCAGCGACATGCGCGCCCGGGGCGTGAAGGCCGGCCTGCTGACCATCAAGGTCTTCCGGCCCTTCCCAGTCATGAAGGTACGGGAAGTGTTGAAGGGCAAAGCAGCTGTGGGCGTGATGGAGCGTGCGCCAGTGCTCGGTTCGCGCGTGGGACCGTTGACGGCGGAAATCAAGCAGAGCCTATACGATCTGCCCGACACTCAGCGGCCAACAGCGGTCAACTTCATCTTCGGGCTGGGCGGGCGCCTCGTGCAGATGGATAACATTGGCAGGGCGCTCAATATTCTCGAAGTAACCCGCACGCAGCCGCCCGGCGACGCGCAGCGCACGGTCTATCACCTGGACGTGCGAGACGGTCGCGAGGACGCTTTGCTCGCACTCGAACAGGTGCGGCCTGAGTACTACCAGCCGGTGGCGGAGCGCAGCGTCGACATCCGCCTGTTTGCGCGCGGAGGTGAGGGCATCAAGACGGCCAGCAAGATGCTAGCCTCCGCCGTAGTCGAGACGGGTGGCAGGCACGCGCAGGGTTTTTCGGTCTACGGCGCAGAACGGAGCGGCGCCCCAACGCAGGGCTTCGTCCGCATCGGTTCGGATGTGATTAATGAGCGCTCGCCGATCCTCTTTGCGGACATCGACGTCTTCGTCAACGCGGGTCTTTTCAGCGAGGAGGCCATCAAGGGCTTGCACGAGGACGGCGTCATTCTCATCAATTCGCCGCGTCCCCCGGGAGAATTCCGGTGCGAATTCGGCATCAAGGGTCGCGAGATATATAGCGTGGATGCGTATCACATCGCCCAGGAGGAGATCGGCGATGGCAGAAGGGCGGGCGTAGCTATGCTGGCCGCCCTGTTGGCCATCCGGCGCGACATCCTTGACATCCACCATTTGCTGCAAGACATCGAGAAGCTACCGTTCAACCATAGCGTCGTCGAAGCCAACAAACGCGCCGCTGCCCGCGCTTACTACGAGTGGCGTGGCGAGAATGGCGGCAGTGCGCCGACGTAGGGACTACCAGATAAAGGAGAGTGCATATTGACCCCCCGCAGCACTGTTGACAGCGCAAAGGCCGGCAACTATGTCCGTGTTGGAAGCTACCTGGACATGCAGGTTTTCCGCAACCAGCGTATCGGGACGTACAACCGCGAGAGCGTCCTGCTGGGATGCGAGGTGCCGGAGATTGACACCAAGGCCGCTGATTATCGCGAGCTCCGCGGCAGCTTAGCCCCCGGCCTTTCTACCTGCACCGGCTGCGCTGCCCCGGTGGTGTTCAACCTGGTCGCCAAGGCGGGGCAAATGCGCGCGGCTTTCCTGAAGAAAGCACTGCACCAGGAGGGCATCATGGCCGCGGCTGAGCTTGAGCGGCCGGAAGTGATGAAAGTTCTCTTGAACGATGGTCGCCCTGCCCCACACGATCTGGCGCGTGCGGGGCTGACGCCAGCGATCGTGAAACGGGTCGCCTCCGTGCGAGAGCGCCTCATAGAAGAGGGTGTGTACTTCAAGATGGTCTTTGCGGGCGCGACGGGCTGCATGACGGTAACAACGGCCTCTTATCCCAACAACATCTGGCGCTTCCCATATTTCCATTCGGCGTTTGAGAACATCGGAGCCGTGGTGGCGGGCTTGGAGTCCGGTGCGCGGGCGCTCCAGCGCACCCGTCGGCTCCGCACACCGCACAAGGTCATCGGCTTCGCCGGGGATGGCGGCAGTTTCGACATCGGCCTGCAGGCGCTATCCGGGTTGTGGGAACGCAACCAGGATTCGCTCGTCGTGACCTACGATAACGAAGCCTACATGAATACCGGCAAACAGCGCTGCAGTTCCACGCCCTGGGGGGCGAACACGACGACGGCCCCGGTCGGGAGTATGGTCAAGGGCAAACAGACCAACGCCAAAGACATCATCTCCATCGCCCTTGCGCACAACATCCCCTACGTCGCCACGGCCTCGCCTGACGATGCAGAGGATCTCATCATCAAAGTGCGCAAGGCGCTAATGATTCCGGGCGCGGCCTACATGCGCATCCTGGCGCCCTGCCCGCCGGGCTGGTCCTTTGAAGCGAGGCATGCCATCGCTCTGAGCCGGCAGGCGGTGGATACAGCTGCCTTCTATTCCTTCGAGGTTGAGACCGACGCGCGCAACCGCCGCCGTTACTTCACCATCAACAACGTACCGAGGATCTTCTTTGACGATGAGAGCGGGCGCGCGGAGATCGGTGCCTACGCCTCTGAGCAGGGGCGCTTCACGCACATGTTCCGCGACAGCGGTCAGCATTTGCTGCAGGAGTTCCAGGGCAGAACCGATTCGGGCTGGCACAACTTTGCCCAATTCTTTGGCCTGGCCACTCCGGAGGCTGCGGAGCCGACAAGCGCATCGCCCGCACGCGAGTGACCACGCGAATGTCGTCAAGGTGAAGAGATCGGGACTATGACTGACACGTACCCGCAGTTTGTCGAGCACTTGCGCACCGACTCCCTGGAAGGGCTGCCCAAGCCGGCTCTGCTGGAAGTGTACCGAAACCTGGACCGCTTCGCGCAACGCGTGCGACAGGAAACCGACTGGCCGATGCTGACGCAGCTCCACGGAATAAACGGCAAGCGCGGCGAGTCGGCCAGGGAACTGCCAGCGCTGGATTCCGCCCTGAGCACGCGCGAGGTCAATCTCGGCCTGTCGTATTTGGAAACCTTTCACAGAGCCGATCGCTGTCTGGAATGCTTCGGGATGCCGTGCTCGACCGGCAAGCTCCAGTTCACAGAAGAGACGCTGGGCGGATGTCCGGTCCTGATCGACATTCCCGCTTTTATCAAACTCGTGAAAGAAGGCAAGATTTTCGAGGCCTGGCTCAAACTGATGGAAAGCGACAGCCTGCCCGCCATCACCGGGCGCGTCTGCCCGCAGGAAGACCAGTGCCAACTCAGCTGCAGCCTGACCATCAAAGACGAGCCGGTCGAGATCGGGCGTCTCGAGCGCTTCGTCGCCGACTACGTCTGGGAGAACCACCCGGAGGCCGTGATCGAGCATGTTGAAGCGCTGCGCGACAGGAACGCAAACAGCGGCAACGCCCGGCACCACATCGCGGTGATCGGCTCCGGGCCGGCCGGACTCACCGTCGCCATCGATCTGGCTGTTCTGGGATACCACGTCACGATTTTCGAGGCGCTTCACGTGCCCGGCGGCGTGCTGGCTTACGGGATCCCGGTGTTCCGGTTGCCGGCGCGTGTGCTGCAACGCGAACTCGGCATCGCCCACACGCTCGGCATCCGCTTCGTGCACAATGTGACCATTGGCCGCTCCATCACCATTGACGAGTTATTCGAAGAGGGATTCTCGGCCGTCTTCATCGGCACTGGGGCGGGGCTGCCGCGCCTGATGCACACGCCAGGCGAGCACTTGAAACACGTCTGCTCGGCGAACGAATTCTTGGTGCGTATCAACCTGATGAGGGCCTACGAGGCCGACACAGACACTCCGGTCAAAGTAGGCCAGCACGTGGTCGTGGTCGGCGGCGGGTTCACGGCGATCGACGCCGCGCGCTGGGCCGGGCGCCTCGGCGCAGGGAAGGTGACCATCATGTATCGGCGCTCGCGCAAGGAGATGCCCGCCCGCGAGGAGGAAGTCGAAAACGCTATCGCGGAGGGCATCGACCTGCAGCTTCTGACTAATCCCGTCCAGATGGTGGGGAACGATGAGGGGGAAGTTCGCGCGCTGCGCTGCGTGCGCATGGAATTGGGCGAGCCGGATAGCTCTGGCCGGCGGCGGCCCGTGCCCATCAAAGGCTCGGAGTTCGAAGTCCCTGCCGACACCGTCATCACTGCCCTGGGCACGACGCCCAATCCGATCATCCTCGAGACCACAGAGGGGCTGCAGGGCACGCGCTGGGGCACGATTCACCTCAGGGATGAGGAGACCGGCGAGACCACGCTGCCCTTCACGTACGCCGGAGGTGACGCGGTCACTGGCGCGGCGACAGTAATCCTGGCGATGGGCGCCGGTAAACGCGCCGCGCAGGCGCTGGACCGCGCGCTGCGAGAAAAACCGCCCGTCCCGGGCAATCTTGAGCGCTCGACGGTACTGGTGGACATGTGCAGCGAACCGTATGTGGTGCGCAGCAACGAGCGTCTGGCGTGTGATGTGTACGAAATGGTAGTGCAGGCGCCCGTGGTCTCGCGCTACTGCCAGGCGGGTCAGTTCGTGTTGGCGATGGTAGACGCATCCTCCGAGCGCATCCCCCTGACGGTCGCAGACTGGGACCGCGGGCGCGGGGAGATCACGCTCGTGTACCAAGTCGTTGGCAAGGGTACAGCAGATCTGGAGCACCTACGCGCCGGTGAAAGCTTGTTCGCCGTCTCCGGTCCGCTTGGGAAGCCGTCGGAGGTGGAGAAGTTTGACGGCACTGTGCTGATGGTCGCCGGCGGTGTGGGTCTGGCTGCCCTCTATCCCATCATGCGCGCGCACGTGGAAATTGGAAACGACGTACATGTCGTTTACGGCTCGCGCAACCGCGATCTGTTCTTCTGGCTTGACCGTCTGCATGCACTGCTGCCCGAGGCGAAGATTTCCCTTTCAACCGATGACGGCTCGTTGGGCATGAAGGGATTCGTGACGGACGTGTTGCGCCAGAAGTATTTGGGGACAAGCGAGGCGGAGTTTGCGATCGTGGTCGGCCCGGCGATCATGATGCGCGAGACCTCCAAATTGCTCCTGGTCAATGAAACCCCCACCATCGTGAGCCTTAACCCAACCATGCTGGATGGCTCGGCCATGTGTGGCGGCTGCAAAGTCTCGCGCATGAATGGCCAACTGGGCGCGAAGGACTTCGCCTGCAACGACGGCCCGGACCGACCTGCCAGCGAAGTCGACCTGGACGAACTGGTGTCCCGGCTCGCTACCTACCGCGCCGAGGAAACCCGCAGCCTAGTGCATCATATCTGGCAAGGTCTGGCGGCGTAGCCGGCACGGAATTGGCCGAATATCGCAGTGCCCGCATTTGTGGCATAACCTCGTAACATTAGTCCGCAAACCCTCATAATCTGCGATTACAATCTTTGCGTGGCAAGAGTGGTCTCCGGGCGGAGCGCCCGGCTGCCTTCCGGCCGGCGCACGGCGCAGCAATCCTAATTGAAATGGAGACTGGCTCTACGCCGGACGTGATTGAGGGACGCGCCGAGACGCCGTAACCCGCACAAAGTGTCTCGATTTGACGCTTTTTATCCGCTACCGTGCGCAATCCATAGTCTGTGAAGGGCAGGGGGGTGTTACCAACCCACTCATCCCCCCGTTGCGTGAGAAAACGTATCCCTCACAACCACGCCACCGGGCTACATTGTAGGCGTCAAATGAAAGCCTGGCGGCCTGAATTTCATGTAGTACGACCGCGAGGCCGACACCCGTCGGGACCGCAGTCGGACTGCAAGAGGGCTCTTATCGGGCTCATTACGACCTATAGTCGCGCGCAGCAGGTTGTACATGCTTGGCTCTTGGGCTTGATGGAGCCTTCTAGTATGAAGGCGATGTCGATCGTCGAGTCCAGCAATTTCTTTCGTTCCTCATCTGTAGCCACTCTCCAAATCTGCCCGAAGTCCTGTAAGAATTCTCCCGTTGTTTGTCCTTAGTTTTATAACTTCAACCCAAATTCTTTGTTGAATTCCTGGCAGACTTCTTCATAAACTCCCTGCCATTCGGGCATCGGCATCACTTTGACCACATCATACAATTGATCAAAAGGTTTACCAATTGGTTTTTCAGGCTTCATCATATCATCGCGATATGTTTCTGTAAGAGCCTTGACGATCGGAGCGGCATCTTTACGGGTCAATTTCTCCGCCGCATGCACCACCTGTGCCAAGAAACGGGCTTCGAGGCCAGTGCAGTGTGCATTCTGGACGCCTACTGCAGATTGAACACCTTCCATGAGGGCAATACCAGATGTGACACCCACTAGTGATAAAGCCGCAGCTTCATACAATATAGTCTTTGTACCCGGCCCACCAACTGTGCGAGCAAAGGCAGTGGTCATTAAATTTGTATTGCGGTTCAAACCTTGCAAAGCCACGCCGATCCCGGGCAGCATCTCTGGATAGGTATCACAGCTCAAGTTAGCATGTGTTGGGCCAGGATTAACGGTGCAGCCAAAGTAAGTCGCCTGGAGCAAGATCAGGCTGGCTACTAAGGCCACCGCCATACCGTCAGCACCGCCAGGATACCCGCCATAAATATTATTTGCAAAAGTATGGATATGTGATCCGGTTCGGGCAAAATGGGCAACTTTGATCAATTGGTCATAGTTGGTTTTTAATTCACTGACCAGGGCAGCATGATGCCAATCTGAGGGACGGAAACCGCCAATTGAGTTGGAGGAAATTTCCCCGATATGTGTTGGAGAGTTTTCAGCACAGCCAATCGCCATCCCCGGTCGTCCAGCACGGTTGACAACTTCGAAGGAAAGGTCAACTTCTTGTCAGCAAGCAATTGATTCCCAGGGAGAACCCGCCCGAATCGGGCGGCCGTAGGTGGAAACCAATGAGCAATTATCGATAAAATCAATCAATGGTTCTTGGGCATAACTAAGCATTATCGGGACAAACAAGTTTTCAGGAACGGGGATACCATAAGCTCCACCACAAACTGCCACACGTCTGTCTTCATCCGGTCTACGTGATTGAATATGCGCTAGGTCATCCCCTTGCCCCATAATAACCGATGAGGGCGAGGTGGCAATCACCTCATCTAACTCAACTTTGGTCCAAATCATGCGCCGTTTGGTCGACGTGCAGTAAACACCTGTATTGAGAGCTAATTCATATCCGGCTTGGAAAACACGGTCCGCCAGGTCATCATCGTTGGTCAGGAACATATCTTTATCCCAGTTGATGTCGTATTTGTTAACCAATTCTCTAATTGGTTTTAGAATATATTCAACATCAAATTCCTTTTCCTCGACAATTGGACCGGTCTCGGCTTTGTCCAAAACATTGAGTAAACGTCCTCTAGTTCTCACAATTACAACTCCTTTAGATCAATAGTCCTTTTATCAAATATTCAAATTTGTTGTTGTCAACATCACTAATATACTATAGACATCACGTGTCAAATCACCTAATCTCAATACGGTAGAATAAGTCTTCTAAATAGAATTCTCCGCGCATCAAGAATTTCCCTTTCACTTCTCAATAACAATTATGTTTTAGACTGCAAAGGGAAGTTCAGGTGCAAATGAAATCTTTTTCTCGCATTCCACCAAGACCTTTCCCTGGCGAATAACATACAATCGTTCAGATTGTCTGCGGATCGCATCTGCTGCCGAGGTGGCATGGAACAAGATTAAATTCGCATATGCCCCCTGCTCAACACCGTAGTTTTCAAGCTGCAAGGTTTTGGCAGCATTGTAGCGAGGCATGTCAAAGGCCGCCTCAATCTCTTTGACAGAACTCAAATGGGCAACATGCGCCACAAAGTTGGCCACCGACAAACCGTCCATGTTGCCAAAGGGGTAAAACATATTCTGCAAATCATCCTGCCCACAGGTGACATTTACACCCGCCTCCAGTAAGTCCTTGACCCGCGCGACCCCCCGCCGTTTGGGGTGCTGGTCTCCCCGTCCCTGGATCATCAAGTTAACCGGGGTGTTGGTGCAGATATTGATCTCAGCTTCCACCAGCTTGGGCAAGATGCGCTGGAAGAGCTTTTCGTCCCAGGCCGACATCGCGGTGCAATGTCCGGCTGTCACCCGTCCCTGATAGCCTTCCTCGATCGTCTTCTCAGTAAGCAGCTCCAGTGTGTGCCAGTAGGGGTCATCAGTCTCATCTACATGCATGTCCACCCCAGCATCGTTGGCCTTAGCGATCTCAAAAGCTATTTCGATATGTTTGGCTGCCTTATCCATATCTTTCTCACGGTGCGGCACACCACCCACATGGTCCGCTCCGGCCTCCATCGCCTGCCTGACCAGATCCACCGATTCCGGATTGTCAGCTAGGCCCAACTGCGGAAAGGCCACAATCTCGAGATTGATCACATCCTTGAACTTCTCTCGCACGGCAAAGACCGCTTCAATCAAGTCTAGCTTGGCAATTTGATCGACATCGGTATGGTCTCGCAGCCAGAGTGTGCCGTTGATCATCGCTTCTTTGAGCGAGATCGTTGCCCGACGCATGATGTCCTCCGAAGTTAGTTGGTCTTTGATTTCTTCGGCGATCTTGATCGCCTCGTCCAATGAGCCGCTTTGGTTGGGGTATTCGGGCATGACTGAATTCTCCAGGTGGAAGTGCGGCTCAACCAGCGCTGGAGAGACCATTGCTCCCAGGGCATCGATTGATTGGCTGCCTGGATTTATCTCCTCAGTTGAGACCACTTCAATCTTGCCATCCTTGATTCCAAGGTTGACCTTTTCCAAGGTTTTGTCGTGCAATGCGTTATGTATTGTTAAATCCATAAAAAAATCCTTTATTGCATTAACTTGGTGGCACTCTACGAGTGACATTATAATAAAGATTCGGCTACATGATGTCTAATTAGGCCTAATTCGAAACGCTTTCCGAAATCTGCTTAGACTTGAAAGGAATAGTATATGTCTGGCATCCTGATTGAGAACGGTGTAGTACTGACCGTAAATTCCAGCGATGATGTTTATCAAAAAGGTCATCTTCTGATAGAAGATGACCGTATCATGTCGGTCGCGGAAGGCAGTGCGCCGCAGGATATCCGCACTCAGGCGGACGAGATCATTGACGCTGCCGGGCAGATTGTGATGCCCGGCTTGGTCAATGCCCATGTGCATTTGCAGCAAAGCCTCGTCCGTGGGCTGGCCGATGATCGTGAAGTCTGGGATTGGGTTCAAAATGTGGCCTTTCCAATTTATGGTGCCATGAATGAGAGCGAAGTGCACCTGGCGACACTGGTCGGGATGGTTGAGAATATCCGCAGTGGTGCTACGGCCACCACGGATAACCAGACGGTTCGTTCAAAGCCTGGTAATTTTGATGCCGCTTTCCGGGCGGCGAAAGATTCAGGGATACGCTATAAACTGGCACGCGGCTTCAATGAGCGTGGTGTGCCGGAACAGTTCTTGGAAACAACCGAATCAATCATGGAAGATATGACTCGGTTGTATGAACGTTGGCACAATCAAGAGAATGGACGGCTTCGATTAGATTTTAATCCCCACACACTTTTCCTCGTAACGGAAAACACGCTTATGCGGGTGGGTGAAAAAGCCCTTGAGTGGGGGATTGGCATTCACCTGCATACCGCGGAAACTCAGGAAGAGATCGACATGTTCTCTCAAGAGACAGGCATGCGCCATGTTGAATGGTTGGCCGACCGCGAATTACTGGGGCCTCAATTTCAGTTGGCGCACGCGGTCTGGTTGAGTGAACGTGAAATCGAACAGATTGCCGCCAGCGGTGCTACAACAGTGCATAACCCAGTGTGCAACATGTTTTGTGGATCGGGAGTTTCTCCTGTCCCCCAGATGTTGGCCGCCGGGATACCGGTTGCCATGGGTACCGATGGGCAGGCTTGCAATAACGGTCAGGAAATGTTGGACACGTTTAAATGGGTATTGAACATGCATAAGCTCAATTCAGGGGACGCCACGATACTTTCTCCCGAGCAGGTTATCCGCATGGCCTGTTGCAATAGTGCCTATGCCTTTGGCCAGCCTAGCGAGATTGGCAGTTTAGAACCGGGCAAGAAAGCCGATGTGATCATCGTGGATTTGGGCGATCCACGCATGACGATGCCTTCGTTGAGCGTCCCATCCCTGTTGGTCAATTTTGCCAAATCGAGTGATGTTGCCATGACGATCGTGGACGGAAAGATCTTAATGCAGGATAAAGAAATCTTGGTGGTGGATGAAGACCAGGTGTTGAAAGAATTTCGCGCAGCTCGCTCTGCCCTATTGATACGAGCTGGCGTTTCTTGATCATTAACAAATGATCTCTGAAAAGATTGTCGATGGCATACAATTGATTGAACTTTGTGGCTGGTTCGGCCCCAAAGGGGCTGTGCGAATCATCGAGGCTGTCGGCGATCAAATGTCGGTGGGTTTCGTAACCCACGGACCGGATGCAATGAGTTGGTTAGTGTAAAATAGCGTACTTTGTTCTTCAGGGAGTGGGGTATACCCAACATTGATCGGAGATGAAGCACCATCCCAGGCTGTTTGAAGTTCTTCAACGATCAGAAACTGGTCTCATCATGGACGAGGCCGATTTTGAGCGTGATTTGGTTGGGCCAACAATCAAGGGTCTGATTGAAAAATATGATATTCAATATACTGGCGAGTTCTATGTTAATTGTGATGATGAACTCGCCGATCGCGTTTATCAGGCTGGTATAGATTTTGCCAGTGAAGTTGGAATGTACAATCAAAGCACGAGTCGCCGCATCACCTGGACTTGTGCTGAAATCGATGAAGCCATTCAGAATTGCCGGACTGAAGCCTCACTGGGACAGGGGGAGGAGCAGTTTTCGATTATTGCACGCAAGCCTGAAGACACAAAGCGCGTAGCACTCTTGGGAGGCGTTGTCGGCATTCCTTTCCCGGAAGAGTTGCATCTTCCCCTGACTTTGAGCTTTCTTAAGCAAAATATTTTTGATTCAATTGATACCATCTCTCTTGAGACGGCTTATGGATATCCTATTAAGGCTGGCACGGGTTGGGAAGTTCTGGGAGCCTGGCGCGAAGCAGAACTGGCTAAAGAAGCCTTGGAAATTGTCGGTAAGCCAGGTATACCATATTCTGCGGTTGAGCTGGCTCCGACCGCCTGGGGGGGCTTGGCAGGCGTAACCTGGGGGGGCTATCGTCCTTTCGACCGACATCACGTGGCAACCATCAGCGAATTCAAAACCAACAATGACTTGCTTGCTGTCATCACCCACATTCACAATCTAAGTGGATTTATTGGCGCCTATTACAATCCAATCTATGGTGGTCATGTGGGTGGCACTGAAGGCATTGCTGTTGCGGTGGCAGCGGGGATGATTTTGCTTAATCAAATTACCGTTGGCCATACCTTTTGTACCCGTCCAACACATCCTTTCTTCGGCTGCGATACTACACCTGAAATCCTGTGGGCTACCAGTCTGGGTGTCCAAGCCCTGACCCGAAATAGCGATCTCATGATTGCAACGCTGGCAGGGCCGGCGGGTGGTCCAGGCACGAAGACCATACTATATGAAAATGCCGCGTTTGCCTTAATGTCGGTTGCCTCGGGTGTATCTGAATTGCTTGCCAGCCACTCTGCGGGAGGCGCGGTTCCGCGCCATGGTAGTGGCCTGGACGCCAGGATTTGTGCTGAGGTCACTCGAACCATGCCTGGCTTGACGCGCAAAGATGCTAATGAATTGCTTTCCCGAATCGTGCCACTATATCAAGCCGATTTGGATAAAGAACCGATCGGCAAGCCCTTTGAAGAAGTTTACGACGTTGAGACAGTTGAACCCACAGCCGAATGGCAAGGTGTCTACGATGAGGTCAGGGGTGAGTTGATCGCCATGGGTATGCCACTTGATCGATTTGGAGAGAGTAAATGAAATCCATGAGAGAGAGTCTAGTTGAGGCCGTAGATTTTGAGGTGCGCGAGCGTAACTCGTGCCAATGAAGGGTGTCAGCGTAACTCGTGCCAATGAAGGGTGTTTAGGAAAGTGAGCCATAATCGGGGAAACTATGCCTGAAAAAGAACTTGATCAAGGACGGGTAAAATCAAACCTACTTGAATGGCTGAGACTCAATCAAAACCGGTTCAAGAGAGTGGGGTCAATCCTCCTTTTCCTGGTCATCTGGGAACTTGTCGCCCGCTTCGGTAAGCTTAGTATGAATCTTTTTCCACCGGCAAGCTGGGTATACAGAGAAATGGTGGGTATGATCCAGTCAGGAATGTGGTTTGCTGATGTTTGGGCCAGCCTGAAGCGCGCCCTTTCTGGTTTAATGGTCGGATCGGGCCTGGGAATTATCATTGGGCTTTTGACCGGGCGCGTTCTTCCAATCCGCACTCTGTTAGAGCCTGTCATCCAATTACTGCGGCCCATCCCATCGATCGCGTGGGTCTCAATGGCCATTTTCTGGTTCGGTCTGGGGGAGACAGCCAAGCTTTTCCTGATTTCATACGGTGTGTTTTTCCCGGTATGGCTCAATACCCATGTTGGCGTTACGACGGTTGATCCGGTGCTGGTGCGCGCCGCACGATCCCTTGGAGCCGAAGGGCGGCACCTTTTCGTT
>PVBE011344774.1_pt1 | contig 14985 bp, 11 predicted proteins | sample 1631181 | NCBI WGS metagenome assembly PVBE01 (sample SAMN08397723, study PRJNA350692) | Marine metagenome, whole genome shotgun sequencing project. | isolation source: water | place: Pacific Ocean | collected 2012-04 | reverse complement strand
TGGGTAGGAGAAGGGCTGGGGTGGAGAGTATCGATGCTCAAGGGGACACTCAAATTGTTAAAGCCAGACAATAAAAGTAATTGGGTTAATCAAGACAAGGATTGCGTTATTTGCGTGATTTCTAAAGTATGAGTATGAATGTTGGATTAAGGATTTGGGAAACCAGACAGGAATGAATAACAGATCAGACATTGAACGCGTGCGCGAGCAGGTAGACCTCGTAGCACTTATATCTGAGTTTGTGCCTTTGGAACAAAAAGGTCGCGAGTGGATGGGTGTTTGTCCATTTCACGATGATCATAAGCCATCTATGCATGTAGTAACTCATAGAGAACAGGCCTTTTATAAATGTTTTTCCTGTGGCGCGAGTGGAGACTGCTTTAAGTTTGTACAAGAGTATCTTAAGAAAGATTTTGGCGAAGCATTGCAATTTCTAGCGGATCGCTATGGCATTGAATTATCTAAAATGCACTCTATTGAGGGACAAACTACTAGATCCAAAATACGTAGCGCGATGCAATGGGCTTTAAAAAGATACGTTGATGCTCTTTCGACGACTCCAGAAGGTGCAAATGCAAGGGCACATCTAAATGCTCGTGGATTTACAGATGAAACTATTTCTCAGTTTTTAATTGGTGTCTCGCCCGATTCATGGACGTTTCTGACTAGCCCCCTGCACAATAATGCTGAACGAATTGAAACGGCACTCGATGCTGGTTTGTTGAAAAAAAATGAAGAGAAAAACAGAGTTTACGATGCATTTCGCCATCGAATTATGTTTCCAATAGTTGATGAAACTGGTTCGCCAATTGCTTTTGGTGCAAGGCGACTCGATGAAAATGACGAACCGAAATACATTAATAGTCCTGAAACAACATTGTTCAGCAAATCTAAAACCCTTTATGGCTACAACCTTGCAAGAATCGCAATCCAGACGAACAAAAAAGCAATCGTCGTTGAGGGATATACCGATGTCATCGCTTGCCATCAAGCAGGAATTACAAATGTTGTTGCGACCCTAGGTACTGCTCTAACCACTGACCACGCAGCAAAACTTTCAAGAATATGCGATGAAGTCATCCTCATTTTCGACGGTGATAACGCAGGGCAACTTGCTGCTGACAGAGCAGTTGAAATCTTTTTCCTAAAGAATATTGATGTACAAATATGCGTACTCCCTGAAGGCAAAGACCCTGCTGATCTTGCAACCAATCCTTCTGATTTTGAAGCCTGCGTGGACGAAGCGGTTGATGCATTAACGTTTAAATTCAACAGGTTAAACAGTTCCTTACTACAAGAAACAACCATCTCCGGCAAATCTAAATTGATTGACACATTTTTGAATGAGTTAACTCGACTTGGTGTTGAACAACTTACGACATCAAGGAAGTCTCTAGTGTATGAGCGCATTGCGTCACTTCTATCAATCCCAATGGATGATGTTGGGAAAGAATTACGTTCTCGTCGCCCTGCAAAACATCCTATTCGGGATAAAACTGAACAACGTTCGACAGAAGTAAAAACAATACCACCGGCTATTTCACGCGCAAGGCAAATTGCAGAAAGAGAATTCCTTTCTATTTTATTGTTTGAACCAGCTGAGACCTCAGCGGTTTTACGAGAATCCAAAACCGTCATTAGAATCAATGACTTTCTTGACCCAATTTCAAAAGAAATTGCAGTGTATATTTTGCCACGATTAGAATCTGGAACTTTATTCACAATGGCAGAACTCACGACAGAACTTAACAGCGATTGCGAAAACGTTGCAACTACTCTTTACTTTGTTGGCGAGCGCATTTGCAATACGTATGAAAGCGTCATGCATTCATTTCAAATGACCAAAAATGCATTCGTCAATGCTATTGAAAAACAGGCAATAGACGAAGAAGTCAAGAGCGTTCAAACAACAGCAGATGTAGATCAAAAAACACAAGCAGCGAAGCAAGCAATTGATTTGATTCGCCGCCAACAAGAAGCGAGAAACGCTTCATGACAAATTCGGTATATAAATTTATTGTTAGCAACAAGATTGTTGCTGTGCACGATTGCGATTACAAAGGAGCATTAAAGTGACCACAACCGCTAAGACAAAAAGAGTCGTTCAAATCCCTGTCTTACACCCAAGCATGGGCGGATTATTGCGTGAAAGCGCAGACCGTGGCTGGGTATGCTACGAGGAAATTAATTCAGCAATTCCTGACGAGTTTCTATCTCATGAAAAAATAGACGACTTACTAATTTTAATTAAGGGTCTAAATATTGACATAATTGGCGAAGACTTTAGGATGCGTCGCGGATGGGATCAATACTTTGTTCCACTGCAAACCAATCTTAGGTTTAAACGGGATACACCATGGAAAGATAAAGCCCAAAAGTTAGCGGAAATTGCAGAAGATGAAGGGAAAGATCCAAAAAGTGCTGTACATATTGATGCAGAAGATGACCTTCTTGATGAAGAAGAAGCGCAAGCAGTAATTGCACAAGCACTTGCCGAAGCATCATCTCGTCGAATTGACGATCCGATACGTATGTATCTAACTCAAATGGGTAGCATTTCTCTTCTTACTAGAGAAGAGGAAATACGGCTTGCAAAGAAAATCGAAACAACACGTTTCGTCTTTCGACGATTAGTGCTTGAGTCAGATTACGCAGCAACTCAGGCAATTGAGGTGCTTGACCTTGTCCATGCAGGAAAATTGCCGTTTGACCGAACTATGCGTATCTCAACCGCTGAGGAAAACGCCAAGCAAAAAGTAGCTAGCAGGATTCCAGTAAACACAAAAACTCTACGACTACTCATTGCAGCAAATGCAGAAGATTGGGCACGCTGTGAAGAAGGCGGCTTAAAAAAGAAGGAATTAGAAGTAATTCGTGAACGTATGGAATCTCGACGCCGAAAAATTGCATCATTCCTTGAAGAATGTTGTTTACGTACAGCTAAGATTCAACCGCTACTCCGCAAACTACAATCAATATCTAAAAAGTTCAAACAAATCAATCGAGACCTTCTTGATTCAAAAAAGCGTAACACTAATTTTGATCCTGATGATGTCGTTGTCATGAAAGAAGAATTAGCCGGTTTACGTGGCCTTATTATGGAATCACCAGATGAATTAAATGCTCGTCTGAAAACTATCGATGTTGTTTTTGAAGAATATGATCAAGCCAAACGTGATCTTTCTGGTGGCAACCTACGGCTTGTTGTTTCGATTGCTAAGAAGTACAGAAACCGTGGGCTCCCATTCCTAGACATCATTCAAGAAGGAAATACTGGACTAATGCGTGCAGTTGATAAATACGAGTACCGCCGCGGGTACAAATTCTCGACTTACGCAACTTGGTGGATTCGCCAAGCTATTACCCGCGCGATTGCAGACCACGCAAGAACTATTCGTGTACCTGTACACATGATTGAGACAATGTCTAAACTTCGTGGTATACAAAAGCGACTGCTTCAAGAAATTGGCCGCGAACCTACACTTGAAGAAATTGCTGAAGCAGCAGATATGACGCATGAAGAAACCAAACGCGTCATGAAAATTTCCCGACATCCGATTAGTTTAGATCGTCCTGTTGGAGAATCTGAAGATTCGCAGTTTGGTGACTTTATTGAAGATGAACGCCAGCAAGCACCGTCTGAAACAGCTACTAGCGAGATGCTCCGTGCAAGAATCAATGATGTCTTAAAGACTTTGACATATCGTGAACGAGAAATATTGAAACTTCGTTATGGAGTTGGCGATGGATATACGTATACGTTAGAAGAAGTTGGACGTATCTTTAAGGTAACTCGAGAACGTGTTCGCCAAGTCGAATCAAAAGCAATTCGTAAGTTGCAGCATCCCGTTCGCAAGCGTCGTTTATCCAGTTTCATCGATCAAGTCGAAGAGGACGACGAATAACAGTTCACTTTGGACCTTTGGTTAATCTTAGAGTGGGAAAACTCACACAACACGCTCGCCAAAGGGAAAATTTAATGAGTGCCCCGTAGCAAGGCTGGTCCTTGTCTGAGTGGTTACATCTTATAGCTAGTCGCTAAGCGCCATTGACTTGGTTGATAAGAGAATCAATATGTGTTTTAGATGTTTTGATAACCCACCCAGTTTTTCCTTCAAGGGTAACGGCTTCGATTGCATCAATGTTTGCGTTTAACTTTGCGACTTTCTCTAGAACCCGAATAAAATCACCACCGCGATCTTCTGCAGTGACGTGAATTACTTCTTCTTCAATTGCCTTTAATTCTGCTGATTGTGCGAAGTCTCGAAACTGAGCATCCCGCTCTGGGATGCAACTCAATGTCGATGTTTTGTCATCGTTACTGCGAGCCCATAAAGTTAGAAGTGAAATATCAGCAGTGCGCATTCTGGTAGCAAGTGCTAGCAGGACGCCCGGCTTATTTTGGAGTGTAAAACTATAAAGAGTACATTGGATTGCAATTGGCATTTGAATATATTACTCGCACGGACCCCAAGCGGCAATTACAGCTAGTAAATCTGGTGTATCAACGACACCATTGCCATTCAGATCTAGTTCTGAGTCAGTACTACCCCATCCGCCAACTATTTCGAGTAAATCCGTGACATCAATTACACCATCGCTGTTGATATCTTCAGTGCATGAAACTCCACAAGCATCTGCATCACCACAAAGCGTTCCCATTCCCTCCCAAGTTCCGGCTACTGCCATGCAATCGTTTTCTGTTAAATCAAGGCACCAATCTGGTCCACAACAAGCACCAGTTGGTTGTGGGCATTCCGACGTAGAACAGCTCGTAGCATCACCTTGGAACATGCCACCAACTGCAATACAGTCATCATCTGAAACTGGACCAATACAACTTCCATCACTCAAACAACATGCGCCCTCTGGGAAACATGTCGTGGTCGCACATGCAGTCCCTTCGCCCATGTGAATCCCCCCCACGGTATTGCATGTATTCAAATCAAAATCAACACAATTACCAGTTGCCTCAACACAACAAGCGCCAATCCCTGAGCCACATACATACGTATCGCATGTAGTACCAATTGCTTGAGCAGTACCGCCAAATATATCACAATCACTTGGGGTCAAATCCATGCATGAGTTATCGGAAAAACAACAAGCAACTGGATCCGAATTGCAGTTGACTGGAGTGTAAGAGGAACGGAGGACCCAGTCGCCGCTTGGTGTACAGATTCCTGGAAACTGTTGGAACGTCATCCAGCCAGAACCACAAACACACCACGTCCCATCAACAGCATTAATCCAGTTTTCATTTGGGAAATCTAATCCGCTAGTATCAGTACACGGGAATGCATTCTTATTTTCATGAGGCGAACTAATGCAAGGATTCCCTGCTTGGTTGTGTTGATCAATTCTGAATGCAACCGTAAACGAGTTCATCCCACTATCGTTGTAGATATAAATTTGTTCAGGATCATTAGGGTCAACCAAGACCGAAATAATCATACCGCCTGTTCCGGGTGGCATGACAAGATGAGGGAGTATCAGGTCATCGCTTGAAAAACTTGCAACCTGAATGCCGTTAGTAGGAGTTCCATCCCACACTGTTACCGTCCAATGTGTTGTTGTTTGTACAGTTGCATTATACGTAGCAAACAAGACTTCCATAATATCTACCTTTATCGGGAAGGCTTCTGCTGGAACGCTGTACGTAGCTCCAAGTGATTCGCCCTCTGCAAAGCCGGCTTGAAGGACGTATGTGCCAGGACCAAAATCACTATCTGTCAACGCGACAGGTACTGTTGGGCAACTTCTTCTTAGATCCACAGGAGGTTTATCTTTTGGCGAAACAGATTTGAAAGTTGCTTGTAGCGATCGCGGTTGGGTGAGTTCAACTGGAACTTGTTGAAGCCGACTGCTGAGTGCATCGGGTGCTGCTATAAATCCATACATTAAAGTCAAAACTAGAACGTTCATGTTCGCCTTTCTTTCCTCCCACAACTACCTCGTATATAATCTGCATAATTAAGCACTAAGTCAATACAAAAGATGCAAAAAATTATGGCAAAGCGTTTGCTAGCGAGTTTAGTAGTGATTCTGGCTCTGGCATTCTGCCCCTGCCAATCGCACGGCATGCTTGCCAACCGTCTTCTGGCTGAATAATACTATACCTGTCTTCTGAGAGAATCTTCAAATTTCGAATAGTTGCTGGCTGCCCAAGCATCGTTGCGTTCATTGATGGAGCTAATAGTACTGGAGTTTTAGTTCGATCAATCGCAGCACAAACGACACTTACGGGATCATTTGTTAAACCAGTCGCAAGCTTTGCAATCATATCCATCGTGCAAGGGGCAATAAGCATGGCATCACAATTAGTGGCTAATTGTATATGCTGCGGTCCATACCCTTCAATGTGCTTCCATTGACTATCAAAAACTTCTCTGCCTGTTAACGATTGAAATGTTAAGGGTGTAATAAATCGAGCAGCAGCGTCTGTCATCAAAACATCTACTGTCACTCCAAGTTGAACAAGTGAACTGACAAGATGCGCCGTTTTAAAGCACGCTATGCCGCCACTAAGCCCGATGATAATGCGCTTGCCTTGTAAAGAAACCGCTTCTGAGGTCATTGGTCAAGAACCAATAGGAATTTCCATTTTATACCCAGTTTCTGAATAATCAGCTGTAATTTTGTCTTCCATTATTTCAGCAATAACGACTTCTAAATCACTGCGCCCTTCTCGTTCAACAAGAGGTCGAGCTCCGTCTAAAATTAATTCACGTAATCGATGCTGGATAAGAGCTGCTAACTTAAAGCGGCCACCGCATTTACGAACAATTTCATCGCTTCGAAGTTCTTCTATCATGTGCTAATCTCCTAGTAATCCTCATCGAGTAATGGATGTAGTCCTCAAATTGAACCGAAGCGTGATTATACTAGATTACTCGGTTTCTGTCAGGTTATTATTGGGGCAAGGAGTGGTACAATCTCCGATTCACTTAATTGAAGTGAGTTACTACATATGAAACACCTTTTGATACCACATCTACGGCGAATTGGTCTGCGGCTCGGATTTGAGCGAGATTGGTACCTCTATCTTGTAGCAGCGGTCATAGGTATGTTTATGGGTCTTGCAGCAGTTGCGTTTATTTGGCCCCTACGACAAACTGAATTCCTTGCAGAACACTTACAAGGATCTTCAAATCTGTGGATTCTTGTACTCTTCGGACCTGCAATTGGTGGTCTTATTACAGGTATTTTGATTTCATTGCTCAGCCATGATGGTGTTGGTCCGGGAGTAACTTCAGTAATCTATGCTGTACAGAGGCGAAAGGGGAAAATGTCATGGAAGATAGGTCTTCGCAAATGGCTTGCTTCTACTGCGACTATTGGCTCCGGGGGCTCTGCCGGAGCGGAAGGTCCAATAGTAACTATTGGGGCAGTCGTCGGATCAAACATCGCTCGTATCTTAGGTACTGGATCTCAACATACAGGTACGCTGCTTGGTTGCGGCGCTGCTGCTGGACTCGCTTCAGTTTTTAACGCTCCAATTGCAGGCATCTTTTTTGTAATGGAATTGTTGTTACGTGACTTTTCACTAAAAACATTCACGCCAATTGTCATTGCTGCAGTAGTTTCTTCTGCAACAACTCAAGGTATTCTGGGAGACGCTGCACTTTTTGAAGTTGGGGATGGTTTTGTAAAGGGCTCTCTTGGCTTTAGTATTGTTCAGATTCCAACTTTTCTTCTTCTTGGTTTTGCATGTGGATTAATTGGCGCACTATTTGTCCGGTCACTCGATTATTCAGAGCGATTGTTTGCGGCAACAAAACTGCCATTCTTTGCCCGACCAATCCTAGGTGCCATACTACTTGGTCTCCTTGGAATCAGCGTTCTCTGGTACACACAGAGCAACCATGTTCCTATGTTTTATGGTAACGGCTATCCGTCTATAGAGTCGCTACTTAATCCAAACTCATACTTCACATCTGAATCTCAAACCATATTACGAGAAGCAGCCCCACTGCTCATCGGGTTAGTTGGGCTTGCATTCGTAAAACTAGTTGCAACAAGTATTACAGTTGGATCAGGCGGGGCTGGCGGTTTGTTTGCTCCTTCGCTTCTCATTGGAGCATCAACAGGTGGTTTTATTGGATACACCGTACATGCTCTAGGATGGTTTCCGGGAACATCGCCAGCGATTTTCGCACTCGTTGGCATGGCAGCAATGGTAGCAGCAACCACACACGCACCCTTAACAGCAATTCTAATTGTCTATGAAGTTACGCAAAGTTATGAACTAATCCTTCCGCTGATGTTTGCAGCAGTCGTTAGCACAGTCATTGCAAGATTTGTTTGCAGAGACAGTGTGTACACATTCAAATTATCTCGAATGGGTGTACGTATGGGAGCACTAAGTGATTTAACTGTTCTCAGACGACTTACTCCAGAGGATGTTTCTATTGAACCAGCAACAATTGTTAAACGTTCTGACTCCGTTCAACAATTGGTAGATTTAATGGAAAATGCTGGAACTTCTGACTTTGTCGTTGTTGATGATTACGAGAAATATTGCGGGATGGTAACTTCTGATGATCTTCGCGCTGCCCTTGTTTATCGCGAAGCCATCCCACTTCTTCAAGTATCTGAATTGCAACGTTCTGATTTGCCTACAATTACAAATGAAGAAACACTCGATCTCGTTCTAGATAAATTTTCTCGGTCAGATGTTCAATCACTTGTACTCCTAAGCACTGTTGGAGATATTTCAGGTTTGATTACTAGATCTTGCTTAATGAAAAGGTACCAGAGAGCTTTAGACGAGGACTCCTCGCAATGACGAACGGTCGTTTTACTAGAAAACAGCGATTAACGAAGCGGTCTGATTTCGACGCGATGTACGCCTCTGCACAAAAAACAACAGTCGGCCCTTTTCTTATTCACCTAAGAAAGAATTCACTTTGTTACTCTCGGCTTGGCTTATCAGTTCCTAAACGAGTTGGCAACGCTGTTAAAAGGAATGCAATTAAAAGACGCTGCAGAGAAGCATTCAAGAGTATGCGATTTGATCCTGAAAACCATCTAGATTTAGTGATAACAGTAAGACCCCACGACCTACAATCGACAGCACAATACAGCACGTTTATACTAAACGGAATATCGGCATGAAAACATTATTCATCCTCCCAACTTTCTGCTGTATTACGTTCGTTCGACTTTATCAAATAACACTGAGACCTTTTATGGGTGGATATTGCAGATTCGAACCAACTTGCTCTGATTATTCTATTGAAGCACTTCAGAAGTACGGTGCAATAAAAGGAGTCGCTAAATCTTTCTGGCGTATTTTGCGGTGCAACCCACTTGGCGGCTGTGGCCACGATCCACCTTAATTGCTATGGAATTTTCACGGAGTAAAAAACAACTCTGTGGCGGGCGTCCCCTTAGCCAACCATTAGACATTTGTATGTAAAGATTAAATGACCCGCGGGGTAATTAACCTTACTTACGGTCTACATTTGTAGATGGATTGAGATTCTCAGCTGCTTCTTTTTCTTTAGCAGCATCTTTTGCCAACTTTTGCCGCCATGCTTGAAGTCCAGGTGGTTCTGGGAAAGCTTCAGCAAACGATCGAACTCTTCGCAATGGATGCTGGTCGTATTGTTGTTTAAGACGAGGAACAATCCTATCATACACTCGAGGTCGTAGTCCTCGTTCTAATTGATCCACTCCAGCCCAAATGGCCATACGCTCTTCAATCGAAACAGTAGAATCCAACATCAACTGTTCAAACGTTATCTGAGCACTTGATTCCAATACACCAAGAATATCCTTGATTCGGCCACTGCCAAATTTCGTTGTATAGTCGTTGTAATCGTTCGTTTTGAAATGATTAGTAACTTGTTTCGCAAAACCAAGGGCTTCTTTAAACAATTCAGGTTTATTCTGTCCGATTCCAACTCTAAATGCATATCTAAGAGCAGATGTAACATCACTAATCGCAATTGCAGGTACACGTTCATACATGCCTTCAGTCTGATCACGCACCCAAACGTCCAATGGTACTTTGTAAGCATTATTTGGCGGTGTTGATCCAGAACCAAAGAGAGCATCAAGCCGATCTAGAATTGCTTGAGCACGTTCTAATTCTCCTTGGCGGTACCATTCTCGAACTGCAGATCCTAAAAAGTTTCTTAAGAAAGTAGTAAACGTATCGCTACCAGCGCCTCGTACTAAGTAATGTTTTTTGTACAGTTCGTTCCAAAGTCCTTCTCGGGTTTCATCACCTATGACCGAATCTATAAACCTCGGGTCTGGAAACCGACTCGGTGCTTCTTGCGAAAATGGGTCATAAGAAATTCGCCCAGTTCTCGCTAGCCCTTGCAATGCTTGCAATTGAATACGGTCAGTATTCATGACTCTGTAAATTTCATCCGCTTTTAAGCGCCCCTTTCCAACTTCACCACCCCGTCTTCCCCAGTAAAAAGCATGCGCTTGAGGATGTCTCCAGTCAAGTGGGCCGCCATCTCTTGTATATTCATACATGAGTTCTGGATCCATGTTGTACTCTTCCTTGAGAACTTGTTTTCGTAATGTAGAGAGCAATGTCTTCCATGCTTCTGCATACTCTGGATTCAAATAAAGTTGCTCAAGTTGGTTGTAATAGGGAGATTGTGCACGCAGAGAATCGTGGAGTCCCATTTCTCTTGCAACCATGGAATGCTTTGTGATGGTTTCAAGTTGAGATATCTGGTTTAGCAACACTTCGGGCGCCATCAAGTTTTCGCTGTTTGTAAATTCTTGAAAATCAGTTTTTAAAACTGAAAGAAGATCTTTAACTTTTGGGGTTTTAACTATCGCGTCATGGTTTGTTCTAGGAGCATCTGCAATCTCCTTTATCCATGCGATACGGTCTTTCCATGACACGGGTGGCTCGCCTAACAAGTTATGCCAACGTTCTGCAAATTTACGTTTGTAGTACAAATGAGCATCGTCGGAGTTACCGTTCAATTTATGCATGAAAAAGAATGCCAATTCCTTGTGGAGAACCATGTCATCTGGATTAGCTCTTAAGCCCTTCTCTCGCAACAATCGGATTCCCTCGTTAACCCACTCCCATCGTTCTTCAATTGTATGTGTTGCAACTGAAATGTTATACGCCATATTATGTGCATGGAAAACCCATACTTGAGAGAATCTTGGCTGCAACTTTGTAATCAAATCAGCATCAGCCATCACCTCAAAATATAGACCATCCTTTTGCATCTGATGTATTTTAATCCAGAGGTAATCAACTAATAAGCCACGCAAAGCACCGATTGACATGCCAACAGTGTTAATCCAATCAGGTGCACTATCAACGACATTGTTAGTGTATCTAAGTGTGTTATCTTCTGCTTCTTCCAAAATACTTGGAAGAATTAAACCACCAGTTGTTACGCAAGCAATTGCTACGCCAGTTGCAATGAGTTGTTTTACTCTATCATGAAGCATAAGTTAGCCGCAACAAATCAGCCCTTTCCGCTATAAACTGCGAGTTGTCTCTTTCGCAATACGGTAGTTCCAAGAACGAGAATGACACCTGACCAGATTACACCAATAGTAATAAAACCATTCAACACAGTTCCCCAAGAAATAAACATACCGCTAACTAATTGTTTTGTTGGTCTTTGTGATCCAAAACCATCCAAACAATACACCAACGCTGATGCAATAGCATGTACTACGTGTTCAAAAGCCCACTTGATAACAAAAGCGATATTTCCGAAATCCACATCAGAAGTTCGTACTGGAAAATAGGATTCGAGTGATTGCGAGAGATATGGAGAAAGAGACCCACACACAAATACTGTCAATGTCATAAGACATGCAACCGGAAAACTCAAGAAGGTTGACATCGCTATCGCTAACGCAGCTAAAAAAGAAATTTTAATTAACAACACTAAGATGGCACGGAGGAAGTTACTTTCAAAATTTCCTACTCGATACAATAGTTGTATGCCATCTTTTTCAAATCGCATAGTGCCTGTATATTGAAAAGTTGGCGGTGGCTCAAACAAGTTATAGATTGATATTTTCAACTCGCCTTTATCATCAATCATATACGCAGGAATCATCGTGACGTGAGTCATTGTGGGAACGTAGGTTACAAGATGTCTCGTCGCCATATCATTGTTGTACACAAAACCTGCTTCGTAAGTCTCTTGTTCATCAGCAGAACCAATGTAAAATTTGTATTCAAACGCTAGTGGCGTACCAACTTCTTTAGCATGGTGGAGCCCTGTAAAAGTATATGTCTGTGCATAAGCAGTACCAGACGTGTTTGCTGGGATAGAACGCTGTTGTGCCAAAAAATTATCTTGAACTTCTTCACGTAATTTTTGTCGCAGCTGTAAGCCAATTTGTTCTTCATTACGCACTTCTTCATCTAATTCAATCAGTGCTTCAACTCTAGTAGATATTTGTTCATTAGAAAGTGTCTCAAATACAGGAAATGTTTCTTGACGAGCAGTTAGTATTTCTTCTTCTACAGCGAGACGATCTAATTCCCCCTGCAGTCCCTCTGCAACCGGAGCTGTTCTCAAATACTGTAAATACATGAAACACGACATACTGGCAATTGTCAAAATCGCAAAATTTAACGAAACAATGCCTACCCATTTTCCAAACAAGTATCCAAATTTGCTGACTGGTTTAGTCAATACTTGCCAAATTTGTCTGTCACGAATTTCAAATGCAACGGTAGCACAGCCCAGAAAAACTGTAAGGAATGCTGAGATGGCAAAGGTCATCCCCAAACTTCTACTCAACATAGTTTGCACTTGATGCCTAAGTGGAGACTCAGAGTCAATCATTATTGGAATAATTGGTAATGCTACAAGCAAAATAGATAAGAACGCGATGGACATCTTTGTGCGAGACGCTTCAATTAAAACACCACGCGCGATAGCAGGGACTTGCTTTGGAGAACTAAAGCATAATCGAAATATTTGAAGTATCAGGTGATAACTGTAGCCAAGAATGCACATCCCAACTAGAACAAGGGAGATGCTTGGCAGCCCGAATGCTCGAAAGAGAAACCAACTCGCAGTCCCGAGCAAAATAGAGTAAATAAAAGGCAAGAACAAACCAAGCCAAACTGAAAAGATACACCAGCCAATAGCAACACCACCAGCTATCCAAATCAAATTCGGATCTCGCAAAAGCCAAGCAGGAATCCATCTTGGAACCATATTGGTAATCACCAGGGAAGTAACATCGGCAGGGTTAATAACAACGTCATTTTCATTCAGAATTTGATAACCTTTAAGTCGCGCATCTCCAAAAGTTCGTCCCCGAATATCCAGAAAACCAGTTTCTTCAATTTGTTCTGCTGCTACGGTTTGTTCTGCGCCAGTAAGCATTGAATAGATATTTTCGCGATCCTCGTACAATTGATAAGTGGACAGCAATGTTGGCACCAAGAGACACAAAACGAGAATGGTAAGTAGAGAACTGAGAAATATTTTAGAATTTTTTTTATTCTGCCATTCTCGAAATGCGCGATGTAAAGAAAGTAACCGAGTCACTGGTCATCCTGTTCTTGCTCAGCACTTCCGTCTTTTAATAGTGAATCAATTACTGAAGAGTCAGCTTTTGTAGAGACATCTTGTTCATTTTCCGCTTCCTGCGCAAGAACTTCAGGCTCTTTAGAAGCAACAAGATCATCGAGCATTTCGTCCGCAATCTTGACAGGAGGTTGTTTTTGTTCGGTTGCTTTACTTGTTGGATCTTGGTGATCAATCAGTTTTTCAATAAGAACATCGCCTTCTTCGCTGCCTTTAAGGAAAGGCGCTGTGGCTCCTCCTTTAACACCACTTGTTTCTAATTTGGCTTCACGAGCAAGATCAACTATTTTAATAAAAAAGGTTTCAAGATTTTGCCGTGGTTGCAGGACTGATTCAATTGACGTGCCTTCACACTCCTCAAGAATTTGTTCAATCTTGTTTATGGTTCGATCATTCTTAATCCGTGGAATCCGAATTACTGTACTGTCTGAATCTACAAGTAACTCATCAGCAGTACCTTCCGCACGTATTTTTCCACCATAAAGAATTGTCATTCGATCACATACATCTTCAACATCTGACAACAAATGCGAACTCAGCAAAATGGTCTTCCCACGGCGTTTTAGTTCGATAAGTAAATCCTTCACTTGCCTTGTGCCCATAGGGTCGAGACCACTTGTTGGTTCATCTAATATTAGAAATTCTGGATCATTCATGAGAGCTTGAGCTAGTCCAATCCTTCGCATCATGCCTTTTGAGAATTCACCAACATGACGGTGAGCCACTTGTGTCAACCCAACCATTTCTAGCAACTCTTCAGTTCGCCTTTTTCGTATCTTTCGATTAATTCCATATAAACGCCCGTAGTAATCCAGTGTTTCAGTGCAATTAAGATAAGGGTATAGGTAGGATTCTTCAGGCAAAAATCCAATGAATCGCTTGACTGCAACGTCATGTGGTTCACGACCAAAGACTGTAAGACGCCCACGCGTTCTATTGAGCAGACCCAATATTAATTTAATAGTAGTACTTTTGCCTGAGCCATTTGGTCCTAGCAAACCAAACAACTCTCCCTTATGAATTTGAAAAGTAACACCATCAACTGCGGACGCTTTTGTACGCATCCAAAAATCGCGAAATATTTTAGTTAAACCAACTGATTCTACAACTGTATCAATAGTGGGCGTGTTGTTCTTCATGTGAGAGCCCTTATTTTTTACGGCCTTGAACTACGCCGTCAATAATTGAAAGTTCTCTTGATGGACCTTCTAAATCAATTTCTCTTGCCCGCAATATCCATGGATTCATCATCGCACCATCAAGCACATTCAACGATTCTTTGTAGATGAGATTGTTTCTATGTCGCAGTTGGGCAACAGCATCAGAGCCAGAGATGCCAAGTTTTATTGCTTGCAATTCTTCTGGCACGAAAATTGATTCCACGTCTGATTTACCTACTACTGATGTGTACATATTGAACCATCTACTT
>PVBE011751523.1_pt1 | contig 14990 bp, 10 predicted proteins | sample 1631181 | NCBI WGS metagenome assembly PVBE01 (sample SAMN08397723, study PRJNA350692) | Marine metagenome, whole genome shotgun sequencing project. | isolation source: water | place: Pacific Ocean | collected 2012-04 | reverse complement strand
TGGCTGCCCTGGTGCTGGGGGCAGGTCGGGGCGAGCGCCTGGGCCACTCGCTTCCGAAGGCCTTTGTGCCCCTGGCCGGGTCGACGCTGATCGAGCGTTCGATTCGTGCGCTTTTCGAATCAGGGGTCGTCGGTCGGATCCAGCCCGTGCTGAACCCGGCGGAGTTCGAGCGTTTCAAGAGATTGGGCCTCCAGGACATCCCGTCACTCGTCGACCCGGTTGCTGGCGGGGCGGAGCGTCAGGACTCGGTGCGGGGAGGCCTGCGGAGTCTACCGAAACAGGTCGAGTGGGTCGCGGTCCACGATGCGGCCCGCTGTCTGGTCTCGCCGGTGGATATTCGGCGTGTGGTGGCGACGGCCCGCAAGGCGGGGGCGGCGATTCTGGCGGAGCCGATTCGGGACACGATCAAGCGCGTGGTCGAGGCTCAGATCGTGGATACGCTGCCCCGAGACGCCTGCTGGGAGGCCCAGACGCCCCAGGTGATGCGGCGGGATTGGCTCGAGGCGGCCAGCCAGGCGGCGGCGGAGGCCGGGCGTCTGGGCACGGACGACGCCCAGCTCCTGGAGTGGGCGGGGCATCCGGTTCAAATCGTCGAGTCCGCGACCCCGAATCCGAAGATCACGCGCCCGCAGGATCTGGTGTTGGCCGAGGCGATCGTGCGGGCAGCGGACCCGGGGAGCGGAGGATGAGGATTGGGCAGGGGTTCGATGTGCATCAGCTGGTTCCGGATCGCCGCCTCGTGCTCGGCGGCGTCGAGATTCCCTTCGAGCGGGGACTCGAAGGCCATTCGGACGGAGATGCCTTGCTGCACGCGGTCGCCGACGCGATTCTCGGAGCGATCGGGGCGGGTGACCTCGGGCAGCACTTCCCGTCCTCGGACGAGCGCTGGCGGGGCGTCGCCAGTCGCGAGATCCTGGCCGAGGTCGTTTCGAGAATGCAAGCCGGGGGATTTCGGATCGAGAACCTGGACGCCACGATCGTGGCCCAGGTTCCACGTCTCGCACCGTACCAGGCCAAGATGAAGGAGAACCTGGTGGGGCTGCTCGGGATGAGCGCCGATCGGGTCAATCTCAAGCTGACGAGCAGCGACCGCCTGGGCGCGATCGGTCGCGGCGAAGGCATCGCGGGGATGGCGGTGGTACTGCTCAGCACGTCTCCTGACGCATCGCCTAGCGCGTCTTCTGGCGATTCTCATGGCGCGGAGGCGGATTCGAGATGAGCGCGGGCGAGATCCGATTCTACGACACCCGGACCCGAAGCCTGCGGCGCTTCGAGCCGATCGAAGCGGGTCGAGTGGGCATCTATACCTGTGGTCCGACCGTCTACGGTGCTCAGCATATCGGCAATCTGAGATCGCGGCTCTTCTCCGATCTGCTGAAGCGCTTCCTTCTCAGCCAGGGCTTCGAGGTGACCCATGTCATCAACATTACGGACGTAGGCCACCTGGTCTCCGACGCCGACGAGGGCGAGGACAAGATGGAGGCCGCCGCCCGAAAGGCCGGCCGCAGCGCCGAAGAAATAGCCCAACACTACACGCAGCTGTGGCGCGAAGACGGCGTTGCGGTCAACTGCCTGGCCCCCGAACACAACCCCAAGGCGACCGAACACATTGCCGAACAGATCGAGCTGGCCGAGCGTCTCGAGGCGGCCGGCTATCTCTATTCGATCGAGGATGGGATCTATTTCGATACGAGCCTGTTTGGGCGCTACGACGAGCTCGCCCATCTCGATCTGGAGGGCCAGGCCGATGGCGCCCGAATCGGCGTCGTCGAGGGCAAACGGAGTCCCGCCGACTTCGCGGTCTGGAAGTTTGCGGAGCCGGGCGTGGAGCGACTCCAGGAATGGGACTCGCCCTGGGGTCGGGGCTTTCCCGGTTGGCATCTCGAATGTTCCGCGATGAGCGTGCGCTATCTCGGCCTTCGTTTTGACATCCACACGGGCGGCATCGATCTCGCGACCGTGCACCACACGAATGAGCTCGCTCAGAGCGAATGCGGCTACGGCGTGCATCCCTGGGTCGGGTTCTGGATGCACAACGAATTTCTGGACATGGGCGGCGAGAAGATGTCGAAGTCCAAGGGCAACGTGAAGACGCTCTCGGACCTGATCGCCCGCGGCATCGACCCGCTGGCGTTTCGCTATTTCTTCCTGCAGGCGCACTACCGCCAGCAGCAGACCTATTCCGACGCTGCGATCCAGGCCGCAGCGACGGGCTACAAACGGTTGCTCGCAATCGCCGCGGGCCTCCAGAAGCTGGAGGAAGAGGGCGATCTGGATCTGCAGGCGCCGTATCGCGCGCGTTTCGTCGAGGCACTTTGCGAGGACCTCAACGGGCCCCGCGCGATGGCCGTCGTCTGGGAGGTCGCGCGCCACGATCAGCTGCCGGAGGCGGATCGTCGCGATCTGCTGAACGCCTTCGACCTCGTGCTGGGGCTGGGGCTCGCCGAGGCGATGCCGGAAGAGGCGGCCCCCGAGTGGGAGACGGATGCTCGCATCGACGCTCTGCTCTCCGATCGCCAGTCCGCACGAGAGGCGAAGGACTGGAGTGCGGCGGATCGGATTCGCGACGAGCTGGCAGCGGAAGGCATTGAAATCGTCGATACCCGGGACGGCCCGCGCTGGCGACGCCGGTCGACGGCATGAGCGGGGACTTCAAGCTCGTTTCCGACCACCAGCCGTCCGGGGATCAGCCCCGAGCGATCGACGAGCTGTGCGCCGGCCTCGAGCGCGGTGATCAGCACCAGACCTTGCTGGGCGTGACGGGTAGCGGCAAGACCTTCACGATCGCCTGCGTGCTCGAGCGCCTGGCTCGTCCGACACTGGTGATGTCCCCCAACAAGACTCTCGCGGCCCAGCTCTACAGCGAATTCAAGGAGCTCTTTCCCGAGAACGCCGTCGAGTATTTCGTCTCGTATTACGATTACTACCAGCCCGAAGCCTATCTGCCGTCGACGGATACCTACATCGAGAAGGATTCTTCGGTCAATGACGAAATCGACAAGCTGCGCCACTCCGCGACGCATTCGCTGCTGACTCGCAAGGATGTGCTCATCGTGGCGAGCGTATCTTGTATCTACGGTCTCGGGGCCCCCGAGAACTACGGATCGATGCACGTCTATCTCGAGACTGGCATGCAGCTCGTCCGCGACGAGATGCTGCGAAGCCTGGTGGACATGCTCTATACGCGCAACGATCACGACTTTCATCGCGGGACATTCCGGGTGCGGGGCGACGTGGTCGAGATCTTTCCGCAATACGAAGGCGAGAGGGCGATTCGGGTCGAGTTCTTCGGCGATGAGATCGAATCCCTCGCGGAGATCGACCCGCTCCGGGGCCGCGTCGTCGCCCGGCCCAAGAAGGCCATGATCTATCCGGCGAGCCATTATGTCGCGACCCAGGAGCGCATCGCCCGAGCCTGCGATGGCATCCGGGTCGAGCTGCAGGAGCGCCTGGCCCTGTTCCAGGAGCAGGGCAAGCTGCTCGAGGCTCAGCGCCTCGAGCAGCGCACGCTCTACGATCTCGAAATGCTCGAGACGATGGGCTTCTGTCACGGCGTCGAGAACTATTCGCGCTGGCTCGACGGGCGCTCTCCCGGACAGACGCCCTATACGCTCTACGACTATCTGCCCGAAGGCACGATGGTCGTGCTGGACGAAAGCCACGTCTCGGTACCCCAGATCGGTGGTATGTATCGCGGCGACCGAGCGCGCAAGGAAACCCTGGTCGAGTACGGTTGGCGGATGCCGTCGGCTCTGGACAATCGCCCGCTTCGTTTCGACGAATGGGAGGAGCGGGCGGCACAGCGGATCTACGTCTCCGCGACGCCGGCCGACTACGAGCTCGAGCGTTGTCGGGGTGTCGTCGTCGAGCAGATCATCCGGCCGACGGGGCTGATCGATCCCAAGATCGAGATTCGGTCGGCAGCGGGACAGGTCGACGACCTGCTGGCTGAGATCCAGAGCCACGTCGCGAAAGAAGAGCGCGTGCTGGTGACGACGCTGACGAAACGCATGGCCGAAGAGCTCACGGACTACTACGCCGAGCTCGGCGTTCGAGTTCGCTACCTCCACAGCGACATCAAGACGCTGGAGCGAATGGAGATCATCAAGGAGCTGCGAGAGGGGAAATTCGACGTGCTCGTGGGCATCAATCTGTTGCGCGAGGGCCTCGACATTCCCGAGGTGGCGCTCGTCGCGATTCTGGACGCCGACAAGGAGGGCTTCCTGCGATCGACCCGGTCGCTGATTCAGACGATTGGACGCGCCGCGCGCAACGTGAAGGGTCGCGTGATCCTCTTCGCCGACAAGCAGACCGATTCGATCAAGCAGACCGTCGAGGAGACGACGCGTCGAAGGGCGCGACAGGAGGCCTACAACCAGGAGCATGGGATCACGCCCAAGAGCATCCAGAAGCGCATCACGAGTCTGCGCGATTCGATCTGGGAAGGGGACTACGTCACGGTGCCGCGTAGCGTGGAGAAGCTCGAGCCGAGTCTGCCGCGGCACGAGATCCCGGCGCTGATCGAAGGGCTGCGGGGCGAGATGCGCGAGGCAGCCCGGGCGCTCGAATTCGAAAGGGCGGCCGAGCTGCGGGATCAGGTGAAAGCGCTCGAGGCCGAGCGCCTTCGCCTGACCTGACCCGACCATGCCCTCAAGATGGCCCTCAGGATGACCCTCGAGGAACAAGTCGACCGACTGCCGACGGATCCCGGTGTCTACCTATTCAAGAGCGCTCGGGGCAGCGTGCTCTATGTGGGCAAGGCGCAGAATCTGAAGAGTCGCGTGCGCCAATACGTGAGCGGGGGCGACGGGCGGATACGGATTCCTGCGCTGATCGAGCGTGCGTCTTCGGTCGAGGTGCTGGTTACGAGCAACGTCAAGGAGGCGCTTCTTCTCGAGAACGAGCTCATCAAGCAACACCGGCCATCCTTCAACGTGCGGCTCCGCGACGACAAGCAATACCTGGCGCTTCGCATCGACGAGAGTGAGAGCTGGCCGCGAATTACGCTGGTGCGTCGCTTTCGAAAGGACGGGGCGCAGTATTTCGGGCCCTATACGTCGAGTGTGGCGCTGAAATCGTCGCTCTCGAAGCTGCGGCGACTCTTTCCGCTGCGCTCCTGCACCCAGGCCACGTTCAAGGACTATGCGCGGCGCGCTCGACCCTGCATCGAATTCGAGATGAAGCGCTGCCTGGGCCCCTGCTGCGGCCTGACAGACGAGGCCGCCTACGCCGAACAGGTGCGGGGCACGATCCTCTTCCTACGAGGCAAATCGCGCGAGCTCGTCGATCACATCGAGGCGGACATGGCCGCGGCGGCTGCCGACGAACGCTTCGAAGACGCTGCCCGGCTTCGCGACCGGATTCAGGCGGTCGAGCGAACCATCGAGTCACAGCAGATCGTGACCGAAGGCGGCATCGATCGAGACGTCTTCGCGATTGCGCGGCAGGGCGGTGAGCTCGATGTCCAGGTGTTGCACGTGCGCGAGGGGCGCGTGATCGGCGCGCGGGACTTCTCCTTCTCCAATGTGCGCATCGACGACGGTGAGGTCATGAGCTCTTTTCTGGGACAGTTCTACGGCTCGGGACACGGGCATGCGCCGCCGCGTGAGGTGTTGACCTCCGTGGATTTCGATGACCAGGGAGCCTTGCCCGATCTCTGGCGAGAGCGTTTCGATTCGGCGGTTTCGATTCGCTGGGCTCAGCGTGGCGGCGGCCGAAAGCTGGTCGAGATCGCGCAGCGCAACGCAGCCCTGTCTTTGGCGACGCGGCTGGCTGCCCGGGAGAGTGTCGAAACGGCGCTGGACGAGATCGAGACCCGCTGTCATCTGTCGACGCGACCGCGGCGGGTCGAATGCTACGACGTGTCGAATCTGCAGGGGACGCTGGCCGTCGCGAGCCGAGTCGTGTTCGAGGACGGGCAGCCCATCAAGAAGGATTTTCGGCGCTATCGGATTCGCGAAGCCGAGGCCGGCGACGACACCGCCTGCCTGCGCGAGGTGCTCGATCGGCGCCTGCGTCGCGTCGAGTCCGAGCCTCTGCCGGATCTCCTGATGGTGGATGGAGGACGCGGGCAGCTGGGCGTCGTGATGGCGGCACTGCTCGACGCCGGGCTCGAAGTCGAAGCGCTGGGCATCTCGAAGGAGCGCGACGAGGCCTCGCCGAGCAAGCGTGTGAAGCGGTCCGGTGGGCTCAAGGCCGAACGACTGTTTCGGCCGGGACGCGCGAATCCGATCCTGCTGTCTCCGAGCTCGCGCGGCCTGCTTCTGCTGCAGCGGATTCGCGATGAATCGCATCGCTTTGCGATCGAGTTCCAGCGCGACCTGCGCTCGAAGCTCAACATGACCTCGATCCTCGAGGAGCTGCCGGGGATCGGCCCCGGCAAGCGTCGCGCGCTGCTCAGATCCCTGGGTTCCTTGCGCGAGGTTCGCAGGGCGAGTCTCGAGGTGCTTGCGGCGGTGAAGGGGATCTCGGCCCGGGATGCCGAGCAGATCCGGCGCTTCTTCGACGCGCTGGCCGCGTCCGAAGCTGCCTCTGAATTGCCGCCCGAAGCAGCGACGCAGTCCAGCGCGGACTCCACGGACAGCCACTTCACACGCGCGTCGCCGCAGCCGACCGACTCGATGCGCGAATCGGAGTCGGACGGTCAAGCGCGGGAGAACGACCACCGATAGGGAGGAACACCCGAAGACTTGGATCTCTTCATGGCCGTTCGGCGATCTTCCCGGCTTCATCTCCGCTGTCAGCTTCCGATTCTGCTCGTCCTGTGTCTCGCGGGTCTGCTGCTCGCCGAGGCCGGGTCGGCGGAGATCTACAAGTGGAAAGATGGCCAGGGCAGACTGCATTTCGCGCAGGACCTGAGCCAGGTGCCAGCGCAATATCGCCGTCAAGCTGAGAGCGGGGCACTCAAGGCCGGCGACGGACTGCAGATTCAGCACTACGAATCTGCGCCGGCCGCCGTCTCGCGCAGCGCGCGCTCCGCCGCGACCCGCTCCGCCGGCGCCGCCGACGGCACGGGCAAGGTGTATCGGATCAAGGTGCCCAAGACGGGACTCAGCATGCGGGTCATGGTGCGCCTGAACGACAGCTTCGACGCGCCGTTCATCATCGATACCGGGGCATCGGACGTCTCGCTGCCGGAGTGGGTTGCCAAGAAGCTCGGCCTCGACCTCGATGGCTCGCGCACCCATTTCTACCGAACCGCCAATGGTACGATTCAGAAGCAGGTCGTGATCCTCGAAAGCGTCTCTCTCGGCGGAGCGCGCGTCGAGAACGTCCCGGCGTCCGTCAGCAATACCATGAGCATCGGCTTGCTCGGCCTCTCGTATTTCAATCATTTCCGCTATCGCGTGGATCCCGTAGCGGGGGTCGTGACGCTCGAGGACAACGGCATGGTCGAGTCCGGTGGCATTCGAGGGGGTCGCAGCGAGTCGCAATGGAATAACGAGTTTCGAATCCTGGCCGGGCGTCGCGCTGCGATCGAGCAGGCCCTCGATCAGGCCAGCTCCAACCGGTCTCGACGCAAGGCGGAGCTGAAGGCGGCGATCGAGGAAGTGAACCGGCAGATCGACGTCCTCGAGGACGAGGCCGACGAAGCCCGGGTTCCGATGCGCTGGCGCGACTGAACCCGACCTGCGGCGTCCGATGCCGCGAACCTGTTTTTCCCACACAGAGCAATTGCGTTCCCCTGAGAGCGGGGACTCACAGGAGTCGCCCGCTGTCGGCGCGCCTCAGACGGGTCTGGCTGGCTCGGACGGCGGATCTGGCTTGCCAGAGACCGATCGCGCGCGCTTTCGCGCTGGCACCGATCTTGCTCTTTTACATACGTGAGTCGATTCCAGAGGCAGCAAGACTCGACAAATGGCAGCGGGAGCTGGCGGGGCAGACGAGTTGCAGCGAGAAATCCAGCCGCGTGGGGGCGCGTGCTCAACACGGTCGGGCGTTGCGGCCGGTGCGGGACGGACAGCGAGACGATGGCTTGGCATTGGCGATTCTGGCGAAGGGAAGGGATCGCGGCAGTGAGCGCGCGCGGGGGAGCGAATCTCGTCGCCGGGGAACCGACGACGTTCGGGGAATGGGAGACACGCCTGATCGAGCAGGGTGTGTCGCAGGAGTTGGCGGCGCGGCTGGCGGATCGCCTCGGGTCGGCCCACCGACAATTCGGCCGTGGCTCCGCGGCGATCTTGATTCGAGGCGCCGCCCTGGCCCTGGAGATGCAGTCGAAGGAAACCGCCAAGGTCCAGCGCAGCGTGCGCGACGTGCGCGAGGTCGAACGTCTGCTCGGCGCCTTCAGCGGGGAGCTCGAGAAGCTCGACGAGGTGCTCGAGGTGCTGTCGACCTACGCGCAGCGCATGCGATCCAAGCCCAGCAAGAGCCCGCCTCGCACCCTGCACTGAGATAGCAGCCCGCTGGGCACCCGCTGCCCACGCCGGTTCACTGCATCGACAGGTTTCCAGCCAGCGTCATTCTCGAAGCAGTATGACGCTGGCTGCCCTCGCGCTCTGCCTCGCCACGGGGATTCTGTGGGCGGACGCCGGTCGCGACAGCGTTCCCGGGTTCGTAGTATTCGCTTCGGCGTCGATCGGCTGCATCGCCTGTGCCGTCCGCACCGCCTGCACTGTCTGCATCGTCCGCAAAGTCGGCATCAGAAGTGGCTGGAACTCGTCCAGCGCGTCGTGCCAGTGTTCCGGCCGGGCGCGGACACTCGGCTTTCTGGCCGCCGGGTTGATCGCCTTCGACGCGGGCCATGAATCCCTGGACGTGAGACTTCGCAGCGCGGAGCGCGATGCGGCTCGCGCGCAGATCGCTATCGGCGAGGGAATTCGCATCGCGGAGGCTCGGGTCGTCAGTAGGCGGTCGGGGCGCTGGGCAGACGAAATCGAGCTGGCGCAGGTGCGCGCGGCGGATGGGGGCAGCGAGCTACCGCGTCGACTGCTGCTTCGGCTCAGAGTCGGACGAGCGGACACGGACGCAGCAGAGAGCCGCGCGAATTCGCTGCTCTGGCCCGGCGCATCGCTGCGAATGGGGCTTCGAATCGCACCGATCAGGACGTTGCGAAGCCCCGGCTCGGTGGATCGCGAAGGCCAGGCGGCGCGCCGCGGCATCGCGGCCCGCGCGCGACTCGTGGATCCGGCGTGGGTGGTGGCACGGGCCCTTCGCAGCCACGACACGCCTGCCCTGCGCGAAGTTCTGCGACGCGCGCGCGAAGCCGTCCAGCGCAAGCTCGGTGAGCGTTTGGCCAGGGCGGGCGACGCGAGCGGCCTTGCTCGCGCCCTGGCCCTGGGAGATCGCACGGGACTCACTGCCGGACTCCGCGAGGATTTTCGACGGCTCGGATTGAGTCATCTGCTCGCGGTGTCGGGGCTGCACGTGGCTTTGGTCGCCGGACTCGTCGGTTGGCTCGGGCTGCGCGGTCTGAGCTGCCTGCGGCCCGGCCTCGTCGATCCCTTCCCCGCGGTGATCTGGCTCGCCGCGCTCGGAGCCGTCGCCTATGCCTGGCTGTGCGGCGGCAGTGTCTCGGTCCAGCGCGCAGCATGGGGCTTTGTGCTGGTCGGTCTCTTTGCGTTGCTCCGCCGCGCGCCGCGGCCCCTGGCTCTGCTCTCGGGCATCGCAGCGGCGCTGTGGGTCGTCGACCCAGCGACACTGTTCGACCTCGGCGCCCAGCTCTCGTTCTCGGCCTGTCTGGGGCTGGTCGCGGCGGGTGTCTGGAGGGGTTCGACGGCGCCGGCGCTCGTCGGCCCGCCGCGGCCGGGGGCTGCGACGATCCGAATCCGGATCCAGAGGCAGCTTGCCCTGACGCTGCGCGCGTCGTGTGCGGCCAGCTTTGGGACGGCCACGATTCTCGCCATCAATGGCTTGGCGAGTGCCTGGCTGGCTCCGCTCGTCAACCTCGTCGCCGTACCCTGGACGGCCTTTGCCGTGCTTCCGGCCTCGTTGTTGGCCGCGTTGGGGGCGGCCCTGTGCACCTGGGTGGCGCCAGATTCCCGGGCCGCGGAGCCGTGGCTCGGAGCACTGCTCTGGCCGGCGCAGGGCCTGGTCGAAGGCGTGGCATGGGGGGCGGCTCGGCTGCCCGGGCGGATGCCCGACGGAATCGGCTGCGAATTCGCTGTGGCCGTCGCGAGCGCGCTGGGACTGGCGTGCCTCAGGGCGGGTGGCGTCAAGAGCGTGATTCTCTGCTGGCTCGCGCTGGTGCTGGTGGGTGGCGTCCCGCGCGTAGATCACGATCTCTGGGCAGAACGTCCGCGGGTCTGGTTCTTCGACATCGGGCAGGGCGATGCCGCGCTCTTCGAGGGACGCCTCGGGTCGATGCTGGTCGATACCGGACCGGGCCCGCCCGATGGATCGGGCGGGCTGGCCCTGGTGCGCAGTCTCCGAGCGGTGGGCCGCGATGCGATCGATCTGTTGGTGGTGACCCATGCCGATCTCGATCATCGCGGTGGCGCAGTGCGCGTCCTGCAGACTCTGCGGGTCGCCGAATTGTGGCTGCCGGCAGCCGGTCGGACAGATCCGGCGCTGCTGGATCTGGCCGCGCTGGCCCGCGCGCAGGGCACCGTCGTTTCCTGGCGAAGTGCCGATTCGCAGTCCGAGACCCGCGGCGATCTCCGCATCGAGACCCTGTGGCCACCGAGGCTTGCGGGGCCGGGCTCGCGCAATGCCGGGTCGCTCGTGTTGCGGGTCGAGCTGGAGAGCCGGTTCTTCCTGTTGATGGCCGATGTCGACTCGCAGATCGAGCTTCGACTATCTCATGAGGTTCCAGATCAGATCTCTGCGGATTTCCTAAAGGTTTCCCATCACGGAAGTCGCGGCGGCACGGATCGCGCCTTCCTCGAAGGCGTCGCTGCGCGACACGCCATTGTCAGCGCTCCCTGCCTGAGCAGCCGCGGGCTCCCGAACCCGCAGACCCTGGATCGAATTCGGCGATCCGCGAGTCGACTCTGGTGGACGGGGCGCGACGGGGCTGTCGTCGTGTTCCCAGGCCGGCACCCAGGTCCGGATGAACCGGATGAAGTGGTGCCCTGGGCTGTGCCGCGTCGCTGCTCCGAGTGAGCCGTGGCCTAACATTCCTGGAGCTCTGATCTGCGCTGCTCGACGCGGCGAATCGCCTCGTCGTCGTCGATGCGACGCCAATGGGCGGCCAGCTCGCGCGGGGATTCGGGATCGAGCGCATGGGCCCGATTCGGACGCTCGATCTTCGCGGTGGCAACCTGGGGATGATCGGGCGGAATTTCGAAGCCCGTGGGCATGGCGATCCTCGAGGGCCTCGAGTCGGTCGAGGTATGCGAAGCTAGCGGTGAAAAAAGAGGAGCGAAGAAGGATGAGCGATGCCTCCGAGGCAGGGGCTGCCAATCGGGAATTCGAGGCCCTGGCGCAGGCCTGGCCGCGTCCCTTGATCGCGGCGGGGCGCGCCGAGAGCCTGGCTCGATGGTGGTGCGAGAGCCGCCGCGCCGCGATCGAGCTCGGGGCGGCGCCCTTTCCTCGCCGCGCCGCCACGCCGGCCCTGTGGCATGCGCTCTTCGAGGCGCGTCGCGCGCGTCGTCTGTGTCGAGGCCTCGAAGGTGCAGAAGCGGCCCTCGCGCGGCAGGAGAGGGGACTGCTGCGGGCGCCGGCCACCCGGGTGGCGCCCGGGGCGCGCCGGATTTCGCGGCTGCTCGTGGTCGCCGAAGACGGCGCCGCGCGTTTCTATCGGCAGATCGAGAAGCTCTGCAGTCGTCATGGCGCGCGCCTCGAAGCGCTCGTCCTGGAGTGCGACGAGGTCGAGCTGGGGCGGGCGATCTTTGGCCCCGGCCAGCTGGCTCGCGCGGTGCTCCTGGATCACAAGGATGCGGTGGTTCGCTTCCTCGAGATTCTGGAGGGCTCGCTCGCGGATCCGCAGGCGGATGACGCCGACCCCATTCCGGGAGCCGACCTCGAGGAGGCCCCGATGCGGGCTCCGGATGAGGGTGAGGACCGTCGGTGAGGTCGCGTGCTTCGGCCTTGCGGCTGCGAGACGGCGCCGGGTGATTCGATCCTGATCGGTGTGGCTGCTGGCTACGCAACGCACTGCGCACTTCGGAGCTGAATCGATGGCTCTGCTCGAGTTGAAACGTAATTCTCGCAGAATATATGTAACTATCTAATTTTATTAGATTTGTTCCACGTGGAACCCTTCTTCTGCAGACTCCCCCGAGACCGGCGAAGGAGTCGTGCCGCCTCCGGCAGCGTCTACCTCGATCTGCCGTCGACTCCTCGCACTGGAGGCACGCTCAAAGCCGGCCCCGAAGGCCACGCGGATGCCGTCGTGGTCTGCAGCCCGAAACTCGAGTGTCGGCTCAGCGCCGAGTCCTCGAAATCAACGGGCGCCGTCGAATCAGTACAAGCCGAGCATGCGACCCGCCAACGCGATCACGGCGAGAACGAGGACTGGCTTGATCAACCGCTCGCCGCCCACGAGGGCCGCCCGGGCACCGAGTTCGCCGCCGATTCCGAAGCCCACGACCAGCGCCGACGCGAGGGGCCAATCGACCTGGTCGTGTGCGATGAAGACGGGGACGGCGACCAGCGTCAATACGCCGACGATCACGACCTTGATCGCATTGGCCCGCACCAGATCCAGCCCGCTGCGCGCGAGCGCTGCCATCGTGAGCAATCCGACTCCGGCTTGGATCGCACCGCCGAAGAGGCCGATTGCGAAGAACACCAATTGGTTGCTCAAGTCCGAGCGCGCTGGCATGGGGGTCGCGTCGGATTGCTTCGGTCTGGCTCTCAGCATCGGGAAGAGCAGCCCGATCATCGCGATCCCGAAGACCTGCTGGAAGAGCTCCGCCGACATGCGCGAGGCGAGGGTCGCACCGACCAGCGAGCCGGCGACCACCGCCACCAGGATCGGCTTCGCGCCGCGCAGGCCGTCCAGCCCTTCCTTGCGAAACCGGAGTGTCGAGATCAGGTTCTGGACCAGCACCCCGATGCGGTTCGTTCCGTTCGCCGTGGTCGCCGGCAGGCCCACGAACACCAGCAGCGGAACCGTCAACAGGGAGCCGCCTCCGGCGAGGGTGTTGATCACGCCGGCGACGAGGCCGCCCGCCGCCAGCGCGATCCAGGTGGTGAGGCTGTCCATGATTCGCCCTGTCGCATCGGACGAACGAATGGCTCGCCGCGGGGCGCCCAAGCATGCACACTCTCGCCCGGGCTTGCCAGCCGTGCGGCTGGCCCCGGCCCGGGAGTAATTAGATTGAGAGACCCGCAGCCCTGTGGTGCCTGGCCATCCTCGATCGGTTCGGCCGATCTGGTGCAGGGTGCCCTGCGCCTATCCTCGCCCCGGATCCAGCGTGGCGTGCTCTACTGGCTCGAAGGGCGGCCGACCGAGGGCGGGCGCCAGTGCGTGATGGCAGGAAATCTGGCTGCCGACGGCTCGCTGCACGGTTTGCGCGAGCTCGGCCCGGCCGACGCCAACGTGCGCTCGCGCGTTCATGAATACGGGGGCGGCGAGTGGGCGATCGGTCGAGATCGGATCTTCGTCGTCGACGGCCGGGACCGTCGCATCTACGCCTGCGGCCTCTCGGCGAGCGGAGCCGGCAGGACGTCGCCGATTTCGGCCTCGGATTCGAGTTTTGCGGATCTGGTCTGCTCGCCCGATGGGAACTGGCTGATCGCCGTCGAGGAGCGACCGCGTGGCGAATCCGAGCCCGAGAATCGTCTGGTCGCCTTCGAACTCGATCCGAGTGGGCGCGCCGAGCCCGCGCCGCGGGTCATCGCCGCCGGGCACGACTTCTACGCCTCGCCGGTCTTTGCCCCGGACGGCCAGCGGTTGGCATTCATCGCTTGGGACCATCCCGACATGCCCTGGAATGGCACGCGACTCGAGTGCCTCGAGTGGGGCAGCGATGGGCCGCGCAGCACAGCCGTGCAGCGCGCTGGTGGCGGCACCGAATCGATCTTCCAGCCGCGCTTCGCAGCCGATGGAAGTCTGTTTGCAGTATCGGATCGCTCGGGCTGGTGGAATCTCGAGCGAATCGGAGAGCAGGGCGCCGAGCCCGTGCACGCCCTGCGCGCTGAACTCGGTCGACCCCAGTGGGTCTTCGGGATGTCGACCTGGGCCTTTCTCTCGCAACACGAGATCGTCGCGAGCGCGACTCGCGAGGGCTGTGACGAGCTGCTCCGAATCGATCTTCGCTCGGGGAGCGAAACGGGCTGGCCGACGTCGTTCTGTACGATCGCGGGCGTCGAGGTCGCCGAGGGTTGGTTGGCCTGCATCGCTGGCTCGGCCACGGCCGCCTCGGGTCTCTACGTCTGGCGCATCGATGCAGGCACACCGCGATGCCTGCGCGAGAGCTCGACGCTGATTCTGCCCGAAGGCGGTGTCAGCCGCGCCGAGGCTCGCGCCTTCGAGCTGCCGGGCGGTCGCACGACGCATGCCTTTGTCTATCAGCCGACCTCGAAGACGGCTCGAGCTCGGCCGGACGAGCGACCGCCACTTCTGGTCAAGACGCACGGCGGTCCGACGTCGGCGACGAGCAGCGTGCTGGATCCCCGCATCCAGTTCTGGACCAGCCGCGGTTTTGCGGTCGCGGACGTGAACTACGCGGGATCGAGCGGCTATGGTCGCGCGTACCGCGAGCTGTTGAGAGGCGCCTGGGGCATCGTCGACGTCGACGACTGCGTCGCAGTGGCGCAGGCCCTGGCCGCCGAGGGACGGGTCGACCCCGAGCGGCTGGCGATCAGTGGCGGCAGCGCAGGCGGCTATACGACGCTCTGTGCACTGACATTCCATTCGGTCTTCGCGGCGGGTGCCAGTCACTACGGCATCGGAGACCTGGAAGCCCTGGTGCGAGACACCCATAAGTTCGAGTCGCATTACACCGACTGGCTGGTCGGTGAGTGGCCGCAGCAGCGGGATCGCTACGTCGAGCGCTCGCCGATTCACCATCACGAGCGCCTGCGCTGCCCGGTGATCTTCTTTCAAGGGCTCGAAGATCGCGTCGTGCCACCCAACCAGGCCGAGGCGATGGTTGCGGTGC
>PVBE012545084.1_pt1 | contig 14991 bp, 11 predicted proteins | sample 1631181 | NCBI WGS metagenome assembly PVBE01 (sample SAMN08397723, study PRJNA350692) | Marine metagenome, whole genome shotgun sequencing project. | isolation source: water | place: Pacific Ocean | collected 2012-04 | reverse complement strand
TAGCTTTGGCTAGAGCTTTAATTCGTGAACCGGAATTATTAATACTTGATGAAGCTACAAGTTCTTTAGATACTGAATCAGAGCATTTAATTCAGCAATCTATAGATAACCTTTCAGGGTCCATTTCATGAGCTTTTGCATTGTAAGTGGTGTGCATCTGGTATGTGGCAGAGTTTAGTATGATTCGATGCATTTGTTTGATGGACCAGTTGTTCTCCACAAGTCGCAATGCCAGCCAATCAAGCAGGGCGGGGTGGGTGGGCCGTATGCCAAGCATCCCGAAATTATCCGGTGTCCGTACAATTCCCGCGCCGAAGTGCCACAGCCAGATGCGATTGGCCATGACGCGTGTGGTCAGTGGATGCTCGGGGTGCGTCAACCAGCGCACAAACTCAAGCCTGCCACTGTTCTTCTCTGGGATCTTTCCACTGTCGATCGCCGCTAACTTGGGGAAGCCTCTGGGGGTCGTGTTACCCAGGTTCATATAACTTCCTCGGAGGTGAATTTTCAAATCTTCCACATTGCCTTCAGTTACTGCCATCGCCTTAGGTGTTGGCAGGTATTTTTTTTCTATGTCACTCAATCTGGATTTTAGTTGCTTGAGTTTTTCCTGTTCCCCCTTGGTTAATAGTTTCTCCACGTTTTTCGGCATCTTTAACGGTCCATTTTCATCGTGCAGTAGGGAGTACAGGGGATCCTTTTCCCGGGCATCTGCAAAACGTTTCCGGATGTTGGAGATCACTTTTTTGTCAATTGGCTTGGTTGGATCTTCAGTGAAACTGTTCCACTCGTACAACGGAGATTTGTCATCCTTCTTGATCTGATCGAAATACACGATCCATTGTTGAGTGAATGAGTTGCGGAGTGAACTCAACAGTTTTGTCAATGCTAAGTCCGATTGATCGGCGGGCATAAGCATAAGTTTGTCAATGTGTGGGGTGGGCGTGGGGCAATCCAACTTGAGGGTGTTGACGCCAATATTAAGCCGGAAAGTTCCCTCCAAAAACCACTTTTGGGAGTCGGGATACCAGGTGCCGGTTATCCTCCCTCCGGCTTGTTCGTTGATCAACTTACCGTTAATGCTCAAACGACTGGGGCGTGACTCGGCAGCCGCATAGCGCATCTGCAACTGGTACAAGCCAGCTTCCTTAACCGGCAGATCAAACTCAACCTGAGTAGGTCCACCGCTCAGCAAGACACCTATACCCTTGCCGTAGCCGTCGAAAGTTTTTAAGGCGTTGCCTTTGGTGAAGTCTTCCGCCTCAATTAAAAGGATGCCATTTATTTTTCGTCCTGATTCCTGTTTGTGCTCTTTAATAGCAAGTTGAATGCGGGTATCATTCCGCAGTTCTATCAAGGCGGCGATGAGGTATTCAGCTCCATTATTACGGGCTTCAGCGATAATGGTTTTAGAGGCGTTGGCTTTGAAACGTTCAATTACCAGCTTCTGTTCCTTGACCTTCTTATCCACCTGGTCGCGTCTGGCACGCGACTCGGCTGAATCCAGGTTTAACTCATGCCACTCTGCGACGACCTTATGGTTCACCATCGTTTTGGTGCTCTTGAAGATGCCGGCGAGTGCGTAATAGTCCCGCATGGGAAGAGGATCATATTTGTGATCGTGGCACCGGGCACACCCAATGGTCATGCCGAGAAACGTTTGACCAATCGTGTCGATCTGCTCGTCGATGATGTCCATTTCCATTTTGCGGCCATCATCTTCAGCCAGCATTTTTGCACCCACGCTAAGGAAACCGGTTGCGATCTGGCGGGCATGCCGTTGAGAGTCAGATTCGTTTTTGCTGGCAGGCAGCAGGTCACCGGCAATCTGCTCCTGGACAAAACGGTTGTAAGGCTTGTCTTCATTGAACGAATCGATGACATAATTCCTGTAACGAAAGGCGTTGATGTAGGCGAGGTTCTCATCAAGGCCGTTACTGTCAGCGTAGCGTGCAACGTCCAGCCAGTGCCGCCCCCATTTCTCGCCGTAATGGTGTGAGGCCAGTAGCCGTTCGACTACCCTGCCAAATGCGTCCGGTGACTTGTCGGCGAGGAATGCTTCGATATCCACAATGGTTGGCGGCAGGCCGGTTAAGTCGTAGGTGGCTCGGCGAATGAGCGTGCGTTTGTCGGCTGGAGGTGTCGGGCGAAGTCCATTTTTCTCGAGCTGCGAGAGGATGAAAACGTCGAGTTCCTCCTTTGGCCAAGCGGCGTTTTTGACCGGAGGCAACTTGGGTTCGCTTGGTTTGCGAAATGACCAAAAATTGCGTGCATCCTCGAAGTCGATCTCCTTCTTCCCGTCCTTGGCCAGTTGCCCGTCGCGAGGGTCGGGAGCACCCATCTCGATCCATTGTTTAAAGTTGTCGACGACCGGCTTGGCCAAGCGGGTTTTCGGCGGCATTACCAGCTCGGAGTCGAGATAGCTAATCGCCCGGTAGAGGTTGCTCTTGTCCGGGTCGCCCGGAACCACTGGAGTCAATCCCGACTCGCCTTTGCCACGGATGCCTTCACGTAAATCGAGCCGCAGTTTGCCCTTGAGCTTGCTGTTTTTTTCTGCCTCGGCGGAATGGCACTTGTAGCAGTTATCTACTAGGACCGGCCTGATTTTTTTTTCGAAAAAGTCCAGCCTGTTCTCAGCGGCTTCGAATGTTCCCGGCACAGTCAGCAGGCCAGTCGCAAACAAAAAACTAACGGTTTTGGCAATGGGGTGCGACATGGGAAAGTAATCAGCCGCTTGGAACGGGTTATTTCTCAACAATCCAGATGTTGCGGAACTGCAATGGGTTGTCGTGACCTTGGAGCCTGATTGGGCCGGGCCGGCCTTCGGGGCCGCCTCGGCTTCCGGGGCATTTGCTGTCGATTTCAATATTATCGTGGATGACGATGCCGTTCAGCCTAATAGTCAACATTGTGTTTTTGACCTTTTTGCGATCTTTCAAGACGGCATTGGTGAAATTGACATCGTAGGTTTGCCATTGCAGTGGAGGTAGGCAGGCGTTCACGTCGCTGGCCCGCTTGCTGTAAATACCGCCGCATTCGTTGTTCAGCCCCTCGAGGCCAAACGAGTCCAGCACCTGCACTTCATAATCGTCCACCTGATAAAAACCGCTGTTGCCCCGGCCTTGGCCGCGGGCCGCCGGTTTGTATGGAAGCATGAACTCGATGTGCATGTGGTAGTTGCTGAATTTGCGCTTCGTACGAATATCTTTTCCGTCCGTGTTGAGCAGGCCGGTTTTGGCATCGACCCTGCCTCCGGTCCATTCGTTTTTGTTGCTGCCGTCAAACAGCACGATGGCTTTTTTTGGAGGCTTTTTCCCAAGTGTCCCGCTTTTGCGGACAACGCGCTCCAGTCGGAATGTTTCCCCGTCAATGTAATGCCCTTCGGCTACGCCGCTGTCGGTGGTCATCCCGGCGGCTCGGTGGCCGGCCGGCGGGAACTTCCTTGTGGCGCTGAACTCATCGGCCGCCTTAGCAAGGTAGCGGCGTTTCCCGCTGGCAGCCTCGAACTTGCCGCGCCCCTCCTCGACCCAGCCCTGAAGCAGCGACTTGTTTTTGCCATCCCACCCGGCACCGGGCAGTCCGCCGGGCAGCAGGACTGCCTGGAATTCACCTCCCCCAAGCGCCAACACCTGAGCGCCGAGCTTTTTGCCGCCGGAAGTTTTTCCGGCGTATTCGCCCTGAATTTTGAAATCAACCGGAAGAGTTGGATCGATCGGATTGGTCCATAACCCACCGGCAGCCTTCGTGGAGACCAGTCCAATGGCCAGATTGAAGAGAAACAGAGTTGCTTTCATGTATACGGATAACGAAAACCTACTCGCTTGGCCAAGGGGAGGGAAGTCCTTTACGTCATCTTCGACTGCCAAGCGACCGGGCACGGAGGTTGCGGAATCGCACAACCCCGCCGGAGCCGTGATGCTGGATGCCGAACCGGCCCCGCAACGAGCGACCATCCTCAAGGTCGGAAATCAGCCGGCCATTGATCCAGGTTTGAATCCGCGGCCCGACGGCACGCACGCGGAATTTGTTCCACTTGTCGTCGCGGAACAGTTCCCTGTTTTTTTGCCTCATCGCAGCGGTTTGCTTTGCTCCTTTCGGGAACAGCCAACCGCCCAGACCGATACCGTAAATGCCGCCGTTTTTGCCGGCGGATTCGCGCTCGATCTCGCACTGGTAGCCCTTGGGCTTTCCGGTTTCACCGAACAGACGAAATCCCAGGCCGGAGTTGAAATGGTCGTTTTTTGCGGCGGCTTGCTCAGGGAGTTTCACTTCCGCCTCGATCTCGAAGTCGGCCATCTGCACATCCGAAACGACCCAGACATTCGCCGTGGAGAAGAGATGCAACTCCCCGCTGACTGCCTCGAGTCGGTCCGCCCGGCCGCGTGGCGTCCAGCCCTTAGCCGATTGGCCGTCAAACAACAGCACCCAGTCGCCCTTGGCCAGGGGGGCAGTGGCCGGGTGGTATCCGGCGATGTTCATCGGGATGCGATACAGACCGCCGCCGGCCGTGATGTAAAGCACGTTGGCTTCCTTGCCGGTGCCGAAACAGCAGTTGGTCGGGAGTGTTTCGGTTGGGATGTAGGCTAGTTCTTGGCCGGTGGTGGTGTAAACCACGATGCCGAATCGGCTGGCCGAGCGCACGGCGGCGTAAAGGTTTCCCTGGACGTCAACCGTCATGCCGTCGATGCCAGCCTCATCGCCAAAATCGACAAGGACTTTTTTCGGCCCCAGATCGCCGTTGCCGCGAAGCGGGAACGCGTTCAGCGTCATCCGGCCATTCGGGGCGTTGTTGGTATCGGCGACGTAGAGCTTATTGCCGTCCGGCGACAATGCCAAGCCGTTAGGTTTCTTGACTTGATCAGCGCCAATGGCCAACCTGACGGAGTCGTCCACCGGGTCGTATCGGTAAACGGCCATCTGATCCTGCTCCTCTTTTTCGTCGCCGACGTAGCGGGGATCGCTGAAGTAAATCTTCCCGTCGGGCAAAATCACGAGGTCGTTGGGTGAGAGGTAGCGGCCACCGTTGAACCGTTCGGTGAGCACTTTCAGCTTTCCGTCGGACAAGATTTCGCACAACGCCATACGGCCGTTGTTTGCGCCGCAGCAGGCGATGAGCCGGCCGCCACGGTCGAACATCAGCCCGTTGCTCTTGCCGGAGGCAGCACAGTGGACGGTGGTTTTGCCGGTCCTGGGATCAAACCTGTGAATCTGGCCGGTGGTGCCTTCGCCGCTTGGGATATCGCTGAAGTAGACCGATCCATCGGCAGCGACCGCGACGCCCTCAGTGAACTCGCCTTGGTTCCACAGTTCCTCAAGCCGGGAACTCGATGGCAAAACGGACGGGCTACCGCTTGGTTTGGCCGGCACGGCTTTAGCCAACTGCGCTGAGGTGGACAGTGCCAACAGGAGACAAATCGCAATACGGACTGGCATCTGGAGATTCTGGCAGGTCCGGTGTCTGGAGGCAAACCGGCAGCGTTCGTCATTCAGGCATTGGCAACTGCCAGCGTTCGTCGAAAAAACCGGCAGCGGCGATACAGGCGGGGTCGCCGGCATTGTACGGTCGGCGCATGTCCACCAGCGCCCAGTCCGGCAGCTTGGGCGTCTGGGTGGCGTTGCTCATGTGGCCGAACCGGCTGAAGGTGAAGCCGGAATTGAGTACGATATATCGCTTGGGATTGAGCGGGTTGGGGTAAATCAAAACCGGCGCGTGTGTTGTTGGCTCTGCCTGCTCTTGGCCTAGATGCAATGTCGTTTCGTTCCATGTGATCGGTAGTTGGTCGATGATGCGGTCGATGAGCGAGTTGCTCCCCGGGTCGCCCCATAGAATGAGGTTGCAGTCGGTGATGTCGTTTCCGGACACGGCACTGTCGTCTTTCACGAGTGGCGTAGCGCGGAACTGAAGTTCCCAGTCGGACAGCGCCTGGCCAAGCTGCGCATTGGCCCACTCGGTCATCTGTGGGCTTCGCGCTTGGCCGGTCGGGCGCACCATCAGGAATCGGGCCATGAACGCGTCGTCGATCGGACCTTGCAGGCCGGGGCGTTTGGCCAAGCCAGCGAACTCGAAACGGTCGACGGCCCGCCATTTGTCGAGCGCCTTGATGAAGAGAGACTCCCACGAGCGGTTGGTGCGGACACGTGCGCCGGTCAGTTCATCTCCATCGATGACGACTGCGGGGCTGTCGTTGGGCTCGATTGGGCAGACGCCGGAGGGCATTGACAAAACAAGGCGGGAGACGTTTTCGGTCGTTAACTCAATGCTTTTGTTGTTGGCCAAGTGCGCCTCGACACGGGCCGGTTGCCAGTGTTCCTCGAGTCCGTCAATCTGAACCCATCCTTGCCGATTGTAGCGCAGCGTCCGTGTGACAAGCCGGACCTTGGCCGGCACTGGGTTGCGGCCCTTGGCGGCGGCGGCGTTGACACGATTATCGATCTCCGCCTTGGCTGTAGGGTGATATTTGTGAGCAGTATCCGGGCCGATCACGTGGTGCAGGATCATGCCTTCGGCAGCAAGGTGGCGTTCCATGATATCTGCCGCCTGCTTCTGTTTATCAATTTCACCGCTGTAGGCGACTGTGCTGGTGTTGAAAAGGTTGCCGGCAAATTTTGTGGCATCGTAAAGGCCCCAAAGCGCCTGCTCATAGAGAGGCGGCATCGCGTTTTTCCGGGCCAGCCCGAGGTACTCGAGCGACTCGGCGAAACCGGCGCCTGGCGCCACTGCCACCCAGTCCCCGGCGAGGTGTGCACCCAAGTGCCAGCAACCGCCACCGCCCATTGAGAAGCCCCGGACGCTCAGCCGGTTTTCATCGATGGGATACTGTGTCTTCGCGTGGGCGAGCGCCTCGAGGACGTCGACTTCTCCAGCAAACTTGAACGCGTTGCAAAACCGGCCGTACGGGTGGAGGACGATCGTGTCGGGTGGGGTGAATTGGCCGGCATTGGTGCGGCGCTGCTGGATGAATTTAAGTTCGCTCAGTTTGTTGTCGCGACCGTGCAGCCAGACGTCGAGTCGGCGTTTGCGCCACGGATCGGTGGAGAACGATTGGGGGATTACCAGCCCGTACGGTTGCACGGAGTCGTCGAGCCGGGAGACATAGCCGCGCACGACGAGACCGGTGGCGCGTGTCCATGGCGTTTGGCCTTTGGCCAGTTGTGCGGCACGTTCGCTGCCTTCGGTGAGCAGTGACTCAGCGACTTTGAGTTCGCTTGGTTTGAAGAAGATTTGCTGATTCAGCGCCCAGTCAACGGCTTTGTGATAGACCTGCACGTCAGGGAGGAGGTGTAGCAGCGGCAACGTCTCGGCATGCTGCTTGACCAGGGTGTCGATGGCTTGGGCGAGTGCGTCGGCACGGTCACGGAGTTGGGCGCGGGCATCGTTGGTCAGTTTTATGCCGATTGCGGGCACGCGTGGAGTCGCGGCGACCAGCGGTTTGAACGGTTCATCCGCTTGGCCAAGCGAGGCGGCAGTGAAGCCAAGCACGAGGATTTTCCGGAGGAGTTGCATGCAGCGGAGTCTGTCGGCAAAGCCGGGCCGGTGCAACTGGCGAAAGCAGTGGGCGTTAGTTGAGAATTCGGTTGCCCTCTGAGAGGAAGATACCCTTGAAATTCATCTCTAGCGCTTGGGCGTTGGTGGCTTTCTCGAGGGCTTCTTCCTTGGTGATGATGTCGTCCTTGACGAGTTGGAACAGAGACTGGTTAAAGTTCTGCATGCCGTCGTCGGTACCTGTTTCGATCGCGACGTGGAGTTTGTCGAGGCGATTTTCGTTGATTAGTTTGGAAATGGTTCCGGTGTTTATCATGATTTCGATGGCAGGGATAACGCTACCATCCTTGCGAACGGTCATGCGTTGCACGATGATGGCCTTGAGGGTGCCTATCATTTGTTTGCGGACGGACTCGCGCTCCTCGGCGGGGAAGAAATCGAGTACGCGAGAGATGGATTGCGGTGCGTCGATCGTGTGCAGGGTGGACATGACAAGGTGCCCGGTGTCGGCCGCGCTCATTGCGGCGCGAAAGCTAACGGCGTCGCGCATTTCACCGATCATGATGACGTCCGGATCCTGACGCATGACGTGCTTGAGACCATGCTGATAGGATGGCGTGTCCAGTCCAATCTCGCGCTGTTCGATGATGCATTGATTGTCATCAAACACGTACTCTACGGGATCCTCCATTGTGATGATGTGACGTTTTTGATTTGAGTTAATATGATCTATCATCCCGGCTAGTGTAGTGGACTTGCCGCAGCCGGTGGTTCCTGCGACGAGCACGATACCGCGGTGCTCCTCGGCGATAGATTTTATGACTTCCGGCAGGCCAAGGTTCTCAATCTTCGGTACCTCGGCGACAACGTAACGCATAGCAAGACACCATTTGCCGAGATGCTGAAAGCAGTTCGTCCGGAAACGACCAACACCCTCCAGATAGTAGGAGAAGTCAACCTCACGGTCCTCATCTAGCTTTGGTTTGAAGTGATCGGGAACGATACTAGCTATGATATTTTGCATCCACTGCTCGTCCGGTTGCTGGGTCATCTGGGTTTCCACCAGTTGGCTGTTGATGCGGCACACCACGGGTGCGTCTGCTTTCATGTGGACGTCGGACGCGCCGCTATCCACAGCGGCTTTCAGGATTTTGTGAAATAGTTCCATTTTAACGGAGCCGGGGAGACAATCAGGAAAGCAGCGTCCGGGCAAGCGCCAAAACAGCGCTTGGCCAAGCACGGGCTCACCACTCGATGACGGCCGCTCCCCAGGTCAGGCCGGCCCCGAATACGAGCAGCAGAATCAGATCGCCACGCTGCACTTGGCCCTGCTCGACAGCTTCGTCCAGCGCAATGGCCACCGAGGCGGCGGAGGTGTTGCCATAATGCTCCAAGTTGCTGAAAACCTGGTCTTCAGTGGCACCGAGACGGTCGCCCACAGCCTTGAGGATGCGCATGTTAGCCTGATGCGGGATGATGCACTTGATGCGATCGATCCCGAGTTCGCACCGGCCCAGGGCTTCCCGGGCGGCGATGGTCATCGATGTGACGGCATTCTTGAACACCTCCTGCCCGTCCATCTTGAGGTGGTGTAGACGGTCGGAAACGGATTTGCTAGTGGCCGGGTGCAGGCAGCCGCCGCCCGGTTGGGAGAGGATCGATGCCTTCCGCCCATCTGCGCCCATGCAGGTGGTCAGCAGGCCGTGAGTGTTTTCCCGATTTTGCAGCACGGCAGCGCCTGCGCCGTCACCGAAGAGAACGCAGGTGTTGCGGTCTTCCCAGTCGACGATAGAGGAGAGTTTCTCCGCGCCGATTACCAGTACGGTGCCGTACGTGCGCGACATGATGAACTGCTGCCCGATCTCGAGTGCATAGACGAACCCGGAGCAGGCTGCTTCAATGTCGAACGCCGCCGCATTGTGGGCCCCGATTTTTTCCTGCACGAGGCAGGCTGTTGCGGGGAAGGGCATGTCGGGCGTGATGGTGGCCAGAATGATGAGTTCGACATCGGCGGGATCAACCTCCGCCTTCTCAAGCGCACGCTGTGCCGCCCGTGCGGCCATGTCTGAGGTGTACTCGTCGTCAGCGGCGAGGCGACGTTCCTTGATGCCGGTGCGCGTGGTGATCCAGTCGTCGGTCGTGTCCACGATCTTTTCCAGATCGGAGTTGGTAAGGGTTTTCTCCGGCACATAGGAACCGACGGCGGAGATGGAGCAAGTGCGCCCGACGAAGTCATGTTCCGCGCGGGGGTTTTTGATGTTGATATTGCTCATGCTTGAGCAGTGGCGGATTCCGTTACAGGTGCAGCCAGTCTGGTGTTGGCCACGGACACGGCATCGATGATGTGTTCGTTGATGTGGTGATCCACCGCCTCGACGGTGTGTTGCACGGCGTTGCAGATTGCCCGAGTGCTGGCTGAACCGTGCGAGATGGTGACTACGCCGTTCACGCCGAGCAGGGGTGCCCCACCATAATTGTCCGTGTCCAAGCGTTTTTTCATGGCATGAAACGCATTTTTGGAGAGGGCTGCGCCCAGTTTTCGGATGGGTGTGGCGGTGAGTTCATCCTTGAGCCATCCCATCATGTGCAAGGCTAGACTTTCGCATGTCTTGAGAACGATGTTACCGACAAAGCCGTTACAGACCACAACGTCGAGATCATCGCCGAACAGGTCGTGACCCTCCACGTTGCCGACGAAGTTGATATCAAGCCCTTGGCAGTACTTGAACGTTTCCAATGTCAGATCGTTGCCTTTGGCCTCCTCGGTGCCAACGCTCAGCAGGCCCACGCGTGGCTTGCTTTTCCCAAGAACTACCCGCGCATAAATGTCCCCCATGATAGCGTAGTGCATCAGATGACGGGGCTTACCCTCGACATTGGCCCCGGCGTCGAGCAGGACGAAGTTGCCAGTCTTGGTGGGCATCACGGTGGCAATGCCGGGCCGATCCACGCCGGGCAGGGTGCGTAGTTTGATGCTGGCCGCTGCGACCATCCCACCGGTATTTCCAGCTGAAAGCACGGCGTCTGCCTGGCCGTGTTTGACCAGGTCCGTGGCCATGGCCATTGAGCATTTTTTTTTGCGGCGCAATCCCTCGACCGGTTTTTCCTCCATCGTGAGAATTTCCGGTGAGTGTACCACCTCGATGCGCTTGGCCAAATGCCCCGCTTGGCAAAGCGTGTGGCGGATGGAGTCCTCGTCGCCTACGAGGTAAATGGTATGGATGTGGTCGTGACGCTCGAGAGCCTGCAGCAGACCATTGACGATGACAGCACAACCGCCGTCTCCGCCCATGACATCCGCCGCGATTCTCATGAAACAAAAGGCGTGACCTGTGTCGGTCGCGCGTCTTGGACTGGAAAACGAGTCAGGCGCCGACCTCGACGCTGAAGATTTGTTTGCCCTTGTAGTAGCCGCACTCCGAGCATGCACGATGGCGTTGGTAGCCCAGATGGTCGCACTGAGGGCAGTTGTTCAACTGCGGTGCCTGGAACTTGCTGTTACTGGCCCGACGTTTACGGACGCGGCTCTTGGATGATCTGATTTTTGGTACTGCCATAAAATAAATTCCTCTAATCTAATTTTAACTGGTCGAGTTCGGCCCAAGCAGAGGCTTCATTCTGTTTGCGAGAAGCCAGCTTGAGAGTGGGTTGTTTCCCGTCAGCTCCTGTCTGGGGGGATTTATTGCACCCTGATTCGCACAACGGATGTTGCGGAAAAGCGAGGAAACTATCTTCACGCAGAAAGGGCGTCAAGTCTGCTGAACCATCGATTATCTCTATTTTTTCCTCCCCGGTGAGGGGGAGCAGGCAGATCCACTCCGACAACTTGACCTGATACTTGAACGGACGGAGGCATCGGGCGCATTCGCAATTGAGGCGCATGCCCATGCGGCCCCGGATGGAAATGCTGTCTCCGGCCCGTGATGCCGTGAGGTCGTATTCCAGCGGTTCACCGATTTCGACCAGTTCGTCAAGCGATTCCATCTGCAATTCGTCCACCGTCAGTTTACCTTCGAGGTGTACCGGGCCTTTAGCTAAAGATTCGATTTTCAGGAGCAGAGGCATATGGCGACAGTCGGGTTGCGGCAGAGTTGGGCCGAGGAAGTTCAGACAAGCACACCCGCGGAGAGTTCAATTTAAGCCAGCTTGGCCAAGCTTGGCAGCCAGAGCCACCTTGACACCTGGCGTAACGAATGGGGTAACATCCCCGCCCAAACTGGCAATCTCCTTTACCAAGCGCGAACTAAGGAAGGAGTAAGAGGCACGCGGCATCATGAATAGTGTCTCTACATTTTCGTTGAGTTTACGGTTCATTAGCGCCATCTGAAACTCGTATTCGAAGTCTGACAGGGCTCGCAGTCCGCGGATCACTACACTGCCAGATTGCTGCTCCACATATTCCACGAGTAAACCCTCAAAGATGTCAACCGACACATTGGTAAACTCGCTTACGGACTGTTCGATCAGAGCCTTTCTCTCGGAGGGGGCGAAGAGTGGTTGCTTGCCGCCGTTGAGGGCCACTGCCACCACAACTTGGTCAAACAAACGTGACGCCCGCTGGATGATATCCAGATGTCCATTGGTCAGAGGATCAAAGTTGCCGGGATAAATGACCGTTCGCACGCGGAAACCGTAGCAGAAGTGGGATAAAAAAAGAACCCGAACAAATCGTCCGGGTCTCAATAAATCTGTTATAAGTCGAGTTGACTAACCCCTAAATCGGTGAAATCACCGGAGGAGTAGGGGGTACGACAATCGGCGGCGGCGGAACAGTTCCCTCTATCACCTCTACGGGAGGAGGTACGAACGCTATTTCGTCCACCTTGCCAAGATTTGCATTGGGATCCTTTGGTTTGATTACTACCTCAACACGGAACGGTGTCGAGTCATCGCCGGTTGATACCACTGTGGTGATGATATCCACTTCATCGGCATTCAGTGTCTCACCATTGATTTCGAAATTATCCAAGTTTCCGAACTGCTCTTCAATGGTGGCGATGTAGGTGTCAGCCTCGTCTGCCGTGAACCCGTCTGTCGTCACGTTGATCGACTTGGCCGAGCCAGCTTCATCGACTCTGGTTATCAGGCTGGGTGCTTTCATCGGGGCCACCAAATCGACATCCACGGATACGGCATTGCCGCCCGTCGTCGGGATAGCGACTGCCACCGGCACTGCATTGGCACCGGCAACATCTGCGGCGGCGAATGGGGCACCCGTCTTGGATTTGACAACAAGTTTCTTGCTGCCACCGTCACCTGCCTCTACCACGATGAACGCATCATCATCACTGATCGCAATGCCGCCCACGTTCAATTGCAAGTCGGACGGTTTCATTTCCTTGCCAATGTCCAATCCGCTGCCTGAGGCGGCATCAAGCACGATCTCCAGTCGATCCGGAGCAAACTCCGACCCGGATCGAACCACCAAGTCGCCGAAGAACGTCGGAGTCGGCGAAATAAACTGGGTTGGGTCAACTGGGCCACCATTCTGGCTTGTCTGATTTTCCCAGACACCCTGCCGGAGCGGAACACTGATTCTGAAGGCGGGGAAGCCCACGGCGTCTACTGGCGCTGCTGCTGCTGACTCCGCCTTTTCGTCTTCGGCTGCCTTCATTTCACGACCGCCCACATACTTTTCGCCACTGGCGATGAGAAATTCTTTGCCGTTCGCGCGGTCGGTGTACTTGACTTTGCCGCTGACCACGACCAGTTCACCGTCAGCATTGATGTCGTACACGGTGCCCTTGACCTTGGCCACGCCTTTCGGTGTCTTGATAACGTAGCTCGAACCGATCGGCAGTTTGCGAACGTTGCCGATGGCGCGTCCGCTGATCAGTTCCATCTCGGTCTGGGCAATCGGCTCGATGGGTGACTCCTCGACGGCGAGTCGGTTGAATTTCAATTCTGAGTTTGCTGTCAGTCGAAGCATTGAGCCGTTGACCCCAAGGAACAGGTCGGCCTGCGAGTCGGTGCCGGTCTTGACAATGGTGCCGGTCTTGAGCAGTTGCCCTGCCCGCATTGGTAACCACTTGCTACCATCCATTGACACCTTCGCTTCGCCGCTGACGGCTTGTACGAGAGCCTGCCCTTCCCGAGCATTAGCCTGTGCTGCAATCAACAGCCCAACAGCAGCCAACCCGGCCTTTAGTGATACGTGTTTCATTAGTTTGTGTTTGTTCCCAAGGCTAAAAAAGTTTTAAGCGCCCCCAATTGTAGGGCAGCCAAGTGCTTTGTCAACAGTTGAATGTGTTTTTTTTAGCACACAACACGGACTAATATGGCTACTTTTCCTTAATAAATCAATCAAAAAAAAGATTTGTATCCGTTTGTCCAGGAGTTGATGGGCATCGGTTCAGTCGATGGAGCCATTGATTTTATCGATGCACTCTTTTGGTGCGGATTGAGGTAGGGTCTCCCCGGGGCACTAATTCGCTTGCCCAAGCCGACTTAAAACAAAACCAAAAAGGATCGAATCATGGAAGTACTTGTCATTGGATTAATCTGTGTCGGATTTGTGCCGCTTATAGCCCTGATCAAGGTTATCAAGGCGGAGAGGCATGTCGATGATCTCAAACGAGAGGTTCAGCGTCTCAGAGATCAGTTGGATGGCTTGAGGGATCAATTTGCCGGCTGCGCGTCAGTGTCCGAGCCGCTTGAGCAAGCGGAGCGGCCAACCGAGACTAGGGAGGCGGCTTTGGCCAAGCCGGAGTCGAAGCACTTCTCATTGCGAAGCGACTTCAAGGAGGCGCGAGCGGCGCGCCTGACCGAAAAGCAAAAGAAGACTCCCCCTCCGAAGCCGGCGTCGGTTCCTCCGCCAATCATCCAGTCACCCAAGTCGATTCCCCCTGTCGAGCCTGTGGTCAAGCCAAGCGAATCGGCCAAGCCGGAGAAAGTTGCCGCCTCGGTGCAAGCCGGGATGCCGCAACTGCCCAAGGTGGATGCCGAGTCGATCGAGATGAAACTGGGCACCTACTGGTTTGTCCGTATCGGCGTGATGTTGGTTCTGACCGGGCTCGGGATTTTGGCTTATTACAAAAGGGGCTTTTTCATCGATCTTTCACCCGGGGCCAAGGTGAGTTTGTTTTATTTTTTGAGCGCGGCGATGGGCGGCGTCGGCTTCTGGCTGCAACGTACGAAAGAGCAGTTGAAGAACTATGGACAGGTGCTGCTCGCCGGCGGCTTTGCCGGGGTGTATTTTACGACGTACGCGGCTCATCTACCGATTTGGAACGATATCGGTGCCCGAGTGATCCCAGATTCGACAACCGCCCTGCTGCTGTTGTTCGCGTGGGGTGGCTTCATGGTTTGGTTTGCGGATCGCCTCAAGTCGGAGACGATCGCGATCTTCGCCACCGGCGCCTCGTATTACGCCACCTACGTGCCACTGATCCATGCCGACGGTACCGGCGGTGCGTCGTGGGTGATTCTTTTCTCAAATCTTGTCCTCGCGGTGGCGGCGGTGGTGTTCATGCTTCGAAACCGCTGGTTGAAGATGCCGGTGCTGAGTC
>PVBE011432275.1_pt1 | contig 14991 bp, 9 predicted proteins | sample 1631181 | NCBI WGS metagenome assembly PVBE01 (sample SAMN08397723, study PRJNA350692) | Marine metagenome, whole genome shotgun sequencing project. | isolation source: water | place: Pacific Ocean | collected 2012-04 | reverse complement strand
TCTCCGATGAGGAAGTGATCGCCATCGAGAGCTTCGCACATGGCGGCGGCCGGGTCATCGCCGTGGGGGAGGCCGGCGTCTACAACCGCTTCGGGAAGACGCGTGGTGGAGGAGCCCTCGATGACCTCATCGGGGTGACCATGCCCACGCCCGGCTCGGCGGCCCCGCAGCCTCCAGAGCGGGCCGTCGCGCGCCTCTACGGGACCGACCTAGACGTCACGCCAGGCGCCGCCCAGATCATCGATGGCTTGGGCGACTTCGAGGGTATGGAGACCCAGCCTTGCGCCCGGCGAGCAGTTGGCGAGGGGGACGCCGTCTTCCTCAACTTCCTGTGGACAGGCTACCGCTCATTCCGCTCCGGGGGCGTGGGGGGGGCGAGATCACCCATCGCGTTTCGGCCGATGCCAAGACGGCGGGCGCCTATCTGGGCCTTCTGAAGGAGCTGCTGGCCGACACGGGCATCGAGCCACCGGCCACCGTGACCCATGACGGCCAGTCTCTCCCGTACATTGAGCAGGTCGTCTACCGACGTGGGCCCATCACCTATATCGGCATCTTGCCGCGCTACTTTGGCGGTCGGTATGCCCCGGCCCTACTCCGAATGCGTAATGGAGAGCCTACAGATCGGGTGCTCATCGAGCCGGAAGATTACGTAACGGCCGACGTCTCGCTCGGAGTGTCGGGCCATATCCATGACGTACGTGCTCGAAAGGCCCTTGGCCGGATCGGGAGCCTGCAGGCGCCAGTGACCGACGGCGTGGCTCTGCTATATGCCGTCACGCCCTACGAGGTCACGGAGCTGCGCCTCTCAGCTCCGCCCAAAGCCCGTCCTGGGCAGACGCTGAAGGTCGTCTTGGCCGTTCGGGCAGACACCGGCTTGCCCGGGGACCATGTGGTCCACTTGCGCCTGGTGCGGCCCGATGGCGGCGAGGCCGTCTGGGCTCGCGAGAACTTGCTCACACGCAACGGCCGCGCGAACTGGAGGCCGCGCCTGGCCTTGAACGCGCCCGCTGGCACGTGGCGGGTCGAGGCGCAGGACAGGATCAGCGGCCAGACCGCCAGTGGCGAGGTGGTTGTGGGCGGGAGGTGACCTGTCTGGTGGCTACGCGCATTCCTCCGGAGCGCGGCGTTCCCGTCGGGAGTCGACACCGCCCCCCGTAGAAACTCCGTCCACGGTGGAATCTGCGGCCTTCTTCGCCCTGCAGCTCAACAGAGGAACATCAAGAGCCTTGCGCGAGGGTCTGTCGCTATCGAGAGTCGGCTATTCGTTGGCTGGGCCAAAACTATGGCGGAGAGCGTGCTCCCGCAGGCGTCCGAGCTGTCCGGTAGGCCCCGTAACGTAGAAGGCGACGCTCATGGGCTCCCGAAGGGTTCGGATTCTGGGGGTACCCGGGCTCCCGGGTCACAGAGCGCTCTTCGTTCGACTATGGACAGATTCAGATTTCGGCGCTGACGGCCCCCTGCAAGCCCGAGACGGCAAACCAACGCCCCTTGGGGCGGCTCTTCCTTCGTAGGGTCGGGGCCCTCATCATCCGAACTTCTGCTCCGCTGGCTGACTGGGTGGGCGCTGCTTCTGGGGCCCTGGGGCCCGTAGTGTCCGGAAACTCATCGTCCCTGGATTTGGGGGAGTCTGGGGTCTCTGTCGGCAGCCGATATCGGGCCTTGCATTCGGTCATTCCTGTGGTATCCTCCGGCTTCTGACTGCACATTGCCGCTCGGGAGGCTCGCATTGGACGAGAGTCGTTCTGCAAAGCCGTTCGGTTGGTCGCACTTCCCGTTGGTTGCGCTTGTAGCGAGACTTCTGTGCCGCGAGTTGACTCAGGAAAACGAATACCTGCGCACGGAGAACCGTGTCCCCAGATCGAAGCTCCCCGATCGCGTCCGCTTCACTGATGAGGAGAGGCGTTCCTTCGTTGACGTTGCGCTGAAGATGGAGCGGAAGCTGATGCGGCAGGTCGTGAGCATCGTGCAACCCGACACGATCCTGGCTTGGCAGCGTCGTCTCGAGAAGCGGAAGTGGGACTACTCAGATCGTCGGGAGCGGAGGCCGGGACGGCCGCGCACGGCGCCTCAGGTTGAGGATCTGGTGTGCGGAATGGCTCGTGCGGCGGAGTGGGGCTACAAACGCATCTCTGGCGAGCTGAAGAAGGTGGGGATCAAGATCTCGAAGAGCTGCGTCGCGGATATCCTGCGGCGGAACGGACTGCCACCCTCGCCAGAACGGAGCGGTCTGAGTTGGCGTGAGTTCCTGTCCCGCCACGCAGATGTGTTGCTCTGCGCAGATCTCTTCACTCAGGAAGTCTGGACCATCGCCGGGCTGCAGACCGCATACGTCTTCTTCGTCATCCACCGGCGGACACGCACCGTGCTGTTGGCCCGAGCCACCTACTCCCCGTACAACGAATGGATGCAGCAGCAAGTCCGGAATGCTCTGTGGGAGTGTGATGAGCCGGAGATCGGACCCCGGCTCTTCATCCACGACAACGACTCGTGCTTCAGCAAAGCCTTCGACGCTGACTTGCGCCGCGCATGTGTCAGGCCGCTGAAGACGCCTCTGCGGGCGCCGAACGCGAATCCCCACGCGGAACGATGGGTTCGATCGGCACGGCGCGAGTGTCTGAACCACCTCGTCTTCCTGGGCCTTGGCAGTCTGCAGCGAGCTCTGGATCAGTACCGGATCTTCTTCAACGAGCACCGACCTCATTAGGGCATCGGCAACCGGATTCCCAACGACCTGCGTGGCGATGGGGAAGAGGGTGCGACCTCATCTCAAGCCGGTTCCATCCAACCCGACGAAGTGCAAGTAGATGAGTTCCTGGGAGGATTGCTCAAGTCGTACTCCCCCAAAGCGGCGTAGGGCACAGCCGCACACCACACCCCACCGGTGAGTTCCTTGGAAGCAACGGGACCGCGCGGCTCGTCGCGCCCGCGGTTCTGGTATCGGTCATCGAACAATGCCAGACCGTTCTCCCGCAGGCCGAATCGCTGCTCAGGGGGCGGGACCTTCGGGCTCTACATCGCGGATGAGTTTCTGGACCGTACGGGCTCGGCTACTTGGCTGCTCTAGGGCGTGGGTGACGAGAGTGTTGGGGAGTGGTGGCGCCTATGCTGAGTAGCCAAGATGCCGCGACCCCACGCGGAAGGGGCCCTCGGAAGGACGGGCGCCCGGCCTCCGATGGGTTGTGGGATCTTACGCCCCGGCACCGGAAGAGAAGGGCCCGCTGCCGGCGACACCGAACGTGTCAATAGCGGAATCGGCCGCCGCCGCGACTCCCGGCAGTGGACTCCTGTGAGGTGCGACCAAGCCATGCCCATCACCACCGCGCTCGGCCTGCTGCTCTCGCTTCGCCCTCAGGCCTTCGCCGGATCACTTGAGGCGCCGCCCGGCCTGTTCAAAGACCTGAACGATGTCACCCTCGGCGATGCGCAGCTCATCCGCGGGCCCCAACTGTTCGTTGATGAGCACCTGATCGACCGCCTGGATGGCGTGACACGGGTGATGAACCAGCCGACCAAGCATCCGGGCAATCCCCTGATCGTGTCCGACAAGCCCTGGGAGGGTAACTTCGGCTTCAGCTCGGTGATGTACGACGAGGAAGAGGGCTTCTACAAGATGTGGTACGCGGCCTGGGCGGCTGATTACAAGAAGCAGTTCATCTGCTACGCCACATCGCCCGACGGCATCGACTGGCGAAAGCACCTCACGACGTCCTGGAACGCCGAGGAGCACACCAACATCGTGTTCGGCGGAACGCCGGAGTTCAACTGTGTCGGCGTTTTCAAGGACCCGGCGGCGAGGGACCCCGAACGCCAATACAAGATGCTCTACAGCGAGTACTACGACGGCACTGCCAAGTCGGCATCGACTGGAGCCGCGTTCTCGCCTGACGGGATTCACTGGACGGTGTGCGAGGAGAACCCGCTGATCCCCTTCAGCGACTCCCACTGCTGCCCGTTCTGGGATCCCCTGCGGGGCCGCTACGTGGCTTACTTGCGCTACGGTCCGCCGAACACGCGCTCCGTCGCCATGACCGAAAGCGAAGACTTCGTACACTGGTCGCCGAAGGTGACGCTCTTCGCCCAAGGAGCCCTGCTGATCGACCGCCCGCGCGATACTAAGCTCTACCAGATGGAGGCATTCCCCTACGGCCACGTCTACTTCGGGCTGATCTCGACCTACCATGGCGAGACGATCCAGCCGATCCCTCCCGAGCGCGAGGGATGGGCCGACAAGCTCGACGTGCAGCTCACGTTCAGCCGCAACGGACGCACGTGGCGGCGCGTGGGTCGGAGCGGCGCCTTCAATCCCGCCGATTTCGAGCAGGATCGCGACTGGCTGGCCGAGTCGGAGGCGGCCACGTTCATCCCGTGGGGGGGCGCGAAGCAGGACTGGGACTGGGGCTCAATCTACCCGCTACAGGCCCCCGTTGTGACCGAAGACACCATCCGCTTCTACTACGTCGGGGCGACCGGCCGGCACTGGGCCTCGTACCACGGTGATGACGCGAAGACCAGCGGCATCGGCCTGGCCACGCTGCGCCGAGATGGCTTCGTGTCGGTTGAGGGCACGGGAACGCTCACCACCCGCCCGCTTGTATTTCTCGGCGACGCGATTGAGGTCAACGCCGACGCCAACGGCGGCAGCATGCGCGTCGCAGCGCTCGACACCGATGGCAACGTGATCGAGGGCTTCTCGCACGACGCGTGCACCCCAATCACCAGCGACGGCGTGCGCCACATGCTGGCGTGGAACGACAACGAGAACTGCCACCTGATCCAGGGCCGCCCAATCCGCCTGCGCTTCCACTTCGAGGAGGCACGACTGTTCTCGTTCACGCCGCGGATCCTGCGCAACCACTACGTCCCGTCCTACGACTGAGCAACCGCGGGGCGAGGCCCGTGCCCCTGAACGCCCGCGTCGAGGATGGCCGCGATGCTACACGGAATCACCGAATGCTCCCAAACCGGCTGGTTGATGGCTGCCGCCCTCGTGATCGGGGCCGTTGCCTTCGACGGCCCCGGCGCTCGGGCCCAACAGGATGAGGGCCTTGTGGTCTTTGCCGGCGCATGGCTGGAGCGCGGCGACCAAGATGCCAAGCCCCGGGCCGAGCAGATTGTCGACAGCGTCACGATCGCCGCGGCGCCCGGGGAATACGAGCCGGCGACGGTCAGCGTTCGGGCCACGCGACCGCACGCGCAGTTGCGGCTGGAGTTGGCCGGCGACCTGACGAGCGACGCCGGTGATAGGATCGACGCCGCCGCTGTGACAATCCGGCTGGCCGATCCGTTCGAGCAATGGACGAAGAAGACGGGCATCGAGCAGTTCCTGCTGAGCACCAACACGGTGGACCTTGCCGCCGACACGACCCGGCGCTTCTGGATGACCGTGCACGTCCCCGATGAGGCGCGACCGGGGACCTACCGCTCGAAGTTGGTGGTGGGCGTGCCGACCACTGAGCTGGGACCGGACCTTGGCCGCTTGCAGCCGTTGAGGGCCCTTGACTTCCTGGTCCACGTGCGACCCATTCGCCTCCTCGACGCCCACGAGACGGGCATGGCCTTCTTCATGTACAACCACACAGCGTACCACGCTGAGATGCCCGACGACGCGCAACAGGTCGTCACGCCTGAGTACCAGAGACTGATCTACGAGGACATGCGTCGACACGGCATGACTACGGCTACGCTGTACGTCTATCCCGTCGTCGACGGGGAGTTCACAACCACGGAGAGTGATCCGACGCACTTGCCGTTCGAGACTTACATGCGACTGCTCGACGAGACCGACCTCGTCGCGCCCGGGCTGCCCGCCATCTGGATCGGAGCGGGTGCATACGGGCCCGACGTATGGAGCCAGGTGCTCGGTGAGCGGCGCAGGCGCAGGTGGCCGGAGATCCTCTTCTACGCGGTCGACGAACCAGGTGAGGAGGATCGCAACCGCCGCGTGCGGGCCTTCATGCAGCAGTTCAAGCCCTTCCAACGCAAACGGTTCGACGACCCCGTGCGGGTCACCACAGCCCTGGGCTCCTCTCAGGGGATCCAGACGGTCGGGCACTACTACGACCTCTGGATCGGGTGCATGGCGCAGCGGATAGGCGAATCGGGCGTGATCGCCGACGCCAAGATGCACCGGAAAGAGCTCTGGACCTATGACTGCATGATGGCGCCGGTCGATGCGGAGACGGACCGCTACTACTTCGGCGTCTGGGCATGGGTCAGCGGCGTGAAGGGTTGCTCGCACTGGTGTTACTTCGACGCCGGGGCACGGCTTAGTTATGTCTACCCGGCGAAGGGTGAGTTGATCCCCACGATCGGTTGGGAAGCCGTGCGGGAGGGGATCGACGACTACCGCTATCTGGCGACGCTGAGACGTTTGGCTGAGCGCGCGTCCGAGGCCGGCAGAGATGACCTCGCGCGCGGTGCCGAGGCCGTGTTCGAACAGGCGGCCGCTATGGTAACCATGGACAACTACGGCAAGGCCTACCACTCGGCACTCGCGGCCGGGGCCGATGCGTCGGCCTACGACCGGCCCCGTGTCGAGCCCGAACTCCCGATCTCGGCCTACGATGCCTTGCGCCAGGCTGCCGCCGAGCAGATCGTGGCGATTGAGGCCGGTTTGGCGGCGCCGTAGACAGAGTGGGTGGTGAGCTACATGAAGACGATCCGAGTTGGGATCTTCGGACTGCATCGCGGGCTAGGTATCATCCGAGCCGCGGCGCCTTCCATGCGCCTGAAGCTTGTGGCGCTGTGCGACAGCAACGAGCCGGTTCTCCGCGAGGCGGCCGCGGAGACCGGGGCGGAAGGCTACACTGACTATGGCAAGTTCCTCGAGCACGATACGGATGCTGTCATCGTGGCCAACAGCTTCCACGAACACGCCCCTCACGCGATCCAGGCGCTGAAGGCCAGCAAGCATGTTCTGTCCGAAACGGCTGCCTGTTTCACGCTCGCCGAGGGCGTGGAGTTGATTGAGGCCGTCGAGGAATCGGGCCGGATCTACATGTTCGCGGAGAACTACCAGTACAACTTGTTCAGCCAGGAGATCACCCGAGTCTTCCGGAGCGGCAAGCTCGGCCAGTTCATGTACGGCGAGGCCGAATACGTCCACCCAGCGGATGCCGACTTCTGGCTGGAGCGCTCATGCGGAGTGGACCACTGGCGGAACTGGATCCCGGCCACCTACTACTGTACGCATGCGGTGGCACCGATCATGATGGCGACCGACACGATGCCGGTCAAGGTGAATGGCTTCGTTATGCCCCACGCAGACGACGACCCCGTCGCGGCTCGGAGCGTGTGGCGTAACGATGCGGCGTCGGTGATCGTGGTGCGCATGGATAACGGCGCGGTCGCCAAACTACTTCAGTACCGGCTGAGTGGCTACAATGTGTGGGTACGCATCCACGGCAGCCGCGGGACGATCGAGAACCTGCGCCACGGCAACCAGATGATGGTCCACCTGCGGCGAGAGCAGTTCCATGAGAGGAAGGCCGAGCCGACCGAACGGATCTACCTCCCGCGGTTCGCGAAACACCACGAGCAGGCCATCCAGACGGCCCACGCCGGGTCGGACTTCTTCGTCAACTACCACTTCGCGGAGGCGATCCGCAAGAACGAGCAACCGTACCTCGACGTCTATCGAGGCGTCGCGATGTCTGTCATCGGCCCTCTCGCCTGCCGCTCGGCGCTGGACAACTCGAGCCCAATTGAGGTCCCGGATTTGCGGAAGCCGTCGGTGCGGCGCAAGTACGCCAATGACCATTGGCGCCCGGACCCGGCCACGCGGAAGAAGGGCGATCCGTGGCCCAGCATTCGCGGCGACATCCAGCCGACGCCCGATCAGTTGGCTCGCGCCCGGAAGGTCTGGCGGCGCGTCGGCTACACCGAAGAGTGAGCGAGCACATGAACCTGTTTCAGGGCTGCACTGACCGAGATGTGCCACGGGGAATGACCTGGCTCCGTGAGTCGCCGGAGTGGAGCTTCGACCACCGCGGGCGGCTGACCATTGTGCCGGAGGCGGTTTCGGACTTCTTCCGCCCATACGGCGAGGAGCCAAACGACAACGCCTGCCTGCTCTACGCACAGGTCACCGGGGACTTCACCGCCGTGACGCGAGCCGAGGCGGTTCTCGCCGGCTTTGGCGATGCGGCGGCGATCACCGCGCGCGCAAACGAGGCCCTGTGGGCCAAGCTGTGCCTCGAGCGCAGCCCCATCGGCGATGTCTCGGCCGTATCCGTCGTGACTGACGGAGCCTCCGATGACGCAAACGGCGAGCTGCTGGAGCGCCCGGAGTGCTTCATGCGGCTCACCCGCAAGGGCGACGTCTTCGGCATGCACTACAGCCTCGATGGCGAGACGTGGCGGCTCGTCCCGTGCTTCCCGCTGAAGATGCCGCAAACTGTGATGGTCGGCGTGCACGCGCAGGCGCCGTTCCAGGGCGGGTGCAGTGCGGTGTTCGACTTCCTGAAGCTGACCGACGAGCCGGTTGCGGACTTCCGCTCCGGAGAGTGAAGCTCTGGCATGGCCACGGGGGCCGGTCGATGACGACGGAGGAACGCGTCCTCACCGCGCTCGATCACCAGGAAGCCGATCGAGTGCCGGTGTGGACCATGATCAACAGTGCCGCGGTGTACCGGCATTTCGCGCCGCAGGACTTCGACTTCACCTCGGTGCTGGACCCGGACAACCCCTTCTCGCCGGAGTTCCAACAGCTCTACAGGGCGGCGTGTCACGGCCTCGGCATCGATGTGACGTTTGCCAACGCCAACCCCTTCCCACTTGAGGCAGAGCCCGGCCGAGCGCGTTGGCGGGAGCGCCCGCTGAAGTCGCTCGACGATCTGGCGCGGTTCACGCCGCCGGTGCCCACCTATGATGAGCTGGTCGGCCCGTACGTAGCCGGCTTCAGGAAGATCCAGACCGCCCTCGCGCCACACACGCTGCATGTATCCCAGGGCACGGCGTCGGTTCAGTACTACAACGTCACCGGGCTGCAGCTCTTCTGCGAGGCCATGCACGAGGCGCCTGGCGACGTGGGGCGCGTGCTCGATGCCTATTCAGAGGCACACCGCGTGCAGGCACGGATCTATGCCGACCACAGGTTGGCGCCGGCCTACCAGGTGAGCTGCGACGTGGGCGGCAAGTCAGGCACGCTCTTCTCGCCGGACTACTTGCGGCGCGAGGCCTTCCCCAGGCTGAAACGGGAAATCGAGCCGCTGAAGCAGGCTGGCATCAAGGTCATCGTGCACAGCGACGGCGACATCGCGGAGATCCTCGACGATTTGCTTGCCATCGGCGTGGATGGGATCAACCCCTTAGAGGTCTCCGCAGGAATGGACCTGGCGGCAGTGAGGAAGCGCTATGGGAGGAACTTGGTCCTGGTCGGCAACGTCGACGCGGCCTATGCTCTGCCGTTCGGTGGCCCGGCGGAGGTCGAAGCCGATGTGAAGAGATGCCTCCGCGACGCGGCCGATGGAGGCGGTTACTTCCTGGACACGAGCGCGGGCGAGATCATGGCGAGCGTGCCCGTGGAGAACGTGCTGGCCATGTTCGACGCCGTGAGGGAACATGGCCAATACCCCATCCGGATGGCATAAGGAGCGCCGATGGACTGCATTGCGCTGACAGGCGCGGCGGCTGATTTCCACGACCCTTGCGGGACCGGCCGTTACCTCACGCAAGCCACGCAGTACTTCTACTCCCTGCTGTGGGATCCGTTCGTGCTGTCACGGACCGGAGCGCCCCCCGCCCTGAGAATGCCCGACGATCCGATCGACCCCACAAAGGACCGTCTGCTGTTCCACGCGCAGCCGACGTCAGCGGCAGACATGGCTGCGGTAACAGAGGTAATGACCGCGGGCGGATCGGTCGTGCTCACGCAACCGGGACCCGAGACCCTGGCGCGCCTGCCTGCGTTCAGCCGGTTGCTTCAGGGAGACACGCCGTTGGTGTCTCTGAAGGAGCGATGGGATCTCGGCCCGCTCGCGGAACGGACGTGCCACTACGCTGATCGCGCGACGTTCCTCAGGGTCAACGCCACGCGCGCAGGCGCGCTCTCGACAATAGGCGACAACCCCGATCTCGTGTTGACCGGCGGCGGCGGCATCTTCGCGGGAGATCCCTTCGCGACCATCCAGACCTACATCAACGTCGCGTTCTATCCGCAGCTCCTGCTCGATTTCGCGTCGCTGTTGGGACGGCTCGTGGCATCCCTCCTCGACCGTCCGCTATCCGCCTCTGAACATCGTCTGCTGCGGGGGATTCCAGGTCTGCGACGCGACTTTCACGCCTTTGGATTCGCCTACATGACGGTCCTCGAACTCGACCGATGCTACGGTCACAACCACGTCGACGTCGAGAAGGCCGGGCGCCACGCTGTCGAAGCTGCTGGGGCGATGACTTCCGGTGCTGTGGAACCGGCTGTGCGAGCCCTGACGGATGGCTTCCGAGCACTCGAAAGCGAGAATCGCAAGCTCCAAGCGGCGCCAGCCGTGTTCACCGACACGCTCCATGGCGGCGGCCTGTACAATGACATCGGGTACTTCGAGTTCGATTGGCCCCAGCACCCGGCTGATGTGCTCCGGGCTCATCTGAGTTGGGTCCGCGAGCGTTCATACCGGTTCAATGTCGACTTCGACGCGTTGTCGGTCGAACACATGGCTGACCGCTTCCCACGGCTGTTCGACGAGTTGAGGGAGGCCCAGGACGAGGGGTTGGTCGAGTTCGTCAACGGCACCGCTAACCAGCCCTACCCGCCGCTCCACTCGCTGGAGAGTCAGATCCGTCAGTTCACGGACGGGAATGCCGCGCTCGGGCGAGCGCTGGGGCGTCCGGCCCGCATCTACGCGTCCCAGGAGTTTGGGTTCGCGCCGCAGCTCGCATCGGTCCTGTCGCAGCACGGGTACACCGGGGCAGTGCTCCGGGTCCAGAACCAGGGAGACGCCCCCACGTTGCGCGACGAGCGGATCCTCTGGGAGGCGCCCAACGGCGACGCCGTCGAGGCCGTACCATCCCACCCACACAAGTCAGAGCAGCGTAATGATGTGACGTACAACAACGTGCACCTGAAGCTCTTCGCCCACCAGCAAACCGGGCTCGACTTCGCCGTGTTCACCGGCCTGGGCGACATCAGCTACTACCGCCCGTTCCGGGAGGAGCTGGCTCGGGTCTGTCACTACGCCCCCGTGTTTGGCCGGTTTCTCACATGGAGCGGCTACTTCGCCGAGCCGGCGCGCGGGCAACTCGCCAGGCACCGCTTCACCATGGAGGACTTCGACTGCCGCGCCGCCTTCATGGAGATCGAGGGCCAGTGGAGCCTCCATCGCCCGGTGACGGGCGGCAACAACACGGCTTGCATGAGGTCCCTGTCCGCATCGAACCTGTTTCGTGCGGCCGAGATGCTCGAGGCGTTCGAGGCCGCATGGCGGCGGGCGGGGCGGCGCCGGGCCTCCCGTGGTTGGAGCTGGACCCCGCTGACCGGGCACCAAGGGCATGACGTCTACTTTGCCCCGTACCACTCAGCAGGCAGCTTCCTTGGTGGGGTGTCAAACCACCATTCGGCCCTTGAGGGACGGGCCGTCCAGAATGTCGCCGATTACGCTGGACCGTGGGACTTCCGACCCGTCATCGACCGCAGTCTGGAGGATCTCGCTCGCTCGGAACGCGCCGCGAGGCGATCGATCCAGCGACGTCTCCGGCGCCTCGTTCCCGCCTCGCCGCGCTGTGACCGATATGTGGTCTACAATCCGGGTCCCGCCCGCACTGCAGTGGTCACCGTCCCGCGCGCTGCCGAGAAGGGCCTGGAGTTGCGCGGGCAAGCCCTGCCCGTTCAGCCTGCGGGACGTGACCTCCTATCGCTGGTCTCGCTGCCTGCCCAGGGGTGCGCGATGCTGGAGGCGACGGAGGAGGCCCGAGACGCCACCGCGGCGACTCACGCCGCGGTGACGGTCGGAGATGACTGGCTCGACAACGGTCTGCTGCGTGCTGAATTCGACCTGACGCACGGCACGCTCCGGCGCCTGATCGGACTCCCCGACGGCCGGGATCTCATTGCCGGCGGCAGCCACAGCTTCACCTTGCCGGGCCAGGACACTCAGCGATGCGTGAAGGCTCGGGTCGCCATGCAGGGCCCGGTTCGAGGGTGCCTGGAGTTCGAGGTCGTGATCGGGGAGAAACGAGGCTCTTCGGCTCGGATCCGGACGAGAGCCGTTCTCGATGCGCAGAGCTGCGTACTGAGCTTCGAGGACCGCGTCCTGCGCTGCCCGGAGATCCGAGGCGATCAGTGGCGCGCGCACCTGGCTGCCTATCACACCCTTGCCGACGCCTCGTCTGAGATGATGCGCTCCCATGCCAACGTCCTTGAGCCAGCTCAGGTGGAGCGCGTATTCAGCCTCAACCTCCTGCTTGCCCGGGGCGCGGACCAGGACGTTCTGTTCATCAACGAAGGCAACCAGTTCTACACCTGTCGCGGTGGCCAGATCAGCAACATACTGGTCTTCGAGCAGGAATGGGGCCGCGCGTTCGCAAGCGGAGTCGGATTCCCGCAGGACAATCCGATTGCCGAGGCCCGCGCATGGGTCCAGCCGACCTTCGTGGCCAAGGTAGGGGCTGATCCGGGAGCCGGTCCGAACGCGGCCCGATGCTTGCCACGCTCATTCATGTCCGTGGAGTGCGGCGATGTCGAGGTGCTGTCAGTGAGATACGACGACAGGGCGTTGCTGGTTCGTCTCGCCAATACGACAGACGCGGAGGTGCAGACGGAGCTGAACACGCCCTTGGGGGTCAGGGAGGCCTTCCTGACAGATCTCAGAGGCGCGAACGCGGCCCAGTTGCCCGTTGTCGACAACAGCGCCACAGTAACGCTGCGGCCATGGGACATACGTCAGGTCGCCCTGGCAGTCGGGCCCGACGACGACCTCGCAGACGAGAGCTGAGATCGATCGCCACGGCGTCGGCCGGCGCCGGCTCCGACCACTACGACCACTTTGCCTTCGCGCGGGGATTGGGGCCGAATCTCGTGCCGGACGGGTTCTGCGTGCCCGTCGGCTGAGTCAGTCCCCCGGCCGGCTCATTGCTGGCGCGGCCCCAGTTGTTCGACCGGTGCATGATGGCCTCGTTCCAGCGGGCATTGTCCCAGTATTGCTTGATCGTTCCGTGGGGATCGGGCTCGACAAGTGTGTATGAGTAGAGCTTGGCGTTTCTCAGATAGAGCTTCAGGCACAGCCCGCCTCGGTGCGTGTCGACAAGACCGCGGGGGCAAACGCCGCTACTCCACGAGATCTCCTGATCCTTGCCATTTGCCGCGACCGGGATGCACTCCGCGCGGGTCAGACCCTCGACCGGCTCGCCGTACGGGGTGATGAACTCCGCCTCCACCAAGCCCCCCTCGGCGTCGGCGTTGACAAGCAGTTGCGACGGCGGAGCGTCCGGCCTGGCAAGTAGCCAACCCTCCCGCGCGCCCGCGTCGAGCGATACCCAGTGGTCCTCGGGCATCACGGCCAGCATGCACGACACGGCGTCGCGCATGTCGTGATCGTGCTCCTTCATATAGGCGGTCTGGGTGCGCTCATTGTGTTGGTACCGGACGGCGGTGTAGTAGATGTAGGTGTCGCCGTCTATGACGAGTGGATTCGCCGAAGGCACGAAGATCGTCCCGGCGTCGGGTGATTCCGGCTCGCCATTAGGCACGATCGCCGATCGGTCATCGGGACGAGACCAGTTGACGCCGTCGCGGCTGTAGGCGAGCTGGATGTCGACGTGGCCCAGCTTCTTGGAAGGCCAGTCCGGCGGCGGCTCATGGAAGACCTCGTAGCTCTCCGATTCGGGGAGCGAATACTGCGTGTTGAGCAACCCCAGGCAGAAGTCCTCGTAGAAGAACGGGGTCATCCCCTGGAAGTTGAGCAGCTCCGGCGGGTCGTGCTGATCCCCGGGCACCAGGATGCGGCCCTTGTCTTCCCAATTCACCAGGTCGAAGCTCTCGTACAGGGAGATGTCTCGCGGCAGGTTCGGCACGCGCCGGGTGTAGAGTTGGTACTTGCGCCGGTCCGGGTCGTAGATGAAGCCCCAACCGCCGTCGCTGAGGCCGCGCATGATGGGGTTGACGTGGGTTGGCCGCTCCCAGTGGATGCCGTCCGCCGAGTAGGCGAGGTTGAGCGGCAAATGGAACTTCGCCCAGCGCATCTCCTCGCTTTCGACCTGGAAGATCATCTTGAAGCGGCGGGCGGGGATGTCACTAGGATCGTCGATGATCGTGTAGGTGAGCGAGAGCATCTCCGGGATGATGTAGTTGTTCTCCGTCGAGCCGTCGACTTCCACCATGTTCATGACCGGCTTGTCCCAGTGGATGCCATCGGTGCTGGTGGCGTACGCCGTCTTGCGGCCGCGTTCCCAGTATTCGTCCGGTTGCTGCCCGCAGACGACGTACCACATCCTGAAGAGCTCCTCGTGCTCGTCGTAAAGGACGTTGTTGTAGTTGAACATCTCCATCTTGCCGCACCATGGGTCGTCCAGCCTCAGCACCGGCTCGGGGCGCTTGACCGCCTCATTGACCCGACGCTTCAGGTTGTGGACTTCCAGCAGGAACGCGTCGTCGATGAACAGGACCTTGTTCCTGTAGACCTCGGCCACTGGGAGCTCTCCCTTCGCGGGTCACAGTGGGTGCGCGTTCTCATTCCGCGAGCGATAGCTGAACCACACGAACATCGTCCATCTCAAGCACGTTATCCGGAGCGGATCCGTGCTTCCGAGATCCTACGGCGATGGCGAGCTGCGTTCCGCGCGCTTCGGAATCGAGGTACGGAACGGGATCGTCGTTTAACGTGACCCAATTCCCGTCGCCGCTCTTCACGTAACCCGTGACTTCTTTGCGGACCGTGTCGATCACCACTCTGAGGCCGAACCACACGCCCGCCGCCGCGGGCTCCCCCAGACCGTGCGCATCGTCGCCGAAGTTCATCCGCACAGGCTGTTTCTCGACCGCCACAAGGTCTCCCCTCC
>PVBE012111378.1_pt1 | contig 14992 bp, 8 predicted proteins | sample 1631181 | NCBI WGS metagenome assembly PVBE01 (sample SAMN08397723, study PRJNA350692) | Marine metagenome, whole genome shotgun sequencing project. | isolation source: water | place: Pacific Ocean | collected 2012-04 | reverse complement strand
GATCTGAACCGGTGCACACTCTGTCTTCATAAAGCCGACTCCTTATCGTATGCTTAAAGTGCTTCTCGCAAGGCCTTTATGCGAAAGGAATCGGCTTTTCTCAATAGGGATGGTGAAATATTCGTGTTAGGGGAGGGTCAAACGCGCGGAAATACCGCGCACACCGGGGGCGCCGCGCTGCGTCGCTTTTCGCAAACGAAACGCAACGCGCAACCAATTCAGACTCGGCCCCCGAATTTGGTACAATGGGCCAGTCCGCGTCCGGCGAACTGCCGCTGTATACCCGCGAGTTCCGTTACTGGGGAGAAGTGTGTGAAAGCAGTCTTGGCCTTAGAAGATGGCTTGATTTTCGAGGGCCGGTCCGTCGGCGCCGAAGGGGAAGCCACCGGCGAACTCGTGTTCAACACGTCGATGACGGGGTATCAGGAAATCCTCACCGATCCTTCCTACGCCGGCCAGATCATCACGATGACCTACCCCTTGATCGGGAATTACGGCGTAAACCAAGACGATGTGGAATCCCGCCAGATCTTCTGCCGGGGCTTCGTGATGCGGGAATGTTGCTTTGAGCCGAGCAACTGGCGCGCGACGCAAACCCTCCCCGAATACCTCTGCGCGAATGACATCGTAGCCATCGATGGAGTCGATACACGCAAGATAACTAAACACCTGCGCGAGCGCGGCGCGATGAAGTCGGTTATCAGCACCCGGGAATTCGACCACGGCGCTCTCGTGGCGAAGGCCAAGGCCTCTTCCGATATGGCTGGGAGCGACTACGTTCGAGAAGTTTCCGTTCGCGAAGCCTACGAATGGAACCCTGGCTCGACCGGCAGATTCAAAGTCGTCGCGCTCGATTATGGAATCAAACTCAACATATTGCGCCTGCTCGAAGAAGCGGGTTGCGCGGTAACCGTCGCGCCATCGATCGCGACCGCGGAAGAAATCGAGGCGCTACGGCCCGATGGCCTTTTCCTGTCCAACGGCCCCGGCGACCCGGCCGCGCTAAGCTACCTCTATCCGACGTTGCAGACGCTCGTTCCCAAACTGCCGGTGTTCGGGATTTGCCTCGGCCATCAGGTCTTGGCTCACGCGTTGGGGGGCAACACGTTCAAATTGAAATTCGGGCACCGGGGCGGAAACCAGCCTGTTCTAAACGAAGACGCCGAGTCCGTCGAGATCAGTTCGCAAAACCACGGCTTCGCCGTCGACCCTGATTCGCTCGATTCCAACGAAGTGGAAATCACGTACACCAATCTCAACGACGGCTCCGTCGAAGGCCTGCGCCACAAGAAGTATCCCGTCTTCAGCGTGCAATACCACCCGGAATCCTCGCCAGGCCCGCACGACAGCCGCTACCTCTTCGGAAAGTTCACGAAATTGATGGAAGAGGCGAGAGGTCGAGCCGGGCGCGTCTAGCCCGCATCGCCCTCGTATACTACGCGATCTCGGTCAGGAAACTTGAGACAATCGCCAATCCCGCTGCCACGCTGGTGAAGGTGTCACGTTGGTGAAGCCGCTCCTCGTCGTAGCGCTCGACGAGCATCTGGCGCACCGCTGGGATGAGGCTCGTCCCCCCCGTTGTTAGAACGCCGTCAATCTGATCCGGCCTGAGCCCCGCCGATCTCTCGGCTTCCTTCATGGTCTCGAGCATGTCCTCGAGCATGTCCTCGATAATATGGGCGAACTCGCTCCGCTCGATTCGCTCGTGAAGATGAATGGCCTCAAACTCGATGTCGATGCTGGTCTCGGCGATGGTTGACAGGCGGCGCTTCGCCGCTTCGACTTCGCGCGAGAGAGGGTATCCGAAATTTCGCTGCACCAACGAGCGCAAGGCGCGGATTCGCTCGGGCTGATCCGAACTCATCTCCATGGCGATAAGCCAATTGATGTTTTCTTCCGTGTTCAGCCTATACAGATTCTGCCAATCCAGAATCGTGTTGTAGAGGAACTGCGGAACGGGCAACATGGAGGGTCCGTAGCGCGATTCGCTGCCGAAACTGGGAAAGACTTTCGCCCTGGTAATCTCTCGGTCGATGGCGTCGCCGGCTACAGGCAAGCCCGACACGCCGAGGATTTCGCTCTCGGCCAAGCGGGCCGCCGCCCCCTGTGCGCCTCCGAATTCCATGATACACACATCGAAGGTGCCACCGCCGATGTCGACAACCATCAAGCGCTGTTTGCAGTCCCCCTTGATCGCGTACTCCACGCACGCCGCCACCGGCTCATAGAAGAACACGACCTCTTTGAATCCGGCCAGTTTCGCCGCCGTCTTGAGCCGGCGCTCGGCCGTCTTGTCCTCGGCTTCCTTCGTAGAGAAATGGACCGGTCGCCCGAAAACGGCAGTCTCGACCGACTCGTTCGCTTCGGCGTCCACCCGTTCCTTGATCTTCGTCAATATGATGGACGTGAGTTCTTCGATCTGATACTCGCGCCCGAAGACTTCGGTTCCAGTGAAGGCCCTGAGCCGTAGCGACGTCTTTAGCGATTGAAACAAGCGCCCCGGCGAATTCACCTCCATCAAGGCCCGCGCGTGGACGGCTTCGCTGAGATCCGCCCCATCTTTGCGCGGGACCGCGCCGTAGCTGTTGTCCCCTTCGGCGCCCACGTACCCGTCTATGGCGACGCCCAAATCCACTTGCTTGACGATCACTTCGCGGTCCACATTTCGCTCGATGAACCAATCGGCCGCCGCCCGGCCAATAATCCGCTCGCCGTCATCCCTAATATAGAGGAGGGAAGGAAGCGACGTGGGAATCGCATTGTCCGGATCCAAGACCAACACCCGCGCGTTGCCGTCCCGGGCCAGCGCGGCGCTAGAATTGGAAGTCCCAAAATCGATACCGCAATGAAGGTCAGACACAATCGAACACTCTCAATACGGGCCAAAGTCCTCGTGGATCGAACACGCCTAAACGACGAACCGCGCAGTATATCATCGGCTCGCCTGATGTTCAAAAGTCGGTAGAAACCGCCCGGGCAAAAAGAATGAAACGAAATCGGCGAACGGGTGGTAGAATAGGGGTGGAGATTTTTTCAGCGGTAGTGTGGGGGAGGCCATTACGTTTCTCGTTGACGCGTGTGGCGGCACATTAGGGAGACGGAAACATGGCTCGCAATTCTCGGAACATCTTGGCTGTTCTCGTTTTGGCTGCGCTCATTGGCTGCCCCTTCTTCGAGGACCGAATCTACGAGTTCACCAGCGCCACCGGTGGATTTGGCGGCGGGTTTTTCGCCGATGGGGTCGCCTTCGGCGGGGGCGCGCCGGAGGCCGATGACGGCGGCGAGGGCGAGGGCGAAGGGGAGGGAGGCGGCGTGGTTCAGAGAGATGTCGTCGAACCCGATGTCATCCGGCGCGACGGGAATCTCCTCTATATCCTGAACCAGTACCGGGGCCTCACGATCGTGGACTTGGAAACGGAGGAAATCCTGGTCCAACTGCCTACGAACGGATTGCCCCGCGATATGTATCTCGACGGCGATCGCGCGTACGTACTCGTGGGCCAGGCGCGGGAATTTGCCGTGGCTGAATCGGGGATCGTGGGATCGCCGGTGGATTCGCGGTTGTATGTGGTGGATGTGACGGTGCCGGAGGACGCGGAGATTCTTTCCTCGTTCAATATGGACGGGGACCTGGTGGACAGCCGCCTGGTGGGCGACATTCTGTACACGGTGAGCGCGCAGTTCTTCTGGTATTGGGAGGGGGGCGTGCTCTTCAAGCAGCAGGAATCGGAAACGTGGGTGACCAGTGTCAATGTGTCGGACCCCGCGAATATTTTCGAGGCGGCGCAGATTTCTTTTGATGGCAGCGGTCAACAGATTCATGTGAACTCGACGTCCCTGTTCGTGGCCGCTCCGGCCGGCTTCGATGGCGACACGGAAATCACGTATCTAGACATCACGGACCCCGATGGCAGCCTGTCGGTCGCCGGCACGATGAACGTGCAAGGCCAGGTGCCCGATCGATTCAAGATGGACGCGTGGCAGGGCGTGCTGCGCGTGGTTTCGATCGATTGGCAAGGGACGCGGCGCACGCTCGTGACCACCTTCGATCTGGCGACGCTTGAGCGCCTCGCGGAAAAAGAGATAGAGGCAGCCTCGGGCGAAACGCTGTTCGCGACGCGTTTCGACGGCGACCGCGCGTATATCGTCACCTTCCTGGTCGTCGATCCGTTGTTTGTCCTCGACCTTTCCAATCCGGCGAACCCCACGGTGCTCGGCGAATTGGAAGTGCCGGGCTATTCGACGCACATCGTGCCGCAAGGCGACCGCCTGATCGCGCTCGGGGTCGACGACACGGATGGCCGCAAGGTAAGTGTCAGCATCTTCGACGTATCGGGAGCGCCGACGCTGGCGGACCGCGTGTCGTTCGGAGAGAACTGGAGTTGGTCGGGGGCCTTTGACGACGTGAAGGCGTTTACGGTTCTCGACGATCTGATCATCGTGCCGTTCAGCGGTTGGAGCGGTTATGGCGGCTTCGACCGCTTGCAGTTTGTATCGTACGCCGGCGACGACCTGACGGCGCGGGGCCATGTCGATTTGCAGGGATCCATCCTCCGGTCGTTCGATTACGACGGGCGCTTTTATGGCGTGACGACCGAACAACTCGCGGTCATCGACGGTTCGGATCTGGATAACCCGGAGGTGACCGGTTCGATCACGCTGGCCGAGTACGTGGCCGATTTCATCGAGGTGACGCCGACCCTTGGCGTCGAGATTGTTTCCCGAATTGACGAAGCGGTGACGGTGGTCCGCGTGGTGGACGGCGGCCTGAACACTGTTGAAGAATTCGACTTGGAAATTGGCGCATTTACGGGAGCCTATCTCGCCGGGTCGACCGTCGCCGTGGTCGGGACGGTCTGGGAGAACGAACAAGGATACGTAGTCGCGGCATTCGATCTGAGCGACGCGGCCATACCGACGTTCCGCGGAACGGTGGATGTGGGAATCTCGCCCAGCTATTGGTATTACGGACCCTATGACTACGGGATCGCGGAGGATGGCGTTGCCGCGAAGGACATCGCGTATGACCCCCATTACTTTGGGGGTTTCGAAGACAGAGGTTTCGTCTTAGGTTTGACTCTGGCTTTGCGCGGATACAGCGACACGTACGATATCGTCTACGGAGGCCGCGACGCCTACGAAGGGGTCGCGCTCGTCGACCTCGACGCGCTCGAATGGACTTCGACGGTGGGCCTCGCATACGAACCTGTCGTGTCGGTGAACGAAGCGGGCGGCAAGCTCTACATCACGACGCAGGAAGACGTGCTCCTCGATGACTTCCTTGCGCGCACGGCCTATCACGTCGTGGAACTCGATGTCATCGCCGGGGAAGAAGGAGCGGCCGCGAACGTGCCGGGGATATTTCTCCAATACGATCCCGCCACGGATATCCTGACCTTGGAAGACTATCAGTACGAGTTCTTTCTGGACAGCTCTAGGAGCCGCATGCTTCGGACGGTGCGCTGGGACGGGTCGGGTGATGTCACGCTGCTGGACAGCCTCGACTTGCCTAGCCAGTTAGGGGGCGTTACGGCCGCGGGCAGCCACGTCTACGCGACGGCCTATGGGAACGGGTACGCGCTGGCGGCTGCGTCAATCGATCCGGATGACGGAACCTTTGACGCGTTAGACCCGGTGAGTGTTAGCGCCTCGTGGATTTCCTTGCTCGGAGCGCAAGGCAACCGCGCCTATGTTTCGGTTGGGTCGGGGGCGGTGGCCGTCTACGAATTTGACGACGAAGGCGAACTCGTTAGCCTTGAGGATGCCATGGGCACGCCGACAACCATCCGCTTCGGCGCGGAGCGCGCCTACGCGCCCTCGGGTTATTTCGGATTGCTGGCGCTTCCGTATTGAGGGCTGAGGCAATCGGCGAGATGACCGGGCTAGGCCTGCGCTTCGACCTTCTCCTCAAAGGTAAACCCCAACGTCGAATCCACCACATCCACACTGACTTGGCCGCCCTTCTCCAGCGCGCCGAAGAGGATCTCGTCGCTGAGCTTGTTTTCAATTCCCCGCTGGATGAGCCGGCCGAGCGGGCGAGCGCCCAGTTTCGAGTCATAGCCTCGTTCGGCAAGCCAGTTCCGCGCGGCGTCGGTAACGACGAGGGATACTTTGCGGACGGCGAGTCGCGCTGCCAGTTGGTGCACGAACTTGTCTACGACCCGCAAGATAACGGGCACCGGCAAGCCGTCGAACGCGACAACCGCGTCGAGGCGGTTCCTGAATTCCGGGCTGAATGCTTTCTCGACCGCCTTGAGGCCCCTCCTCTTGCCGTCGTCCGCTCCCGCCGCAAAGCCGATCGAGTTCGCCTCAAGATCGCGGGCGCCGGCATTTGAAGTCATGATGAGGACGACGTTGCGGAAGTTGGCCTTCTGGCCCACGTTATCCGTCAGGGTCGCATGGTCCATGACCTGAAGCAGGATATTGAAGACATCCGGGTGCGCCTTTTCTACTTCATCCAGCAGCAGGACGCTGTAGGGGTGTTTACGGATTTCGTCCGTGAGCAGTCCTCCCTGGTCGAAACCGACGTATCCGGGCGGCGCTCCGATGAGTCGGGCTACGGCATGTTTCTCCATATACTCGCTCATATCGAAACGGATGAACTCGACGCCAAGGATAGAAGCGAGTTGCTTGGCGAGTTCGGTCTTGCCCACGCCCGTCGGACCGGTGAAGAGGAAGTTTCCCACGGGTTTGTCGGGCTGACCGAGACCAGCGCGGGAACGTTTGATGGACGTGGCGATCACTTCGATGGCTTCGTCTTGACCAAAGACGGCCCGTTTCAACTCCGCTTTCAGAGTGCCCAGCTGGGCCTTGTCGGTGCTGGAAACCGTTCGCGCGGGGATTTGAGCCATCTCGGCGACGATCTTTTCGATATCAATCGGCTTGATTGTCTCTTGAATGGGCGGGGGCATGAGCCTTGCGTTCGCTCCGGCCTCGTCGATCACGTCGATGGCCTTGTCCGGCAAGAAGTGGTCGTTGATGTGCTTCGCCGAGAGTTCGGCGGCCACGTGCAGGGCCGAATCGGCATAGCGAATGCCGTGGTGCTCCTCGTATCGCTTCTTGAGGCCGTCAAGGATGCGGACGGTTTCCTCGATCGTTGGCTCGGGAACATCGATTTTCTGGAAGCGGCGCGAGAGCGCGCGGTCCTTATCCAACGAACGCTTAAAATGCTCGAACGTCGTCGCGCCGATGCACCGCATTTCCCCAGAAGCCAGCGCGGGCTTGAGGATGGTCGATGCGTCCATGGACGAATCCGACGTGGCACCCGCGCCGACGACTGCGTGGACCTCGTCGATGAACAGTATGGCATCGGGTTTGTTGTCCAGCTCCTTCAGCACACTCTTGAGGCGCGCCTCGAAGTCTCCGCGGTATTTGGTTCCCGCGAGCAAAGCCGGCATGTCGAGCGCGAGGATCTCGACATTCTTGATGGCGTCGGGCACTTCGCCGCGATAGACCTTCCAGGCCATCCCCTCGACAATCGCTGTCTTGCCAACGCCGGGCTCGCCGACAAAGATGGGGTTGTTCTTTCGGCGCCGGCAGAGAATGCGCACGGCGCGGCGCAGTTCGACTTCGCGGCCGATGAGCGGATCGATCTTGTCCATTGCCGCCCGCTCCGAGAGATTCACGGTGTAGACATCCAGGGGATTGGGTTGAGCGCCCTTCTGGCCCTCGCCGGCGCCTAACACCGGATCTGGAGACGGCTTGTCCGTATCGAGGCCGCTTGAGCCAACTTTCGACACGCCGTGGGAGACGAAGTTGAGGACATCAAGGCGGGTGACGCCTTGGGTCTCGAGGAAGTAAGACGCGTGCGAGTTCTCCTCTTCGAACATGGCGGCCAATACATCGCCCGCATCGACCTCCTTCTTGCCAGAGAACTGGACGTGGCTCAACGCCCGTTCCATAAGCCGCCGAAACGCGGGGGTCTGTTGCACAACCAAGTCGGCGTCGGCGGGAAGGCGCTGCATCTCATCTGTAAAGTACGTGTTCAGCTCCTCGCGCAACCGGCCTAAATCCGCGCCGCAGTTCGTGAGGATGGCCTTGCCGTTGGCGTCCTCGAGAAGAGCGAAAAGCACATGCTCCGGGCACAGGTGTTCGTGCCGGCGCTGACGCGCTTCGTTTACCGCAACGCCGATGACTATTTCCATCTCTTTGCTTATCATGCTCACAGAAATACAAGCCCCATCAGTTGTATTGAAAAATTTCTAGCCCGGTGACGCAGCCGGGCTCGTCACACCCGCAGCCTCAATCTATCACGGCAGATCCTTGTGCGCGCCATCGCAATAGGGCGGATCAGCTGTATATTTGCAGGTGCACACGGCCACGCGCTTCTTCTCTTTGACGATGTACTCGACGGGCGTGAAGGTGGTCCCCTTGTGAGAGCCGTCGCACCAGGGCTGCATCGTCGAGCGTCCGCAAGCGCACCAGAAATAGGTGTCCGGTTCCAAATCCAATACGCAAGGTTGCTTACTCGCAATCACTGGATCGGGCATATTTTCTCACTTTCTACGGGCGAACCCGTTTCAATCTAGATGCCTTTTGTCCGGTTACTCCGGTTCCATGGAGGATTTCAGGGGATAACCATTCTTTTTCGCCAACGATTGGACAGCGGAAACTTTGCTTTCGGCGACCGCCGAGGGATACGTTCCCGCCACGCCCACGCCGCTGCGGTGGACGTTCATCATGATGGTAAAGGCGTCGTCCAAGGACTTCCTAAAGATATCCTGCAACACTTCGACCACGAACTCCATCGTGGTGTAATGGTCGTTATGCAGCAGAACCCTGTAGAGCCGAGGCCGTTTCGTCTTTGCGTGCGGCTCGAGAACGGCAGTGCGGCCTGGTTCATCTCTGGAGTCGCTCATTGTTCAGAGCCCTTTGTTGCGGACTGGCATAAACCGATTCCCGTGTCCGCCAATGCCAGCCAGGATCATACCATAGTGCGGCGTCGCGGTACTCGAAGCGTCCAAGGAGTCGCTCCCGTTCTCGCGGTGCCGTCGATCGCTGAGCGGGAAGAAGAGACCGGCTATGGGAGGGTGGCATCTTGCCCTCCATTTGCAGTGGACGAGACGCCAGCCCTGCTTCCCGGGCGTGTGCGCTCTTTGTAACGGAATTCGGTCGTGTGCTACCCTCTGCGGGTTGAGAAGGGGATCGATCCGCCTATTGCCCAGGCGGAATCCGCCCGCTTCTCAGTGTCTTATCTTTGTGTCGTTTGGAGGTTGCCGCCGCGTGCGCTCACTGCGGCGTTCGTTTAACTTGTTGGAGGTTCGGGGACTGTGTCTCACTATATGCGCAAGCATAAAAAGGGCATCTTGATTGCCACCATCACCTGTGTTGGCCTGCCCTTTGTCTTATTTATCCCGGGGGTGAGGTGGTCGGAGATCATGGGGGGAGCGCCGGCCGGTGGCCCGCAGTATGTGGCGCAAGTGGGCGACGTGCCCATTTCGGCCCAGGATTTTTTGGAACGCTACAACGACTATTTGGACGCGCGCGCGCGAGCGGGCGGGGGTGTGCCGCCTTCTCCCCAAGAACTCATGCAGGACGGCACGGTCGAACGTCTTCTCCAACAGATGGTGGATCAAGCGCTGTTGCGCCGCAAGATGGGCGAGCGCGGCTATGACGCGCCACAGGATTACCTGGCCGAGTTGCTGAGGAAGGAAGTGTTGTTCCTTGACGAGAACGGCCAATTGGACGCGATGTATTACAACCAATGGGTGCAGTCGGCGCAGGGAATCGACTGGAATGAGGTCTATGACCAGATGCGGAATAAGATGAACCACCGCATGGTGATAAAACTCACTTCGGCCTCGGCCCGCGCACTGGATGCCGATGTGCGCAGGCAGTATGTGGATGCGAACACGAAGATTGTGGTGAAGCACGCGGCTATCGAGCTGAAAGTGGAATTGACGGAAGAGGAAATCCTCGAGTTCTGGGAGGAAAGCAAGGAGTCGTACCTGACGGACGAGGAACGCACGGCGGAGTTCGTGGCCTTCTCGCTCGAAGCGCCGGAGCCGCCCGTAGTGGAAGATATCCTGATGCGCGCGGGCGCGGGCGAAGACTTTGCCGAGTTGGCGAAAACGTTTTCGCAAGCGCCAGACAAGAGTCAAGTCGGCGACATGAGGTGGCTTGTCGATGGAGAGAATACCCCCGCGCACCGCAAGGCCCTGTTCGACATGGAGGCCGGCGCAATCAGCGACCCGGTGAAGGGCCCCGGGGGCATCCACATCTACAAGATAGAGGAGAAGCGCGACAACGAAAACGTGGAAGGACAGCAGGATGTCTGCGTACGCGAAATCGTTATCCGCCTAGCCCTGGACGCGGGGGAGCGCGAGGCTCGCATGGCGAACGCCAAGAAATTTTTGGAGCTGGCGCAAGGCGACGGCGGATTGGCGGGGGCCGCGGAGGAGAAAGGGCTGGAAGTTCAGACGACCGATTCGTTCTCGGTGGGTTCGGCGGAAATTAAAAACGTCTTCGCCCAAGACGCGTCTACCTTCCGCCAACAACTTGCCAAGGTGGAGCTGGGCGCCCTCTCCGGCGTGGTTGAGGCGAGCGAATTCTTGTACGTCGCCAAGGTTGTCGGCTATATCGAGCCGCAACAGAAGGCGCTTGAGGACGTGCGCGACGATGTCGAGAGGGACGCCATCGCGTTGCGCAAGAACGGTGAGGAGTATCTGGGCGCGCTTCAGCAATACTTCGTAGACATTCAGTCGAAGGCCGATAACCTCGAGGAGGCGAATCGCCTCTTCCCCGAACTTGAGATGGAAGTAAAACAGACCAAGGCTTTTCTCCCGAAGGACTATCTTTTTACAGACGGAATCTTCTGGAACTGCCAGGACGCCTTCAACGCGGTCGGTCGAAGCCAACCCGGCACGATGGGCGGGCCCATTCGGGATTTCTCGAATGTGTACCATTTCGTCGAGCTTGTGGAGGCTATCCTTCCCACGGAGGAGGAGGGCGCGAAGGCCTGGGAAACCGAAAAGGAGACCTTGAAAGAACGCGAACTGGCGACACTCCAATTCGAGCGGCAAGCCGATTACTTCCAATATATGCGAGAACAAGCGGACTCTGAATTCCTCATTCAGAAGAACTGGGAGGCGATTTCCGCCCTGCTTATTCCCGAGCAACCAACGGAATCGGTGGACGAACCGGTCGCGGGGCTGATCGAGGAAGCGGCGGAGGAACCAGCCGAGGCGCCGACTGAGGAACCCGTCGAGGAGTCGCTCGAGGAGTCGGCTGAGAAAGAGGAATGGGAAGTCTCCTGAAGCGAGAACCCCCCCTGCCCTGAGGACGTGAGCGGCAACATCGACGCCGACCTTGGTCCGCCGTTGCGCAAAAAAAGGGACAGACACGCCTCCGCTCGTGCCTCGCTGCGCTTGCGTCTACTTGTGAAAGTGCCCAAAAGTCCTTTTCTTGCTCAGTCTCTTGCGTTTTTTCTGGGCAAGAATGGCCTGAACGCTCACGGGAGAATAATGCTGGGGCAAGGTGGCATGGGCTTCCAGCCCATGGATCACGGGCAGGATGCCCGTGCCACCAGCTCTGATTCCAACAAGACTTGCTCCACAAAAATGATAGTTATATGGAATATCTTGTCTAATAGGAGATGTTTCTCCGGATTATAAGAGTTCGGGCACGACGCCAGGGCAAATGGATGGGGACTCGGGAAGGATGGCGAACGCGATATCACTAGGGGCAAATCCTGATGTCTAGTATAGCACGGCACCTTACTTATTCGCCTATGCTCGACGCAGCCGCGGTTTTTCCGGCGGAAGATCGGCGATAACGCCTTCCTTTTTCAGCGACTCGATTTCGCCGGGGCTCAGGCCGAGGATCTGCGTTAACACTTCGGTGTTGTGTTCGCCGAGTAGTGGGGCGGCGCGTCGAAACGTTGCCGGTGTGCGTTCGAGGCGGATCGGAAGGCCGGGATAGCGGCGACGGCCGACATCGGCGTGCTCGACTTCCGCCCAGAACCCGTTAGCCTCCAATTGCGTATCGTTTACGATGTCGCGCGCGTCCGCGACGGTGCACGCGATGACGCCGATTGATTGCAGTCTGGCCATCAAGTCGCCCGGCTCTGATTTGCGTGTCCAGGCGGATAGAGCTTCATCGATATCGTCATGATGCTCCAGCCGCGCCGCCGCGCCCATCGTCCGCAGGGGCTCATCCAAGCCAGCTTCGCCACAGAGCGCAGACCACTCTTGTTCACTCGTCACGCTTATGGCGATCCATCGGTCCCGGCCCGCGCATGGATAAACGCCCTGTGGCGCTCGAACCGCGTGGCGGTTGCCACGCCTGGGCTCGTCTCGGCCACGAAGCTCCGCGGCCAGTAGCTCCTCTCCAACAAACGAAAGCATGGATTCGATCATGGGCGTCTCGACCCAGCGGCCTTTGCGTTCGGGGTCGGACTCGCGCTCGTAGTAAGCGAGCAACACGCCCGAGACGGCCTGCAGCGCCGTGACCGGATCGGGCCAAGCCACACCGGAACGATAGGGGCCCGAATCGGCATAGCCCATGGTCGACGTCAAGCCACACGCGGCTTCGATGAGCGGGCCATACGCTAGCCAATCGCGATTCGGCCCCGTGGATCCGAAGCCAGGCATGCCAACGTAGATGAGGTGGGGATTGATTCGCGATAGGCTTGCATAGTCCAGGCCGAGTTTGGGCATCACGCGCGGGCTGAAATTCTCGATCACAACATCGGAGTGGCTCACGAGGGCCTTGAAGACTTCGCGGCCTCGCGACAGGTTCAATTCGAGGGTCAGTCCACGTTTGTTCCGGTTGAGTTTGTTGAAGCCAGCGTTACGGTTCCAGTGCCGTGTGCCCAGTTCGTTGTCCGGATACAAATGGCTTCGTTCAGCCGCACCGGGAGGAAGGTTCCTGAGCCCACGCCCCCAAGATGCTTCGACCTTGATCACATCGGCGCCCAAGTCGCCGAGCATACGCGTCGCAAGCGGCCCCGCCCACACCCGCGTGAGATCGAGAATTCTCACGCCGACCAGGGGAGCTTCGGCTAGTGGAGATTGATCGCCCTGCCGACTTGCCCGTTCTTCGTGCGCAACCGATTCGACGCTTAAGCGCCAGCCCTGCGCCGAGGCCAGGGGAGGCGCCATTCGGATCTCCTGCTGCCGGCCTTCGAACCGAATTCCCCCTCGCGGAAAGTGCAGTGGCCTTTCGCGGCCGGACACCTGCCAAGCGTCGCGCGTCTCGAGGTGACGATCCGCGACCATCTCCGTCATCGCCAGCACGGGACCGACGGGGGCCGAAACCTCTTGGCCCATCGCGATGATTTGCTCCGCTGAGTGAGACTGGAGCCAAGGCGCGATGGCGAGATCGAATTCGCGTTTGTGTTCCCCTCGCTCGAAGTCGTCGTAGAACCGCGGATCGGCGAGTAGTTCCTCCAAGCCCGCGGCCTTCAGCATAGGCTCGAGCATGACGGTAGTTGGAACAGCGAGCGCGACGAACCCGCCTTTGCACGGGTACACGCCAACCGGATGCCAAGGGCCCGGCTGGCCATTTCCGACGCGGTTGATGACGTGGCCGCCTTGATCCAACATGACGGTCGTATGCTGATGCAGCGCAGCAAACCCGTCCTGGTGCGAGACTCGGATCTCTTGCCCCATGCCGACCCGTTCCCGAGCGACAAGCGCCGCCATCGCCCCAATGAACGTGTGGGCGCCGGCCTGGTACAGCGAGTGCAGGCCCGGCCGTTGGATGGGCTCGCGATTCGGCTCGCCGTTGAGATATAGATGCCATCCGATCGCCTGATCGGTGAACTCGTTCGAACGATAGTTCGCATAGGGTCCGAGGGGGCCAAACGGCGAAATGAGCGCGCGGATCAGTCCTGGATTCGACGGGGCCGCCGAAACGGGTTTCAAGGGACCCGGCGCCGAACTCTCGATGACGACGTCGGCGTGTTCGAGCAATCGCGCGAGCCCTTCTTTTCCCGATTCCATATCGAGATCGAGCGCGAGCGATTGCTTGCCCGTGTTCAGGTATGCGAACCGGATCCCCATCCCTTCCCACGCCGGCCCTTCGGCACGCCCTGGCGCGCCTCCGGTTGGCTCGACGAGCAGGACATCGGCGCCCCAGTCGGCGAACAATTTGCCTGCGTAGCCGCCCGCCGGCGAACCGGATATCTCGATTACTCGCAATTCACGAAAGACTTTCATAGACGTGGTACAGGTGTCCTCACGGCTTTATCGGCCTGTTCGGCTGTGTTCGTGGCCCAAGAATACCAGAATCGCCGTTTTCATGACGCGTCTGCTCGTGCAGGTCGAGATATCCTGGGTGAACATTTGAATCTTCCTAACGGACTGGCGATACTGACGTCGCGGACCAGTTCCGCGCTTACGCTGCGAACCGTTATGCGCTCCGAACAACCTATTTGGGAGGTATAAACATGAAATCACCAATCTGTGACCTGTTGGGCATCGATTTTCCGCTTCTTGCTTTCACCCATTGCCGGGATGTCGTCGCGGAAGTGTCGAAGGCGGGCGGCTTTGGCGTTCTTGGAGCGGCCAGTTTCAGCGCTGAGACCCTCGAAACCGAGCTCAAGTGGATAGACGAGAACATCGACGGCAAACCCTATGGGGTAGATCTCATCGCCCCGACCAAGATGGCGGTCACCGATGACAATAACAGCCCCGATGAAATTCTCCGTATGGTGCCGGGCGAGCATCGAGACTTTGCCGCGTCTATATTGGATCAACATCAAATCGATAGCGCGGGCATCTATGATGGTCAAACCGGCAGCGCAGGCGGCTTCCTCACCAAAGGCAAATCCGCCAATATTATCGACGTCTCCTTCTCCCATCCAATCAAAATGATCGTTAACGCGCTCGGAGTTCCACCCCAGTACATGCTCGACATGGCGAAGGAAAAAGGCGTGGCGACGGGGGCCCTCGTTGGCGCAAAGGAACACGCGCTCAAACAGGCCAAAGCGGGCGTCGACATCCTGATCGCCTCGGGCACCGAAGCCGGCGGTCACTGCGGCGAAGTATCG
>PVBE012077788.1_pt1 | contig 14992 bp, 8 predicted proteins | sample 1631181 | NCBI WGS metagenome assembly PVBE01 (sample SAMN08397723, study PRJNA350692) | Marine metagenome, whole genome shotgun sequencing project. | isolation source: water | place: Pacific Ocean | collected 2012-04 | reverse complement strand
GGCTTGAGCTCACCTCTGGCCGCAACCCTCGCGCTCGCCGACGGGACGCTCTACCGGGGCGAGGCCTTCGGGGCCGACGTCGAAGGCGCGGGAGAGGTCGTCTTTCATACCGGGATGACCGGCTACCAGGAGGTCCTGACCGATCCGAGCTATCTCGAGCAGATCGTCGTCATGACCGTCCCGCACGTCGGGAACTACGGCGTCAACGCCGACGATGTGGAGTCATCGGGAGTGCGGGTTTCGGGCTTCGTAGCGCGTCAGTTCAGCCACGTCTGGAGCAACCACCGCGCGAAGGGTGGACTCGATCACATGCTGCGCCAGTCCCAGGTTCCGGGCATCCACGGGATCGACACGCGTGCGCTCGTCCGTCACATCCGCGACAAGGGCGCCATGAAAGCGGTGCTGTCGACGGACGGCTGCTCCGCAGCGGAGCTCTTCAAGCTGCTGGAGTCGTGGCCCGGCATGACGGGTCGGGCCCTGGCCCACGAGGTCAGCTGCAAGGAGCCGTGGGTTTTTCATGACCCGCCTCAGCCCACCTGGCGGGTGAACGTTCTGGATGGCGGTGTGAAGACCAACATCCTGCGGCTCTTCGCGGAGAGCGGCGCGAGGGTGCAGGTCCTCCCCAGCCGTAGCCCGTCTCAGGTGATGCGTGAGGGTGCTGACGCGGTCTTCCTGAGCAACGGCCCGGGGGATCCGGCGGCCCTGCCAGAGATGGTGGGCGAGGTGAAGAAGCTCCTGGGCCAACTTCCGGTGCTGGGCATCTGCCTGGGCCACCAGCTCTTGGGGCGTGCGCTGGGTGCCGACACCTTCAAGCTTCGCTTCGGACACCGAGGGGGCAACCACCCGGTCAAGGATCTGGACACCGGCCGCGTCGAGATCACCTCCCTGAATCACGGCTTCTGTGTCGATCCGAAGGGGATCGAGTCCGCGGGTGGCCGCGTGACGCACGTGAACCTGAACGACGGCACCCTCGAAGGCTTTGTCCACGATGACCTGCGGGTGATGTGTCTGCAGTACCACCCCGAGGCGGCGCCCGGACCCCACGATGCCCGCCACATTCTGCTTGAGCGCTTCCGCGCTTTCTCCGGCTACTGAATCGCCTGGAGCTTGACCACCCGGAGCTCGTCCCCGCGGAGGGCACGAATCGCGGAGAGCACGGCCTTGGCCGCCTCCATCGTTGTGATGCAGGGGACGCCGTAGCGTAGTCCCGCCTGCCGCATGGCACGCTCGTCGTGCATGGCCTTGCGCCCCAGTGGGGTGTTGATCATCAGCTGGATGTCGCCGTTCTTGATGTGGTCGACGACGTCGGGTCGACCTTCGCGGACCTTGAAGACGTGCCGTGTCGGGATTCCGTGCTCCGCCAGCCAGGCGTGGGTGCCGGTTGTGCTGTGAAGGGTGAACTCCATGTGCACCAGAGCTCCCGCCAGGGCTCGAAGCTCCGGCCCCTTGTCTCGGTCCCGAATGGACAGAAACACACCTCCGCTGGTCGGCAGGCTCATGCCGCTGGCGATGAGCGCCTTGGCGTAGGCCTCGCCGAAGCTCCATCCCACGCCCATGACCTCGCCCGTGGAGCGCATCTCGGGACCGAGAACCACGTCGCTGCCGGGGAAGCGCGACCAGGGAAAGACCGGTGCCTTGATGAAGTACATGCCCTCGCCGCGGCGGGTCAGATCCAGCTCGGAGAGCTTTGTGCCCAACAGCAGCTGGGTCGCGTAGCGAGCGACGGGGATGCCGGTCGCCTTGGCGACGAAGGGCACCGTCCGACTCGCTCGTGGATTGACCTCGAGGACGTAGACCTTGCCGGCGTGAATAGCGAACTGCACGTTGACCACGCCCACCACGCCCAGTCGCAAGGACACCCGGGTGACGACGTCCTCGATCTCCGCACGGTGCTGAGCGGTGAGCTGAACCGCTGGGATGATGGCCGTGCTGTCACCGCTGTGCACGCCAGCGGCCTCGACGTGCTCCATGATGCCCACGATGGCCACCTGCTCACCGTCGCTCAGGGCGTCCACGTCGTACTCGACCGCGCCCTCGAGGTAGCGGTCGATGAGGAGGATGTTGGAGCGCGATGCTGCCAGGGCCTCGATGACCGCTGCCAAGAAGTCGGTCTTGTTGTAGCAAACGGTCATGGCGCGACCGCCCAGGACGTAGCTGGGCCGGGTGAGCAGCGGGTAGCCGATGCGCTCGGCGGCCGCGTGGGCCTCCTCGGCGGTGCGTGCGATCGCGCCCTCGGGCTGGCGGATGTCCAACTCCGTCATGAGGGTGTTGAAGCGGTCGCGGTCCTCGCACAGATCGATGGCATCCGGGCTGGTGCCGAGCACGGGCCCGATCTGCTGCGCCAGCTTGAGGGGGGTCTGCCCACCGAACTGCATCACCACCCCCCGGGGCTGCTCCCGGTCGATGATGGCCTGGACGTGCTCCAGGGTGACGGGTTCGAAGTAGAGCTTGTCGCTGGTGTCGTAGTCCGTACTGACCGTCTCGGGGTTGCAGTTGACCATCACAGCCGTCAGCCCCGCATCCCGTACGGCGAAGGCCGCGTGACAGCAGGCGTAGTCGAACTCCAGGCCCTGTCCGATGCGGTTGGGTCCGTTGCCGAGGATCAGGATGCTCTCGCTCTCGTTGTCGCCCGCCTCGTCCTCTTCCTCGTAGGTGCTGTACAGGTAGGGCGTGAAGCTCTCGAACTCCGCAGCACAGGTGTCCACCCGCTTGAAGACCGGAAGGATGGACTCCATCTTCCGTCGGGCCGCGACCTGGGCTTCGGTGCATCCCAGGATGTAGGCCAGGTAGTCGTCGGGCATGCCCGACTGCTTTGCTCGACGGAGCTCCTCCGAGGACACAGCCGTGAGGAACCGTCCGCCGAGCTGCCGCTCCAGGGCCACGAGATCCATCATCTGGTGCAGGAACCAGGGGTCCATGCCGGTGAGGCGGTAGACCTCGCCCATCTCGGAGCCACGACGCAGGGACTCGAAGACCGCAGGCAAGCGCTCGGGCGTGGCGATGGCCAGGCGCTCTCGGAGCATCTGGGTGGACAGATCTGCGGCGCTCCCGTAGCCGCCTTCCAGGCTCGAGATGGCCTTTAGAAGGGCCTCGGAGAAGGAGCGGCCGATGCCCATGACCTCCCCCACGCTCTTCATCGAGGTGCCCAGGGTACGAGCGGCCTCGGCGAACTTCTCGAAGTTCCAGCGCGGGATCTTGACGATCACGTAGTCCAGCGTCGGTTCGAAGGCGGCGGGAGTCTTCTTGGTGATGTCGTTGGGGATCTCGTCCAGGGTCAGTCCCACGGCCAACTGGGCAGCGATCTTGGCGATGGGAAACCCGGTCGCCTTCGAGGCCAGCGCCGATGAGCGGGAGACCCGCGGGTTCATCTCGATGACCCGGATGTCGCCATTGGTGGGATTGATGGCGAACTGGATGTTGGACCCGCCCGTGTCCACACCGATGCGGCGGATGATGCGCTGGCTCATGTTGCGCAGCGTCTGGTACTCCACGTCGCTCAGGGTCTGTGCGGGAGCCACGGTGATGCTGTCACCGGTGTGGATGCCCATCGGGTCCAGGTTCTCGATGGAGCAGATGATGATGACGTTGTCGGCGAGGTCGCGCATCACCTCGAGCTCGAACTCCTTCCAGCCGATGATGCTCTCCTCGACGAGCACCTGGCCGACCGGGGACAGGTCCAGGCCCTTGTGGACGATGTCGGCGAATTCGTCGCGGTTGTAGGCGATTCCGGCGCCGCTCCCTCCCAGGGTGAAGCTGGGTCGGATGATGGCGGGCAAGCCCACCATGTCCAGGAGGACCGCCGCCTCGGCCAGGTTCGTGCATGTGCCCGCCGTGGGGCACTGCAGGCCGATCTCTTCCATCGCCGCCTTGAACAGGGCCCGGTCTTCGCCCACCCGGATGGCCTCCGGGTTCGCCCCGATCAGCTCCACTCCGTGCTTCTCCAGGATGCCGCTCTCCGCGAGATCCATGGCCAGGTTGAGGGCGGTCTGGCCTCCCACGGTGGGCAGGAGTGCGTCGGGCTGCTCCTTGACGATCACCTGCGTGCAGAACTCGATCGTCAGGGGTTCGATGTAGGTGGCATCGGCCACGTCGGGATCGGTCATGATCGTCGCGGGGTTGCTGTTGATCAGCACCACGCGGTAGCCGAGGGATCGCAGCGCCTTGCAGGCCTGGGTGCCCGAGTAGTCGAACTCGCATGCCTGTCCGATGACGATGGGGCCACTCCCGATGACCAGGATGGAGGAGATGTCCTCGCGCTTCGGCATGGGGCGTACCTCTCTGACTCGATGCGCCCTTATCGGGCTGGACCCATCGGATCAGTGCTTGTTGCGCCGTCGTCGCTTCTTCTTCTCAACGTCAGGCTCTGGGGCCTCGACCGGTGGGTCTACCGGATCGGGCTGGGGGTCCAACTGGGGAGCCTCCCCCTCGCCCATGTCCCAGCGAAGCGTCAGGGTCGCGGAGAGCTCCCCGGCCTTGGCGGTGACCGTGCTCTCACCGTGATCCGGTTGTTCGCAGTCACCATCGACGATCAGGGTCATGGTGTCTACGGGCTCTGAGTCCTGATCGATGCTCAAGCAGTTGGTGCTTCCGAGGCTGGACCACTCGATGGGGAGCCCGAAGATCCGGGTGCTCTCGGCGTCGTGGGCGATGGCTCGCATGCCGACGGGCAGCTCGTTGCCACCCAGGGGATCCATGTAGAGCGCGAAGAGTTCGAGCGACGTGACCGTCTCCAGGCTTGCCTGGCCCACCGGGATGGTCACCAGCTGTCCGCTGGCCTCCAGGACGATCTGCCCCTTGTCGGGCATCGGGTACTCAAAGTCCTCTCTGACGGAGTAGCCCACCGCGCCGTAGGTGGGATGCTCTAGGAGCGGCAGGCCGATCGGCGTGGTCCCGGCAAGGGCTGCGACGGCTTTGGGCGCTGCGGGCACCGTCCCCTCGCCGCGGAGCCCCCAGCCCGGCTCGGTGGGTTGGGCGAGCTCGGTACGAACCCAGCCCTCGAAGAGGGGATCCAGGCCAACGCTCACCGTGTCGAACTCGACGACCTTCCAACTCAGGCGGTCCACGGATCCACAGCTGTTCTGAAAGGTCCAGGTGGCTTCGCCGACCACAGCGGTGATGCAACCGTCTTCGCCCATGGTCTGGCCGGTGAGGGTGCTCTCCCAGCTGCACTCCGGTGTGCTCTCCGGGGAGGGCTTCGGTTCGAGCTTGGGGCAGAAGCGCGTGCCGACCAGGATGGCGCCGTTGTGGGGAGGAGCGCCCGGTGCGAGCGACAGGACCGTTTCCGGCTGCATGGACCACTGGCCCTGTTCGGACACGACGGGGGGGAGCGTACAGCCGCCAAGCAAGACCAGCATCGGGTGGATTAGAGCACGATGATGATGCTTCTGATCCTGCTTGCCTGCCCCGCTCCGGTGGTGCCCGATCTCCCGGACCTGGTTGTGAAGGGCGCCCTCCTACCGGGTGCTGAAGCCATGTACATCGCCGTGGACGAGGGTCTCATCGCGGAGATCGCGTCCACCCCTCTGGAGGGAGAGAGGATCCTGGAGGCCCAGCTGATCACCCCGGGGCTGATCGATGCGCACTGTCACCCTGCGGGCCTGGGACGCGCGATGGCCGAACTGCGGCTGCAGGACGTCACCAGCTTCGCGGAGGCCCAGGATCGAATCCGCGATGCCGCAGCGGGCGAGGGTTGGCTGACCGGGCGGGGTTGGGACCAGAACGACTGGCCCGATCATCCGGGCTTTCCCACCGCGGGTGAGTTGGACCTGCTGGTGCCGGATCGGCCCGCCGCCTTGAGGCGCGTCGATGGCCACGCGGTGTGGCTCAACAGCCTGGCCCTGGAAGCGGCTGGAATCGACCAGGACACGCCGGCTCCCGAGGGGGGGCGCATCCTGGATGGCGTCCTGGTGGATGCAGCGATGGACCTGGTGGAGGTCCCGGAGACCCCCGAGTCCGTCCGTCGTGAGCGTCTGGAGGCCGCCCTGGTGGAGATCCGGTCCACCGGCTTGGTCGGGGTGCACAGCATGGGTGTGGGGGATGAGACCCTGGCTCTCTACGAGTCCATGGACCTTCCACTACGCGTGTGGGTCTACCTCTCTCCAGAGAGCGAGGCCGCGGAGCGCTTGAAGCGGGAAGGCCCCTGGGAGAAGGGTCGGCTGAAGGTGGTCGGTGTGAAGGCTTTCGCGGATGGGGCCCTCGGTAGCCGTGGTGCTCTACTGACCGAGGACTACTCGGACGAGTCGGGCCATCGCGGACTCTCCATGAGCAGCGTCGAGGATCTGCAGGGCTGGGCTACGGCGCTCCTGGCGGTGGACGCCCAGCTGGCCGTTCACGCCATTGGAGACCAGGGCGTCCGCAACACACTCGATGCCTTTGCGGGGGCGCGCAAGGCCCACCCGGAGAAGACGCTGCCCCTGCGTGTGGAGCATGCCCAGGTGGTGCATCCCGATGACATCCCGCGCTTCTCGGACCTGGGCGTCGTCGCGAGCATGCAGCCCACTCACGCCACCAGCGACATGCCCTGGGCCGAGGACCGCCTGGGAGCGGAGCGCGTGCACTGGGCCTACGCGTGGAGGACGCTCTTGGATGCGGGTGTGCTGATGGCTTTTGGCAGCGACTTTCCGGTCGAGGAGGCGAGCCCCTCTTTCGGCATGTGGTCGGCGATGTACCGCAACCACGAGGGTCTCCCGCCCGAGGGATGGCATCCCGGGCAGAAGCTCGACTTCGCCACCACCGTGGGCCTGTTCAGTGAGGGGGCCTACGATGCGCTGGGGGTGGACGGCGGCACGATTCGCGTGGGAGGTCCCGCCGACCTCACCCTGTGGAGTGCCCGTGAGGAGCACATGGGGCTCCGGTTCGAGGCCGTGGCCTCGCTACTGGACGGGGAGCTCTTCGAGTAGCTGCACCTGGTCTCGAAGCTGTGGCTCCTGGCCTCTCGTCAGCCCCTCGTCCAGAGCCACGCGGGCTTCCTCGACGCGTCCGCTGGCGACCAGCAGCCGGATCAGCCCAGCCCGACTCTCGTGATCGTCCGGATCCTGTGCCAGGGCCGCGCGGTAGTGCTGCTCCGCATCTGCATGGCGTCCGAGCCGGTGGAGGACGAGCGCCAGATCGTGGTGGGCGCTCGCATGCTCCGGGTCGGCGTCGAGCGCCTTTCCTATGGCCAGTGCCAGGGCCTCGTCCCTGGACCGGCGGTGCTGTCGGGCCTCGAGTTCGTCCACAGCTTCCGTGGCCTGGAGCAGTGCGTCCGCCTCCTCGACCCGGCCCAGTGAGTCCAGCAGATCGACCTCCAGGTCCACCACCGCCTGGATCGGTCCCATCTCCCGGCGCCAGGCTTGGACACGGATCAGCGCTTCGGAGGGCAACTGACCCGCTCCACCGGTCTGCGTCATCGTGGCGACCGCGGCCCGGTTCTTGGGATCAACGGGGCGATCTGCGAGCTCGGCGGGAGCCAGGTATCCCAGGGCCTCCAGCTCCCTGATCTCCTCTGGACCCATGCTCTGAGCGCCTTCGGGGGGCCATGCGCGCGGCCACTGCGCGAAGATCGCATCGGCCTGCAGCTTCGAGTCTTCGCCGTAGAGGTTCTCCTGCTGTGAGGGATCCCGGTAGAGCTCGCGTTGGGGCAGGTCGAACCACGTCGCGCCGTCGGGTTCGAGCACCACGAAGGAGGGTGCTACCCCGTACTCGTAGGCCGGTGAGACGCTCTCCCACGACAGCGAGCGCGCCTCGGGGGACTCCAGGAGACTCACGCCGTCCCCGATGGGTTCCAGCCCGGAGAAGTCCAGCAGAGTCGGGGCGACATCGACGAGCGAGACCGCCTCCTGGCGGACGGCAGCCTGGACGCCGGGGAGCCGTACCACCAGGGGCACTCGGATGGTGCTGTCGTAGGCGAAGTAGCCGTGGGTGGCCTCGCCGTGCTCCCCGAAGCCTTCGCCGTGGTCGGAGGTGAGGACCACCGCGGCCTGCTCTCGGCGCTCGCCAAGCCCCTCCAGCAGGATGCGGGTGACGCGGTCCGCTTCCTGCAGCTCGGCCTCGTAGGTTGTGGCGTAGGGTCGGTGTGGCTCGAAGAGGTGCACGAACAGGAAGAGCGGCTCCAGAGGGGGCACCGTCGACAGCCATGCCAGTGCGGCATCCACGGTCTGCTCACCCGGCCGTTCGGGCACATAGCGGTCGCGCCGCTCCGAAGGGATGTCGTCGTCGTAGACCTGGAAGCCTCGGTCCAGGCCGAAGCGCGCGTCCAGGACCGCGGCCGACACGAAGGCGCCGGTGTGCCAGCCCGCTTGTTGGAGGCGCTCCGCGAGCACCGGAAGCTCGGGGTTCAGGGTGAAGTAGCCGTTGGCCCGAGCGCCGTGGTGCTGGGGATAGAGGCCCGTCAGCAGGCTGGCGTGGGCGGGCAGAGTCAGGGGGGCGGTGCTGCGGGCATTGGAAAATCGCAGCCCCTGCTCCGCGATCTCCAGCCAGAGGGGGGTCGAAGCCCCGATGGCGTCCGGTCGTGTCGTGTCCCAGGACACGATGACGAGGTCCTGTTGGCGCGCGACAGGCGCGGGGTTGGAGGAGCAGGCCACGGTGAAAAGAAGCATGGTGACGGACCGGTGACCTTTGCGTGTCATGCCTTCGCCAGGCGGCCGGGAGGGCGTTGAGAGCAGCTAACAAGGCGCCATGACCGCTGTCAGCATCGCGCTGGGCGTTCTCGGTTCGCTCGGAGTCTTCGTCTTCGGCCTGAAGGTCATGTCGGAGGCACTCCAGAAGGTCGTGGGTGCACGACTCAAGGCTGTTCTGGCCCGGACCTCGAACCCTGTCAGCGGCGTCCTTACCGGCTTTGCCACCACCTGTGTCGTGCAGTCCAGCAGCGCCACGACGGTGATGGTCGTCGGCTTCATCACCGCCGGACTGTTGACTCTGACCCAGGCCCTCGGCGTCATCATGGGCGCGAACATCGGCACCACCATCACGGGCTGGCTGGTCGCGCTGCTCGGATTCAAGGTCACCATCTCGGTCTTCGCGTTGCCTTCGGCGGGCATCGGCTTCGTCATGACCTTCATGAAGGGAGCCCGGGTGCGCCAGTGGGGCGAGGCCCTGCTGGGCTTTGGTCTGCTCTTTCTGGGTCTGGGCTTCCTGATGGACACGGTCCCCGGTGTCGACGGGGTCGGGCAGGAGGCATGGGTGCAGCAACTCCCCACCCATGGAATGGCTGGTGTCGTGGCCTTCGTGCTCATCGGGACCGTGCTCACGGTGGTTCTTCAGAGTTCTTCGGCCACCATGATGCTCACCCTGGCGCTGGCGGCACTGGGCTGGCTTCCCTACGAGCTCGCCGCCGCCATGGTGCTGGGCGAGAACATCGGGACCACGGCGACCGCCAATCTCGCGGCCATCGGAACCCCCGTTGGAGCACGTCGAGCGGCGCGGGCTCACCTGCTGTTCAACTTCGTGGGTGTGTGCTGGGCTCTCCTGCTCCTGCAGGTCTACCTCCTGCCCGTCGTGGACTGGCTCCTTCCCGGGGACCCCACAGTGGACTTCGCGGCTCTCCAGGGCGACGAGCAGGCGGTCGCCGAAGCCCGGACGACCGTGACGCTGCACCTGGCGATGTTCCACAGTCTCTTCAACCTCAGCAACACGCTCCTCCTGCTGCCGCTGGTCGGAAGGCTCGAACGGGTCCTGGTGAAGTGGGTTCCCGACGACGACACGCCGCCAAAGGGCACCTTGAAGTACCTGGGCACCCAGACGTTGATCGACACGCCGGAGCTGGTGCTCGTCGCGGCGGCCATGGAGATGCAGCGCATGGTGGAGGTCAATGCCTCCATGCTGAAGAACGCCTCCCACATCCTCTCCAACCCGGACGAGCACCTGGGTGACCTGGTCGAGGAGACCCTGGCGCGAGAGGAGGTTGTCGATGATCTGGAGCGCCAGATCAACCACCACCTGGCGCTCACGGCCCGGGCGGCGACCAGCGCCTCGGCGGCGCGGAAGATCGCGGCGATGGTGCAGAACACACACCGCCTGGAGCGCATCGGTGATCACTGTGCTGTGCTCGTGCGGATCGCTGCGCGACTGCGCGATGGTGGGAAACGCATGGAGGACCCGGACATCGCCCGTCTGGATGACCTGGCGGCCCTGGTCCAACAGTCCCTGGCCTACGTCGGACAGCACATGGTGGGCGCGGACGTGACGCGGGAGGCCGAGCTGCTCGAGGCCCGTATCGACGACCTGCGCCGCAGTCTCCGCGAGGAGCACGTGGACCGGCTTCGGGGTGGAGAGCAGGACGTCGCTGCGGGCCTGGCCTACCTGGATCTGCTGACCCACTACGAGGAGATCGGCGATCGGGCGGTGGGTATCATCCGCCATGCCGAGTACACCGCCTCCCTCTGAGAGGACCCTCTTTGTGGGGGACGTCCACGGCTGTGCGGAGGAGCTTCGCCAGCTCCTGGAGGAGGTCCAGCCCACTCGCATCGTGCTGGTCGGAGACCTGTTCACGAAGGGGCCCGACCCGATCGGAGTCTGGGAACTGATCCGGGAGCACGACTGCGAAGCGGTGCGTGGCAACCATGACCAGCACGTCCTGGACCGACCGGAGTCCGTGGTGTTGCCGGAGCAGGCACACAGCTGGTTGGCCAGCCTGCCGCTCTTCCTCCTGGAAGCCGATCTGACGGTGGTCCACGCCGGTGTGCATCCCACCCTGGGGGTTGCTGGGACGAGCGCGGCGATGGCCCTGTCGATGCGCTTCTGGCCACCGGGAAGCCAGCGGCACTGGTACGAGGACTACCGTGGCACGAACACCGTTGTCTTCGGGCACGACGCCAGACGGGGCCTGGTACGGCGAGACCGCATCGTCGGGCTGGACAGCGGCTGTGTATACGGTGGACGCCTCACCGGGTGGCTTCGGGAAGAGGACCGGCTGGTCGGTGTTCCCGCAGCCCGGGTCTATTGTCCGGTGTCCATCAGCGCATCGGCCGCCTCGACGTAGGCCAGGTGTCCCAGGTCCCGGGCTCGCCGTTGCAGGGCGCGGAAGCTGGAGGCCGCACCTTCCGTGTCCCCTGCGGCCAGTCGACGACGACCATCGAACTCCAGGACGCCGAGGAAGAGCTCGACCCAGCTGGCTCGGTTGCACGCCTTGACGACGTCGGCCCAGCGGCGCTGGGTGAGTGGAGCGACCCCTCCAGCGATGAGCCGTGCGTACAGCCGAAGCTCTTGCAGACCGGCCTCGCTCGCGAGGGAGCGCCCGGCGCTGAGGGCTGCTTCTGCAGCGGTGATCTGGCCGGCCTGCAGGCGGGCTCGGGAAAGCTCCAGCTGCGCGCGGGCTGCGACGTAGCCGTGCTCGGGAAGCTCTCGGACGAGCCGCTCTACAGCAGCGAGGTCCCCCTGGACACGGCGCCACAGGATCTGCGTGACGGCCCAGTCGCTGTCGCTGGTTCGGAGGGAGAGGTAGTCCTGCCGCACCCGCTCCGCAGTCTCATCGTCCCGTTGCATCACCGCCAGCACCAGTGAGGTGGCGAGCGCCTTGGGCAGCAAACGGCTCAGGTTCAGCTTGCGGGCGGTCGAGATGGCCTCGTCGAGCAGCAGGCGCCCTGCGGCCACTTCACCGCGACCCATCGCCAGCCGAGCGAGCTGCACGTTGGCTGCCGCCGCACCAGCACGGTGGCCGTGTTCGACGAAGAGATCGCGCGCTACCCGAGCGTAGTCTTCGGCTTCGCGACGCTGACCCAGTCGCAAGATGATCTCGGCCAGGATGCTGGCGTGAAAGGCCTCTCCGCGGGGGTAGCTCAGCAGTCGGCTCGCTTCCAGGGCTGCCTGGCAGGTGATGCGGGCCTGCAGGAGTTGGGCCTTGTCGATCTGGAGACGGGCGTTCAGAACCTCGGTCTCGATGGGGAGGAAGGCGTCCGTGACGTTCTGAAGCAATGCCACCGCTCGACCGTGACAACGCTCGGCTCGCTCTCGCTCGCCAGCTTCCAGCCAGCAGTCTCCGGCCTCGTTCCACAGTCGGCAGGTCGCCTCAGGCGCCTCTTCAGAGTAGGTCTGAGCGTTTCGAGAGGCTTCCTGGGCTGCCTTCACCAGCTGGCCATCGCGCTTGTCGAGCTCGGCTTGCAGCAGAGCGCAGAGTGCGTGGTGGGAGGCGCTGGTAGCTCGGCTCGTGGCCGCCTGGACCAGGTCGGCTCGCGAGCGCTCCGTGTCCGTCATGTGGGCAACGCGTGCCCGACACCAGGCCAGCGGAAAACGCAGCTGCTTGTAGATCTTCGAGGAGCGGTCCTTCTCCAGGGTGTCCAAGAGAAGCAGCCAGCGCCTCGCGATGGCGTAGCGGCCCGTGCGTTCGGCGACCAGGGCCGCGTTCACAGCCGAGGTCCAGACCTTGGGTCCGCCCTGCCCGCGCAGGCGATGCCGAGCGACCTCGAGCCAGTCCAGTTGACTGCCCCCGTGCATCTGCCAGGCGTCAGCCAGACGATCGTGGGCCTGGGCCTTGTGGGTCAGCCGAGCACTCGCCGCCTTCTTGAAGCTGGGCCCGGCGATGGCCAGTCGCCCGTCCTCGGTGCGATGGACGTATTCCCCTCTGAGCAACTTCTGGATGTTGCCGACGTATGCGTTCAGGACCCGCTCGGGGAGTGGGAGGTCCACGATGGCCAGGTCGATGGCCTCGGAGGTCAGTGCATAAAAGGGCTCGCCGCGCAGCTTTGCGAGCTCGAGCAGGCCCAGCTGTACAGCCGGCAGGGGTGCTCCCGGGTTGGCTGTGACGGTGTGGTCTGGGGGGAGCAGGGCCTGAGCGATGCGGCTGCAGCTGAGCTGGTCCAGCGGGGGAAGGCTCACCACGTGCCCCTTTCCGCTCTTCGCTGCAGCCTCGACCGCCTTGCGACTCCGCGGGGTGAGCCAGCGTTCATCCACGACGGCGTAGACGGTGATGAAGTCGTCCGTGATGTTCAGCAGCCGGTCGACCATTCGAGCCGTGAGGGCGTCCACTTCCTCGAAGTCCAGGAAGGTGAGCACGAGCCCCGCAGGAGTGGCCGCTCGCATCAGGGCCCGTGTCGTCGCGGCGACCACGTCCCGTCGGCTGGCCTTCTCGCCGGTGGGACCGCCTTCGCTGAGCGCTTGGAGTGGCAGATTCGGCCACATCTCCAGGAGCACACGAGCGTCATCGCCGCCCACCTTGGCCCTCCATTCCTCACGGGCGGGTGCGCCCAGGAGACTGGCCAGGATCTCTCCCATCGCGCTGCCAGGATGATCGAGACGGCAGCGGCCGCTCTCGCTGCGGACGCCGCGGAGCAGGGCCCTTCGGCGAGCCTGCTCCACCAGCCGCCTCCGTCCGCTTCCGGCGCGTCCGGAGACCACGATCATGCGGGGTCCCTGACCCTGGATGGCGTTGTCCAGCAAGCGGAGTTCCGGTCGGCGACTGACAAACACCCAGGGCTCTGGCCAGTCCGAACCGGTCTTCTGCTCCAGGCATCCCTCCAGCAGACGAGCCAGCTGGCTGGCGGTCGGTCGGGCCGTGGGCTCCAGGGTGAGACACTTGTCCACGACCGCGGAGAAGGCCCGAGAGATGTGGGGCTCTCGGCACACCATCGGCTGGGTGCGCTGCAAGCACTGCGAGAGAAGCCAGCCGTGTGGAGTGTCGGGCGATGGTCGCCTTCCCAGAACGCCCTCGTAGAGCATGAGACCGATGGCAAAGACATCGGCAAAGCCGCTTACCGGAAGGCCCGCGACCTGCTCCGGGCTCATGAAGGAGGGGGTGCCAACCAGCCCTCCGGTGTTGGTGAGCGTCTCGCCGACCGCCCACCACGACACCACTCCGAAGTCCAGGACCCGCGGCTCGCCACTGGGGGTGACCAGCACGTTGCTGGGCTTCAGGTCCCGATGGACGAAGCCGGCTTCGTGGATGCCTGCGACCGTGTCCGCCAGGCGAGTCCCGGTGTCGCACGCTCGCTCCACTCGTGCCTGGAGGCTTCCTCCCTGACTGATCCAGCGGCGCAGGCTGTGGCCATGGACCACTTCCATCGTGTACCAGATGAAGCGATCGGTGAGTCCAGCCTCGTGCACCTGCACCACACCGGGCAGTCGCAGTCTGCGCAGACTCTCGAACTCGCGAAGGAAGCGACGGTCCAGGCTGGGGTCACCCAGCGGTCGAAGCTTCAGGGCTACCGTTTGCTGACGTGCATCGACAGCCTGGTAGACGGTTGCGCTGGCCCCGCGACCGAGGACGCTCTCAATGCGAAAATCCGCGACGCGGGTGCCAGGCTCGAGGGGGTTGCCGGGCACGGTGCCCGGCAGTCTACCCTCAACAGAAGGGAAGTGGGGTTCAGCCCGCGGGGGTGAGGCCCTTCACCAGATTGACGAACTCGACAGCCGTCTCGATCACACCTTCGACCCGGGGCTTTGTGGCCTTGAGCGCGTTGGTGTTGTTGGCGATGGTCGCCTTCTCGCCCTTGAGGTCCTTGGCCTTCAGGCCGTTGTCCTTCAGGATGCTCGGGGTGAGCTGACTGGGGAGACCCTTGGCCTCTTCGATAAGAGCTTCGATTTCGCCGGGAATCTCCTTGGCGTTGTCGATGATGCCCTGGCAGGTGCCGACACCGGAGTCCACGGTGGCGACGAAGGCCTTCACGTTCTCCGGAGCAGCATCGTCTACCGTCAGCTTGGGCTGACCGCCGTCGATGGCCACGGTGAGCATCTCACCCGCGGTCTCCTTCATGTCGTCGAAGGCCTTCTGGACAGGGGCATCCGTGGCGATGCCAGCGGCCTGCTTGGTGTCATCCTGCAGCTTGTTCAGCTGGGTTTCCCACTTGGTGATGGTCTCCTGGATGTCTTTTGCCTTCGTCCAGGTGGGGTTGAACTCGCCGATGTTTCCCATCTCGATCTGCGCGTACGCATCTTCGGCCGGCGCGTCGTCGGCGAGGGCATCTACGGTGGTCACGGTGAGACTCAGCGCGAGCAGAGCCAGAGAAGTGAGCTTGAAAATCCGCATGGTGTCTCCATGGCTGCGGTGAACGGGAGGAACGGGGCTTAGCCAAGCCATCGGGGC
>PVBE010534871.1_pt1 | contig 14992 bp, 15 predicted proteins | sample 1631181 | NCBI WGS metagenome assembly PVBE01 (sample SAMN08397723, study PRJNA350692) | Marine metagenome, whole genome shotgun sequencing project. | isolation source: water | place: Pacific Ocean | collected 2012-04 | reverse complement strand
CGAAGTGGTAGGAGCGGGGGTCGCCGGCCACCCGCTCCGGGTAAGGTCGGATCAACGCGGCCAGCAACTTCTTCTTCTCGGTGCCGTCGGGGTAGAGCGGTCCGTAGCCGTTGTCCTTGTCGTAGGCCCAGTACATGGTGCTGGCCGCCACGGCCGCGGCGCCGTCGTACTGGGCGTCCATGTACTCGGCGATGCCCGGGCGGTCCTGGTTGCCGCCGTACTCGCCGATCCACAGCGCGCTGCTGAGGTATCGCGCCTCGCTGGCCAGGCTCTGGATTTTGTCGATGTGGAACTTGCGGTTCTTCGGGTCGAAGCCCTTGCCCTGCTCGGCCTGCACGTCGTAGCTGTGCGGGGCGTAGACCGTGTGCGGGTAAGAGAACGGCTCCAGGCTCATGGCGACGCCCATGTTGCGGCCCACGCTCGGCTCCAAAAACGCCACCCACCCCGGCGCCTCGCCGCGCACCGCCTTGACCACGCGATCGTACATCGGCTGGAGCCGCTTTTTGCCGAAGGAGTAGACGTCGAAGCTGCCCCAGTGGGGCTCGTTGATCACGTCGAAGCCGACGATGTTGTCGAACCCTTGCAGCCGGCGGGCCACCCGGCGCCAGGCCTCGGCGTAGTGCTGCTGCAGCTCCTTGCTGGTGTAGAACCGATCGTAGCAGGTCATGACCTGGAGGCTGGAGTAGTTCATGAACCAGGGGCTCTTGGGCTTGTGCGCCTTGTACAGCGCCTCGTCGCAGGTCCAGCGCGGGGCTCCGTTGCCGTTGAAGCCCTCGCCGTAGACGTCCTGGTGCATGTCCACCACCACCAGCAGGCCGGCCTCGCGGGCCATGGTCATGCGGCGGGCGACCTCGGCGAGGTAGTGCGCGTCGATCTTGCCCTTGGACGGTTCGATGGCGGACCAGGAGATGAGGTAGCGGATGGCGTTGAAGCCCCAGGCAGCGCGCACGCGGTCGAAGTCGGCCTGGGCGTGGAATGAGAAGTACGGCGGGCGCTTGTGGCGGTTGGCGAGGTTGACGCCGCGCATGATGACGGCCCTGCCCTGTCGGTCCCGGATGGCCCCCCGCGAGACATGCCAGCGGGCAGGCCAGGTCGTGGGGCCGTCGGGGCCAGCCAGCTCCGCCACGGAGCCGGCGTCCGCCGCGGCGCGGTCCGGGGCGCGGGCGTCGAGCTGCACCGCCACGGACGCGTGCTCCGGCGGTGACGTGCAGCCCACCAGCAGGATCAGGGAGAGGAGCGTCGGCCGCATGGTCCCGGCGTGGCTCAGGCGGCCTCCTCCAGGCGCATGAGCCAGGCGCGCCAGCGGGCCTCCACCATGGGATCCATGCCGGTGATCCGGATCCCGGCGTGGAAGCCCACCTCCACGTGCTCGCTGCACCACTTGACCTCGCCGAGCACGGCGATGGGATCTTCGCCGTCGGGATCGTTGATCAGCCGCAGGCGCACCGTGGATCCCACCAGCAGCGGCGCGTCCACGCACACCCCCACGCCCTTGGCGCCCAGGTTCACGGCCTGGATCGGCACCGGCCCGGCCAGGGTGTCCACCTCTCCTGGCACCAACACCGGGTAGCGAACGTCTATCCGCCGCTCCTCTGCTGATGTCTTGACTCCGTCTGTCATGGGATCCTCCTCGCACCATTCTAAGCCCCGCCTGGCCACTGGACAAAACGAGTTTTTCTGAAAATGATGTTCCGATGAAGAACCCACCTGACAACTGGAACAAGTCTTATGGCGGCACCATCGGCATCCAGTACGAGGAGACCGAACCGGGTCGCGCCGTCGCGTCGCTGGAGGTGCTGCCCGGGCACTGTAACCCCGTGGGGGTCTGCCACGGCGCGCTGATCTTTGCCCTGGCCGACGACGCCATGGGCGCCGCCCTGCACCCCATGTGCCCCGAGGGCATGCTGCTCACCTCGGCCCAGGTCAACGTGCACTACGTCAGCAGCGCCCGGCCCGGGGACCGCCTGCGGGTCGTGTCGTCGGTGACGAACCGCACCCGGCGCACGGCCCTGGTGGAGGCCAGGGTCACAGGGCGGGAGGATCGTCTGGTGGCGGCGCTGACGTCGACGTATCTCTTCGTTGAGCCGCGGTACGCCGGGGAAAAGAGATGAAGAGGTGAGCGGCTGAGGAGGGGGGCCGCTACTTCTTGGCCAGCGCGGTCTGCCCGATGATGAGCTGCTGCTGGGCCAGCACGGCGCCGTCGACGTTCTCCACCGTCACCGTCCACTGACCGGCCTTGTGCTTGTTGGCGGTGAGGCAGGTCCAGGTGTGCCAGCCAGCGCTGCGGCCCACCTTGAGGTTGTAGCGCAGGTGGACCTTGCCGTCGCGCTGCCAGGTCATGGTGACGTACTGCTCGGGCCCCTTGTTGAACACCTTGATGAAGCCGTACACCCGCTTTCCGTCCACGGGTACGGAGGAGACGTCGTCAACCGGACGGTGCTTGACCACCTTGCGGGTGAAGACGAACTTGCTCACCTTGACGGTGCCCTCGGGCGCGGCCCGCCAGACAGCGGGATCGGCCTGGGCCATCAGGGGCGTGGAGAGCATGGCGGCGAGGATCAAAACGGACAGGGTGCGGATGGACCTGGACATGGCGTTTCTCCTACGTCTGGTTGTGGAGTGTTGGCTGCGTTCGGTTCGAGGCTTCGACCGCCTCGTTGCCCGGAATAAATGCAACCCGAATGCCAGGCTTCGGTGTCGTTTGTTTTCAGCTAGTTCGGGAGCCCCACCGGCTCAGTGTGTCCCGGGGAACACAGGGTGTGTGCGTCAATCCAGCACGCCGCGCATGCGCAGCTCCAGCTCCAGGTTCGCCGTGAGCTGACCGGTGCCCGCCGCCGCGCGCAGCTCGTCGTCGCTCCAGAAGCGACCGTCGTCGATCTCCACCGGGTTGCAGCGGATCTCCCCGTCCCAGGTGAGGGAGTAGGAGCGCACCAGCTCGGTCTCGGTGTCCGCGCGCCAGACGTAGTCGTGATCGCACAGCAGCTCGCCGGTGACGCCGGGGGCGCTCAGATCGATGCCGAGCTCCTCGTGCATCTCCCGCCGGGCCGCCACCTCGTAGCTCTCCCCGGGATCAACGTGTCCGCCCACCGAGGTGTCCCAGCGGCCGGGCTGGGTCACCTTGTTCATGGAGCGCAGCTGGAGGAACAGCTCCCCGCCGCTGTTGCGGACCATGACGTGCACGGCCCGGTGCCGCAGCGAAGGATCCTTGTGGATCTCACCCCGCGTGCGCAGGTGGAGGGGCCGGCCATGGTTGTCCACCACCTCGAGCAGCTCGTCCAGCGGCTCGGCCTCGGTCACCGATCCGGGCCCCTTGCCTGGCGCGCTCACCTGGTCCTGACGCAGCGGAAGCCGATGTTGGGGAAGCGGCTGGACGGCTTGTGGTCCCAGCGGTTGGCCGCGCGCAGGCTGCGGGCGTAGCTGCCCAGGCCGCCGCCACGCACCACCCTCGTGGTGCCGGTCGCCGCCCCGATGGGGTCCTTCTTGGTGGCGCTGCCCAGGTCGTAGACGTACCAGTCGTTGACCCACTCGTAGACGTTGCCGCCCATGTCGTAGAGCCCGAGGGCGTTGGGGGCCTTCTTGCCGACCTGGTGTGTCTTGACGCTGGCGTTCATGTTGTACCAGCCGATCTTGTCGGCGTTGGAGTCCGAGCCCTCGCAGGAGACGATGCCGCCGTTGTAGAAGGCGCTGGTGGTGCCGGCGCGGTAGGCGTGCTCCCACTCGGCCTCGGTGGGCAGGCGGTAGCCGGCGCAGTCGTAGAGCTTGGCCCCGGCGTAGGCGGTGGACTGGGTGCAGGTGATGCTCTCCTTGGAGCCGGAGCAGGTGTAGCACTTGGCCTTGCCCTTCTGCGTGGAGAGGGCGTTGCAGTAGGCCGCGGCGTCGTGCCAGGTGGCGCGCTCCACCGGGCAGTCCTTGCCGCACAGGGAGAAGAACGCCGGCGAGTAGCCCATCAGTGCCTGGAATTGCCCCTGGGTCACCTCGGTGGACAGGATCTCGAAGTCCCGGGTGAGGTAGACCGGGTGCTGGGTCTCCTTGCCGTTGCCGGCGGGCTCTCGGCACGACTCCGTGGCGGGCGAGCCCATCTTGAACGTGCCCTTCTTCACCGTGACCCACGCCCCCGGCTTGACCTGGGGCAGATCGGTCGTGGCGCTGTCGGGCGTCGCGACGTCAGGCTGCGCGAGGTCAAGCGTCGCGGCGTCCGATGACGCCGAGTCTGCCGCCGCGTCCGCGGGCCTGGCGTAGGCGTCGGGGATCCGCACGCAGTAGGTGTAGGCACAGATCAGCCCCGCGTTGCAGGTACCGTTGCCGTAGCACTCGCCGCCCTCGGTGCCGGGCTCTTTCTCGGAAGAGCAGGCCCCAAGCAAGGCCGCCGCGGCGAGCAACGAGACAACTGTCACCTTTGGTCTATTCATGGCTCACTCCTCCATCTCCTCGAGCACGAATGCGGCCATGCTCCCCCCTGCCAGGGGTCTCGTCAAGGAAGGTTATCACTTGGGGTCAAACCTGATATTCTGGGACCTTCCAGACCAGAAGGATGTAGATGGCGTCAGAACGACAGAAGCCTACACGGCCTTCGAGCGACGGCCCCGGCGGAGGAATCAAGCGCCGCGATACCGGCAGCACCCTCAGCGATCTGGCGGGCACGTCCTCGAAGAAGGAACAGCCTGCCGGGCAGCCCAAACCCGTCCCCCTGCCGGGCGGCGAGCGGCCCAAGCGTCCCTCGGGCGCCAGACCGCCGACCCGGCCGTCCGCCGGGGCGCGCACCGAGGTGGTGGGCAGGCGACGGCCCACGGGCGCCAGGGCACCGGCTCCCGGCGCGCGCTCAGACAGCGTCAGCCAGCCTCGGCGACCCCGCCGGACCACCGGCCGCGCGGCGGTGCAGCAGCCAGGCTCTACTCAGAAGCCTGCGGCGAAGCAGGCCCCGTCCGCCAAACCAGCCCGGAAGCCCAGCCCGGCGCCGCAGGACAAGCTCACCGGCGCCGCCCTCGACAAGCTGCAGAGGGTCATGGCCTGGTCCAAGCGCCCCCTGTTCATCAAGAGCCAGGGAGGCGGCCGCCCCCGCCCGGACATGAAGGAGCTGCGGGCCGCCTGCCAGCGCGTGGCGGCGGCTCAGGCAGACGCCATGGGTCAGACCGACCAGATGGGACGCGACCTCAAGCAGCTTGACGAGGAGCTGTGGAACCGCGGCATCTTCATCGCCACCCGCTTGATCCTGCTGGACAAGAGCCCCGAGATAATCCGCGGCGCCCTGGGCGAGGTGCTCCAGGGTATGATGCTCGGCCAACGCTGGGAGATGCTCAGCCGGGCCTGCCGCACCATCACCGAGACCCTGGAGCTCGCCCCGTGGAAGAAGGAGGATGAGGATCTGAAGAAGATCCTGTCGCACCTGCACGTGCACGGGCGGCTGCGTGACCTGGCGCCCCAGCTCATGGCCTGCAACCCGCAGCATCTGGCGCACCTCACCGAGGTGCTGGACCTGCTGCCCCGGGAGGCCAACACCGACCTGGTCTATCTGCTGGAGCAGCTACCCGACGGCGACAAGCGCGACCACCTCGACGCGTTGCTGCGTCAGCGTGGCGTGGACATGTCCGTGGTCAGGCCAGCGCACCGGCCGACCATGACCGACGACGACGACACCTTCGAAACCGATCTGGACCAGGAGGGCGGGCAGGACAAGGAGGACCAGGAGGGCGAGCAGGACAATGCAGGTGGCGACCTGCAAGGGCTGACGGAGACCTCCGGCGACGACCACGACAAGGTCCACGTTTCGGAGGGCGCCGTCTCGTCGGTGCTGGACGACAACGTCTTCGACGAGCAGGCGAAGGTCTCCGAGCGCGCCGGCCACGACCGCGAGGCCATGGAGGACCCCGAGGACGAGCTGCAGCTGGAGCAGTCCTGGGACACCAATCAGGAGGTGGAGGAGATGTCCCGGCCGGCCAAGGCCGACGACGGCGTCCGCCGGCTCTCTGGCGAGGAGGCCCAGGCCGCGGTGAAGGACGTCTCCGACCTGCTGTCGGCGGTGGACAAGGCTGTGAAGATGTACAACTTCTACGAGGGCAAGGGAAAGAACGTGGACCTCACGGTCGGCCTGGCCTACGGCAAGTTGGAGACAGTGGGCGAGGCCCACGGGGCGGTGCCGATCCGCATCGCGCCCTACGAGCTGATCCTCGGCGAGGACACGGTGTGGGAGGCCGAGGAGGAGAAAAAGGGGCTAAGCTTCACCCTCTTCAAGGACGGCCTGCGCGAGCTGACCCTGCTGCCGGGCATGGAGCGGGAAGAGTTCATGCAGTTTTTGAACATCGTCCGGGGCAGCCAGCCGGGAAAGGAGGGTGACGACAACACCGTCACCCGGCTGTGGGAGTCCAACCCGGCCTGCATCCGCTTCCGCGCCATCGACCTCTTTCAGGAGGGCATCTCGGACACCGACATGGGCACCTCGTCGGGGGAGAACATTCACGACGTGGTGCAGCACGTCAAGAAGCCGCTGCACGACGAGAGGAAGGCGAGCAAGCTGGGGCAACAGAGCCCCGACGCCGACACGTTCGCCTCCCGCCGTGAGCAGGCGCTCGCGCACCTCGAGACGGTGGATCGGTCGGCCTTCTTCGAGGGGCTCAAGGAGCACTTCTCCGAGATCCGTTCCCAGTTCTGGCGGCGGGCGATCCACGTGGCCAGCATGATGATCCAGATGGACACCGGCGCCCACCTGGTGGCCGAGCTGCTGAGCCAGGTGCTGGAGGAGATGCTGCTCGGCGGCAAGTGGGAGATGCTGGCCGACACCTGCCGCACCATCGGCGCCACCATGAAGCCGGACGGCGGCGACGACGACGACAAGATGAAGGCGGGCCTGGCGCTGGTGCTGGCCGACCTCTGCATGGGCCACAAGCTGCGGGGTCTGCAGTCCGAGCTGGCAGGCTGCACCGTCGAGGACTTCGATCACCTGACGGAGCTGCTGCGGCTGCTCCCCGATACCGCCGACCAGGACCTGATCCACCTGCTGGTGAACCAGGCGCCCGGGGCCATCTTCGACAAGCTCAAGGAGCAGCTCACCGAGCGCGGCGTGGATCTGACCGACCTCTACGTGCGGAACCTGGAGGCCAAGAACCAGGACAAGGTGCTGTCGGCCATCGAGGAGCTCAAGGCCATCGGCTCGCAGCAGGCCATGGCCGCCATCCCGCGGGTGCTGAGTCACGGCAGCGCGCGCATCCGCCTGGAGGCGCTCAAGGCGCTGGTGGAGAAGCTTGGAGAGAACACGCTCCCCGACGAGGCCCTGGCCGACGTCATCCCGTCGCTGGGCTCCGGCTACCTCGAACTGCAGGATCTCTGCTTCACCCTCGTGGAGGACATCAAGCGATGCTCCCACGGGCCGCAGCTGCTCAAGATCATCAAGGACGACACCATCAAGTGGCAGAAGGAGCCGAAGAAGAAGGCCCTCGTCCTGCTCATTCGCTGGGGTGGCGCCGGGGTCGACGAGTGGCTGGAGGAGACCATGCTGGCCAAGAAGCTCTTCGGCGGGGGGGCCCTGGAGAAGGCGCGCAAGGAGGTGCTCGCCGCCCTGATCACCGTGGGCGGTGACCGGGGCCGCGAGGTGCTCTTCGCCTGCAAGCGGCGCGGCGCCTCCGGGGCCATCCTGAAGAAGATCGAAGAGACGCTGAAGAAGATCAGATAAGGAAGAGAGTATGAGCAGCGAAAACCAGAACGCCGACGATCGCCCGGAAGGCGAGGTCTCCACCGAGGACCAGAAGCGAGCCGTCTCGCTAACCCTCAACTTCTGCGCGATGCACCAGGCGAGTCGCCTCTACGACATGAACAACGACGTGATGACCAAGATCATCGGGGAGATGCACAACAGCATCAAGAAGCTGACCGCAGACGGCAACCCGCTCTACCTCACCGTGGCCGGTCACAGCTTCTTCCTCAACCGCTCGTTGATCCACATGGACTACACCGAGTACCGCGGGGCTCAGCAGCTCAAGGAGATCTGGGCCAAGCTCAAGATCTCCGAGGTGGTCTTCCCCGCCGAGACCACTGTGGAGAGCCTGACAGAGTTCGCGACCAAGTTCGTCGAGGCGCTCAAGGACGAGGACAAGGTGGTGGAGTTCTCACGGCGCCCCTGGGGCGGGTGCACCGCCCGGCTGGTGCTGGGCGGGCTGGACGACGAGGAGGACCAGGAGCGCACCGAGGAGGAGGAGTGCGAGCTGGCGGTGCGCGTCTTCGGCGGCCTGCTGGTGCTGGTGGCCGAGACCATCGGCCAGTTCAACAAGGACTCCTGGAACACCCTCGTGCGCATCAAGCGTACGCTGCAGGTCCTGGTGGAGAAGATGGAGAACCACGAGGCGCTGCTGCTGGCGCTGACGCGGTCCAACATCCTGCGGGACAAGCTGGCCAGCCACCTGACCAACACAACGATCCTGTCTCTGGTGGTTGGTCGCAAGCTGAACCTGGGCCGCAAGAACCTGGTCAGCCTGGCCACGGCCGCGCTGTTTCACGACATGTCCAAGGTCGGGCTCAACGACCAGACCATGAACAACCTGGAGAAGATCGACGACCTCAAGGACAAGGACCGTGAGCGGGTGGGCCTGCACTGGATGAACGCGATGCACCAGATGGTCAAGAACGGCGGCCTGCGCGAGGAGACCCTGCCGAGGATGGTGGTGGCCTACGAGTCCCAGCTGGAGTTTTCCCGCGGCGACATCTACCCCGAGTCGGTGGTGGGCGAGCAGCGGCTCAACGTCTTCTCACGCATCATCTCGCTGTGCGACCAGCTGGACACCATGACCTGGAGCCGGCCGGGCAAGCCCGGCGTCACACCCCACGAGGCGATGCTCACGGTCCTGGAGCGGGCCAAGGGGAACATCGACCCCGCGCTGCTGCAGATCTTCATGAGCACCGTCGGCCTGTACCCCACGGGGTCCCTGGTGCGTCTCAACACCCGCGAGCTGGCCGTGGTGGTGGACCAGAACCCACGCGCGCCCGAGCAGCCGATGATCCGCATCATCGCCGACGCCAACGGCAAGCCGACCATGGGCACGGAGATCAAGCTCGTGGACGACGACAAGCGCCAGGTGGTGGGGCCCGAGGACGAGGTGGGCCTCGGCATCAACACCACGGCCTGCTTCCTGCGCAAGGCCCCGGGCCAGGCCGCGCCCGCGGCCTGATCGCCCCTCGTCTTTTTCATTTTTCGGGAATCGCCGGGCCAGCTGATCGTCACCGGCGCGTGGCGCTGAAGGCCACCGTCACCCGCGGCGCGGTGGCCTTGGGACCGACGGTCACCACGCCGCCGTAGCCAGGCGCGCTGGTCAGCGTCTGCGCGCTGTCCTTTGGCGCCCAGGTGACCTTGCCCCCCACCTCCAGCCGGGTGTCCAGGGCGAACAGGCCGAGGGCCCGCTTCTCCATCAGGGTGGTGGTGCTGGCGCAGGCCTTCTTCAGGTCGGCCTCGCCGAAGGTATAGCTCCACTCCGAGACCGAGATCTTGAGGCCCGCCTCGCTGCCGAGGATCAGCTTGACGATCTGCTCGCACGACACCGCCGCGCGGACCTTGTCCGTCAACGAGGCCAGGCCCGCGGCGTCCACCGCGTGGCCCGCCACCCGCTTGACCAGCTCGCCGTACTGCAGGGGCACGCCGTGGGGGTCCACCTCCAGCGTGTTGTCGCCCTCCTCGTCGCCCTCCAGCTCGGCCGTGATGCTGGCCCCGGCCAGGTCCTGGGCCGAGAGCGTGTACTGCTTGCCCTCGTGGGTGTACTTCAGCGCGGTGATTGTCTCGCTGCCCTTCATGTCGCCGGGCAGCAGGCCCTCCTCCAGGGAGATGGTGCTGTCCACGGTGGCCGCGGCCAGGGTGGTGGCCAGCAGCTTCGTCACCTTGCCGTTCGGCTGAAGCTCCGCGGGACGTGCTTGTCCACCACGTCCTTGACGTGTTTGCGCACTGCCTTGGAGGTCAGCTCCTCGGCCTTGCCCTGCAGGGCCGAGGGCACCCCGCTCAGGCCGACGATCTTCTCCACGAGGAGATCTGCCACGGCGTCGCCCACCGTGCACCCGCCCTTGAGCGGGCCGGAAACGTCCCACGTCCCCGTGGCGCTGTACTCACCGACCCAGGGGGCCTCCTCGCCACAACCAGCGACCAGAACTATCAGTAATAGCAGTCTTTTCATCTGGATCCTCCGTCGAGCTTTCCCAACTCCCTGTTCCCGTTGTATCAGCCCCGTTGCCGGCCGTTGGTGACGAGGCGCACGATCATCGGCCTACGCTGTTTCGCACGCACGCCGGCAGCTCAGGGCCAGCCGGGCACGCAGAGGCCCTTGAAGCACTTGTGCAGCGGCAGGCACGTCGCGCACTGTTTGCCGCCCTTGCCGCAGTGCTTGGCTGTGTTGCCGGCCTTGCAGGAGAACGTGACCAACACCTTGGTCCAGCAGCCAGTGCAGCACGCCCCGTTGACGCAGACGCCCTTGCCGCCGTTGCAGCTGGCGCCGTTTGTGCCGCACGTCGGCTTCGGCTTGTCGGGCGTTGGCGCCGCGTCCGGGGGCGGCGGCGCCTTGTCGGGCGTGGGCGCGGTGTCCGTGGGCGGGGGCGCCTGGTCAACTCCAGCGTCGGCCGGCGGCGGCGGCTTCTGATCGGGCGGCGGGCCGCCGTCGGGCAGGGATAAGCTGCGCAGGGTCATGCCGAAGCGATTGCACGAGTCGCCGCTGCCGCTGAAGGTTACCGCGCCGCTGGCCAGGATCCGGCTCAGGGCATCCCGGGCCTCCACGCGCACCTCGCCGCTGAAGCCGCTGGCGCCGGCAGGGCCCACGGCGACGTAGAACGAGGCGCGGCGGTTGGCGCGGATCTTGTCGATGTCCAGGGTCACCGTCTTCTTCCGCCCGGCGGCCGAGATCTGCGCCACCAGCCGGTTGATCTGGGTGGCGTTGACGTCCTCGCCGAGGGCCAGATCCACCTGAAAGGCCGGCTCGTGGCTCTCGCAGAGATCGGGCGCGCAGCCCCAGACGAGGAGCGCAAGCAGCGGAAGTATCCTGTGCGTTGACCCGGCCATCAGTAGAGCCTTATGCTGCCGGAGTCCCCCGAGGGCAGCCACTCGCTGCCGCCGGTCTGGCTCGCCACCACGCCCCCGACGACGGCGCCGGTGACCGCAGCGCCGACGATGGTCCAGAACCACCAGCGCTTGTAGATCGGCTTCGCCTTCGGCACCAGGGGCGTGTCCAGCTGCCGCGGCTGGATGGCCGTCGGCTTCGCCACCGTGACGGTTATCTGTTTGCCCGCGGCCACGGTCACCGCGCGCTTCACCAGCACCTGCCCGTCGGCGGAGATCTCGACGCGGTGTTTTCCGGGCGCCAGGTACAGGGTGCGGGCCAGGGGCAAGGTGCCCGCCGCCTTGCCGTCCAGCTCCACCGCCGCGCCCGGCGCGTCGCCCTCCACGGTGAGCCGGGCCAGCTGGCGGCGCAGCGCCGCCAACCGCTTGCGAATGGGCGCCGTGCCGTCGCCCTCCACCTCGGGCCCCTGTCGCGTGAGGAAGCGGTCGTAATACGACGCGGCCTCGGCCTCGCGGCCCATGGCGTCCAGGGTGCGGCCCAGGTTGAGCTCCACCTCCGCGCCGGGATTGAGCGACTCGGCCTCGCGATACCGCTCCAGGGCGCCGGGGTAGTCCTTGAGGGTGAAGAGGGTCTGTCCGTCCTTGAGGGCCTTGTCAGCCCTGGCGCGGGCGTCATCGGCCGCGGCGTCCCCGGGCAGGGTAAGCGCCACGACGACCCCCAGGATCATGATCGCCGTCTTGGTACCAAATAAGCGAAACATCTTTGGCTATAGATTAGGATATCCGGGGGGTATCGCGCCAGGGTCCGTTTCGGATCTTCAGGTCTCACCCTCCGGGGACGCGCCCTGCTCCCCGCCGCCGCGCAGCCTCCAGTTGATCGCCAGCCCGATGAGCAGCAGGGCAAAGGCCGTGGTCACCAGCGCCGCTCCCCACTGCGCCATGGACAGCGGCGCCATGGCGGCGGCTATGGTCTTATTGGCGGAGGCCGAGCACGTCCTGCATGTCGTAGAAACCGGGGGCCCGGTCGTGGGCCCAGCGCAGGGCGCGCAGGGCGCCGCCGGCGAAGGTCTGCCGGCTCGACGCCTTGTGGGTAATCTCCACCCGCTCGCCGTCACCGCAATACATCACGGTGTGCTCACCGACGATGTCGCCGCCGCGCACGGCGTGGATCCCGATCTCGGCGGCGGGGCGGGCGCCAACGTCGCCCACCCGGCCGTGGCGCTCCCTGTCGGCCAGGGCGCCTTGCTCGGCGGTGGCCTCAGCCAAGACCTCGACGATGCGGCGGGCTGTACCGGAAGGCGCGTCCCGCTTGTTGTGGTGGTGCGACTCCACCACCTCCAGGTCGTACCCCTGCCCCAGCAGGCGCGCGGCCTGGTCCACCAGCTTGAAGAGCACGTTGACGCCGACGCTCATGTTGGGCGCCAGCACCAGGGGGGCGCGCTCGGCGGCCTCTCTCAGCGCGGCCAGCTGGTCGTCGTCGAAGCCCGTGGTGCCGATGACCAGGGGCAGGCCCGCCTCGGCGCAGCGGGGCGCCAGCGCCAGGGTCGCCGCCATGGCGGAGAAGTCGATGACCCCGTCCACACCTTCGAGCAGGGCCGCGGGATCGTCGGAGACGGTGACGCCAAGGGGCGGCAGGCCCGCCACGGTGCCGGCGTCCAGCCCCACCGCCGGCGCCCCCGGCGTCTCGGTGGCGGCGGCCAGGGTCATGCCCTCCGCCGCGGCCACGGCCTGCACCAGGGCGCAGCCCATGCGGCCCGCGCTGCCGGGGATGGCCACCCGGATCACGACAGCACCCCCAGGCTCTTGAGCTCCGCCTCCAGGGTGGCCAGCTTCTCGGCGCCCAACGGCAGCAAGGGCAAGCGCACCTCGTTGGCCGTGTAGCCCAGCAGGCTGACTCCGGCCTTGACCGGGATCGGGTTGGCCTCCACGAACAGCAGGTGCATCAGCGGCTCCAGCTTGTAGTGCAGCTTGCGCGCCTGCTCCATGTCGCCGTCCCGCGCCGCCTTGATCATGCGCGCCGTGTCGCCAGGCACCAGGTTGGAGACCACGGAGATGACGCCGTTGCCGCCCAGGGCCGTCATGCCGAGGCAGGTGAAGTCATCGCCGGAGAGCACGGCGAAGTCGTCGGGGCAGGCGGCGATGACCTGCTGGGCCCGGGCCAGAGACCCGGTGGCTTCCTTGACCGCGGCCACGTTGGGGTGCGCGGCCAGCCGCGCGATGGTGTCGGGCAGCATGTCGCAGCTGGTCCGCCCGGGGACGTTGTAGAGCACCACCGGCAGCTCGGTGGCATCGGCCACGGCGGTGAAGTGCGCCACCAGCCCGTCCTGGGTCGGCTTGTTGTAGTAGGGGGTGACGTGCAGCAGCGCGTCGGCGCCGAGCTCGGCCACCGCACGGCTGGCGGCCACGGCCTTGGCCGTGTCGTTGGAGCTGGCCCCGGCGACGACGGGCACGCGCCCTCTGGCCTGCTCCACCACCACGCGGATCACCTCTGCCGTCTCTGCGGCGTCGAGGGTGACGGCCTCGCCGGTGGTTCCGCAGGGCACCAAACCGTCGATGCCCTCGCTGATCTGAAACTCCACGAACTCGCGCAGCCCGTCGACGTCAACCTTGCCGTCCTTGAGGGGTGTCACGATGGCGGTAAATGCTCCGGTGAACATTGTTGGCTCCTTGTGTAAAATGAGGTTCACAAATGTAGCACATGCTGTTGCCCCGTGTTTTCAAGTTGTTCCGCTCCCCAACTCTGCTGCCGCCGCTGCTCGCGGTGGTTGCGCTGGCGCACGCCTGCAAGCGCGACCGGATCATCATCCCGCGCGAGGCCGCGCCGGCCCGCCCCGCCACCGCCCGGCCCGGTGCTGCGCCGCCCCACGCCCTGCGTCATCAGGTCGTACTCGGCGCCCGCTGCCGCCTGGAGAAGGCAAAGCCCTGCACCTACGGCGGCATGCTAGACCGGCACTACCGCTCCGTGCTGGTACGGCACGAGGCCGCCGAGGGGCGGCTGCTGCTGACCATCCCCGAGGGGGTCCGCTTCCGCCCGCTGTGCGGCGAGGACAGCGACCGGATCTGGACCGGCGATCCCGCCCGCAAGGAGCCGGCCTGGGAGGTCAGCTCCAGCGGCCTGAGCTACGTGGAGCGCTGGCGCGCCGGCGGGCCCGGGGGCCCCTCGCTCAAGGCGCGCTGGCGGATCTACTGCGCCTCGTCGGAGAGCGTCGGCCTGGAGCTGACGGTGACCAACGTGGGCAAGAAGATGGCCGGCTTCGTCGAGCCCATGGTCTGCCTGGCCGCGGACAAAAATAGCTGCAGCGGCATGGCCGCCCTGGCCCACGACCGCGGCGCGGCGAGGCTGGCCCACACCGCGGCGGGCTGGTGGAAGTTCAACGACACGGCCCAACTCACCATGGCCGACAATCCGTACCGCGACGCCCGGGCCTGCTACCACGGGGGCGCGCTGGCCGACGTCGGCCTGGTGGTCTCCGAGAGCAAGGACCGGGCCTGGACCATGGGCCTCGGCTGGGACCGCGCAGTGACCCTCTCCATCGGCTCCCAGGAATGCATCCACTCTCACCCGTCGATCCAGCGGCTGCGCCCCGGTCAGACGGTCACCCGCCACGGCCGCGCTTTTCTGACGCGCAAGGGGAAGGCGGCCGCGCTGAAGAGGTTCCGGGGCACGCTGGGAAAAAAGAGAAAGTAGCGTGGGCCAGGCGGCCCGCTCTGCTACAGCTTCACCGCGTCGCAGTGGGCGATGGAGACGAAGTTTTCGCCCCCGTCCAGCAGGCCCACGGCCGCCGCCACCAGGTGGGCCCGCGGTGGTCGCTCCAGCTGCCGCTGACCCTCGGCGGCGTCCAGGGGCACGTCCAGTCCCGGGCGCGACGGGTGCAGGGGGAAGGAGACCAGCCGCAGCACCAGCTCGCCGGATCGGCCGAGCTGCCGCTCGGCGCGCTGCCGCCCCTCTTCGGTGATCATCCACTTGCAGTGCAGCTT
>PVBE010319010.1_pt1 | contig 14992 bp, 15 predicted proteins | sample 1631181 | NCBI WGS metagenome assembly PVBE01 (sample SAMN08397723, study PRJNA350692) | Marine metagenome, whole genome shotgun sequencing project. | isolation source: water | place: Pacific Ocean | collected 2012-04 | reverse complement strand
TTTTGGAATAACACTTTTAATTACATTCCAGAAATCATTTGGTATTCTATTCATTGGGAGATCTCCTTTTTTTTGTACAACAGCTATTATAGCTGATTTTAAAAGAAGATTCTCCCGCTATTTAATTTTCGGATAAGCTCTTTATTAAATTTAAGATACTATTTGAAAATAGTATGATAGATTATCTGTGCATGTAAATAAAACCATTAAATAAAAATCAATTCTATAAAGGAAAACTTATGAAAAAAACACTTCTATTGGCAACTGCGTGCATCAGTCTTCAAGCATCTGCAAACCCACGCTTGCTTGCTCTTCTTTCCCGTAGCACTCAATTTACAGCAAGAACATATAGCGCACACATATCAGACTCTTATGCTGGACTCACAAAATTGCTTCCTGTAAATAATAAAATTGCAAAAATAGCCCCTAAGGATAATAAAATTGCAAAAATATTCCCTAAGGAAAATCGCTTAAAAAAAGAAGATAAAAAACCAAAAACAAACAACGACTTTACTTCTTTACCTGGTTGTTAATACGCTCCATAACACCAGAACCGAGGCAAACATTGTCTTTATAAAATACCGAATATTGCCCTGATGCAATTCCCTGATCATCTTTTTCTAAGGTAACCTTAGCACGATCATCAGATATCCATGAGACCGTACATGGAACCATGTGCGGTCCATGACGCAACTTAACACGAATATTATCACCCTCTGGTCGAACCCCAGAAAGCCAATTACAGGAGTGAATGATAAATTCATTCCGTCGCTTATCATCGGAATAATAGTTGCGAGAAATATAGACAATGTTATTTGCAACATCCTTATCTACGACATACCACGGCCCATCTGCAAGACCAAGACCTTGTCTTTGGCCAATAGTATAGAACCAAAATCCTTTATGTGATCCCCATACCTTTCCAGTCTCAACCTCTACAAGCTCACCCTCCTGCTCACCAGCATGGTGCTTAATAAACTCTGAAAATTTAAACTTGCCAAGAAAGCAGATACCCTGACTATCCTTGCGTGATTTTGTAGGCAAATTAAATTCCTCTGCCAAGGAACGCACTTGCGCCTTGTCCAAATCACCGAGAGGAAACAAAGCCCGCTTGAGCTGATTTTGGGACATTTGTGAAAGGAAATATGTTTGATCTTTAATTGCATCCGGAGCCATTGATAAAATAGCTATATCTCCATCCATAGTAACTCGAGCATAATGCCCTGAAGCAACCTTTTCATACGAATTATCAATCTTATCGAAAAAGGCACCAAACTTAATATGCTTATTGCATAGTATATCTGGATTTGGAGTATAGCCAGCCTTAACCTGATCGATTGTATGATTAACAATACGATCCCAGTACTCAGTTTGCAGTGGAATCACTTCCAAGGGAACATCGAGCTGCTTACAGACTTGTTGTACATAATCGAGATCTTCTTGCCATGGACAGTCTCCAAGGAATGACAATTCATCCTGAAGCCATATCTTAAGATAGAATGCTGTAACATCATGGCCTTGATCTTTGAGTAATTTCAGAGCAACGGAGCTATCAACGCCACCCGAAACTAAAACGGCTATCTTCATGTATTTAGTATAACACAAGTAGGTTTATTCAGCTACACATGCACTGTCTGAGCTCAGGCTTCATATCTTCCAGGATATTCTTCATTTCAGTAAGCTTATCCCCTAGAGCCTGGCTATCTCCTGCAGGATGTGCTTGCAGCAATGGTATAAGGTCCTTTATTGCCACATCAAATCTTTGCTTGTTTTTTACAAGCTCTGGTGACGAACCCCCTACAGTATCAAGCATATCACGAAACCCACTAATCACTTTTAAAACGGTCCTGCCAGAAACAAGTGAAGGGTCAATTTTTTCATTTTGTTTATTATATTGATTGACCCAATGCATATAAAGCTCTGCAACCTGACCAAATGAATTCACAATTGCGTTATTAGTCATTTCATTTTTAATAGAAACCAAAGCAGTAGATATAGAATTTAAAACATCTTCAAGTCTTTTCCGAACTTCTTGATTGTTAACATTTTTATTATAAGGTTCAATCTCTTCGGCAAAAATACCAAACTTTATAATACGATTCCCATCTCTCTCTTGAATCTCTAACTGCTCCTCTATCTCCTCAAATTCACTTTTAATTTTTTCATTTTGACTCATTGGAACCTTCAACCTTTTACCTAACAACCTCAAAGCTGACGCGACCTCATTGTTTCCTATAGCCTCTAAATCAATTGGCTCACCCTTAATCAATTGATTCATCCAATAGACCACTATATCTATTAACCCTTGAATATAGTCATCATTTGGCCTCGAAACATAAAAATCACCTGCTTCATACCGATAATCCGGCTTAACGTCATATGCCGACACCAAAGAATCTTCTGCAAACGAAACCGACCTAGCTGTTTTTTCTCTCTCTTCTCTTTCAGTAGCAGCAACTTCTCTTTTGCGCTTCATAGCCTGAACAACCAATGGTTGACCAAGCACAAAAACAACTGCCAAAGCTAAAAATACTTTCTTCATCTCTACCCCTCGTTAATCACAACCACACCCCTTATTTATAATTGTAATACATTTCAAAACAATAAAGCAACACATCAGCATTAAACACCCGAACCTAACCATTCAATCAAATAAACTTGACCTATAGATTTAACGAGTGCTATAATCATAATTGAAATTACAAAGACACACCGATAGAGCCTGGTATCGCTACTATAAAGTCTGAACGTTGTTTTTCATATGTTACTCCGTTCGAAGTTTAAGAGCTGGCCAGGCTCGCTTATTAACAAATCTGTTCAAATCGGCTACGCTAAAGAAAAAACATAACACGTTAATCAAAGGCCAATAGTGAACATCGTTGAGCAGATCAAAGCTAATTTCTTCGAGCATCTTACAAACCTATACCCTAACATTGATACTTCAAGCATCACTTTCAGCATCAATACTGATGATAAAAAACAAAACTTTGGTGATATAAGCAGCAACGCTGCCATGATGCTCAGCAAAGAACTAAAACGTTCACCTCGCGACATTGCACAACAAATAGTTGAATCATTTAGCCATAAGCACGTTAAAGAGCTTCAAGTTGCAGGACCAGGATTCCTTAACATCTTTCTACAACCTGATGTATATCCTGTTCTTCTGGAAGAGCTTCGCTCAAACCAAGAGCTATTCTTTGTCGATAAGCCAGAAAATCCAACCAACTACTCAATCGAGTTTGTAAGTGCCAACCCAACAGGCCCTCTCCACTTAGGACATGGTCGTGGCGGTATTCTCGGTGACGTTCTTGGCAACATTCTCTCTTTCATCGGTCACAACGTAACAAAAGAATTCTATATCAATGATGCTGGCAACCAGATGCAAAAACTCGGTCAAAGCCTCAAAATACGCTGCCAACAAGAACTTGGCCAATCTATAGAACTCCCTGAAAATTCTTATCAAGGCGAGTACCTTAAAGATCTAGCCAAGGTAGTTGTAAGTAAATACGGTGAAAAGGTCCTTGAAAAGGAAGACTCATTCTTCACTGACTATGCTGAAAAGCACATGCTAGACATGATCAAAAAAACTCTCTCCGATTACGGTATCGATTATGATGTTTGGTTCTCTGAAAAGTCTCTTCATACTAGCGGATCTGTAGAAAAGGCTCTTAAAAAACTTGAAACTGATGGCTTTACCTATGAAAAAGATGGGGCCATATGGTTCAAATCCACTGAATTTGGTGATGATAAGGATCGTGTTCTTCGCCGAGCTAATGGTGAAGTAACCTATATCGCTGCTGATGTTGCATACATGGAAGACAAGTTTCGCCGCGGAGCAGACCATTTGATCCTAATATTAGGACAAGATCACCACAGCTACGTCAATCGATTACAGGGAATCCTTCAGGCTACCGGCTTTGGCGATAAACCTCTCAATGTAATCCTTTATCAACTTGTGGCACTCAAAGAATCTGGACAAGCACTCAAGATGTCTAAGCGTGCAGGAACAATGGTTACCTTACGAGAAATCATTGATCTTGTAGGTACTGACGTTGCTCGTTTCTTCTATCTCAACAGAAAAGCGGACACCCACCTAGACTTTGATCTCGACCTAGCACTTAAAAAAACTGATGAAAACCCTGTATTCTATCTCCAGTACGCTTATGTACGCATCAAGAGTATTCTTGAAAAGGCGCAAGATAACAAAGAACTCAGGGATATAAACATCAAGGACGCTGAACACCTAACCCCTTCTGAAGGCATATTGCTCAAAAAAATCCTTTCCCTCAAAGAGCTGTTAAAGAGCATTGGCTCCAACTCTCAAACACATTTGCTGACCTACTACATTCTTGAATTAGCACAGCTCTTTCATAGCTACTACAACAAGAATCGAGTTATCGATATGGAAAATATCCCTGTAAGTAGAGCTCGCCTATTGGTATTGGAACAGTTGAAAAAAACTTTTGAGTTAGTTGCTCGATTGCTCGAAATCCAAACACCGGAAAAAATGTAGCTAAAACAGCTTCTATCTCGAGAGAAAAATTGCGAAAATTATCAATTCTGTCAAACTAATAATAAAGAAATTCTATTGAACAAAAGGAACTTGTATGACAAAAGTATCTATGGATCTAATTCAAACATTAAGAGATAAAACCGGTCTAGGCATAATGGACTGCAAAAAAGCATTAATTGCTTCAGATGGCAACATTGATAAAGCTGTTGAAGAATTACGCAAAAAAGGTGCTGCTGTAGCGCAAAAACGTGCTGGCAAAGCAACCGCTGAAGGTGTAGTACACTCATATATTCACCCAGGCAGCCAATTAGGCGTACTCATTGAAATCAACTGCGAAACTGATTTTGTTGCTCGCCTTGATGACGTTAGCAAGTTTGCTCAAGATATGTGCATGCAAATTGCTGCATTGAAACCATCATTCTTAGCTCCTGAAGATGTTGATCCAGAGTTCTTAGAAAAAGAAAAATCAATTCTTAAAGAACAACTTGCTGCTTCTGGCAAGCCAGAAAAAATCATTGATCAAATCATTACTGGTAAATTAAACAAAATTTACTCAGAAGTTTGCTTACTTAAGCAACCATATGTTAAAGATGATAAAAAGACAGTTGAAGACGTAATCAAAGAATTGATTGCTCGAACTGGTGAAAACATTAAAATTAAAAACTTTTCTCGTCTTGAAATTGGCTCTAATTAATAATTAATGCGGAGATACTTGTGTTTAAAGACATTCTGCTAGAAGAAAACAATAAACAGCCTTTTGAAAAAGCTGTTAACGAAGAAATGGAAAAGGCGATTAAACATTTTCGCCATGCTATTGCCAACATTCGTGCTGGACGTGCTAACCCTGGAATGGTAGAAGATATTAAAATCCTCTGCTATGCAGGAAGCTCAGAATTAAAACTAAGAGAACTTGCTTCAATTTCAACCCCTGATGCTTTACAAATTATTATCCAACCATGGGATAAGAGCACAATGGTTGATATTGAAAAAGGCCTTATGAACTCTGAATTAGGCTTAACACCACAAAACGATGGTGAACTAATTCGCTTACGTCTTCCTGAAATGAGTAGTGAACGTCGTGATGAGCTTAAAAAGTTGCTTCACAAACGTCTTGAAGATTGCAAAATCGCAATTCGTAATGTTCGTAAAGATGCTCACAATTATATCCGTGATGCTCAACGAGCAAAGAAAATTTCTGAAGATTTTTCAAAACGCCTCAACGATGACTTACAGAAAACAACTGATAAGTTCACTGTACAGGCAAATCAAGTTTCTGCTAAAAAAGAGCAAGAAATATCAGGCTAGTAACCTATCTCCGACCTCGTCGGTGATTTAGACTTTTGACAATAAAAAGACCCGGAGTTTTCTCCGGGTCTTTTTATTACATACTTTTTACCTGGTAAAATTCATCTGAACTTTTGATAAATTTTATAACCAACGTATAGCTGAGTAGCAGCCATCGCTGCAAAACCTACAACAAACCCAGCTTTACCTTCTGGGTGATTGCCGTGACCATATAATCCCATCCCGGCCGCCGTACCACCTACTATCCATGTAATAGGAGGCACAGACTCAGTAAAAGCCCCTAATCCAACGCCCATCCAAAATTCACCTTCTGGCTTTACCGTTGAACAAAAACTAGCTGACAACAATACTATAATTAATGCTTTTTTACTAAATTTCATATAATATCTTCCTATGCTTTAAAGAATCAAATTTAATCATTATTACAAATAGAAAACCCCGCCTCTATGAGAGAGTCAAAAGCCCATCCTACTAGATATTCCTAGGTAGCTCAAACTTTTGACCTAATAAAGACCCTGGGTTTATTCCGGGTCTTTTTATTACATACTTTTTACCTGGTAAAATTTATCTGAACTTTTGATAAATTTTATAACCAACGTATAGCTGAGTAGCAGCCATCGCTGCAAAACCTGTACCAATCCCATGCGAAAGTCCTGAATTTTTACTGCCACGAATGTTAAGCAACATGAGTAAAGCAAAAACCCCTGTAAATGGAGGACAAGACTGCATGAAAGCTCCAATCGCAAACCCGTTACTAAAACGTTTTAAATATGATTCTTCTTGATATTGTGCCGGCTTTAATGTTGAACTGTAACCAGCTAATAACAACACCAAAAGCAATGCTTTTTTACTAAATTTCATATAACATCTCCTATTTCTAAGCTATCTAACACAGCTCCAATTATTACAAATAGAATAGCAAGCCAGAAGTGTCAAAAGCCCCAGAGTAAACACCGGGGCTTTTAATTATTTACTTACAACACTTACAAAAATAAAACAACTGAGCCGCTGCACACGTTGCCATACCTGTACAAATACCTGCATAGAAGCTTTTAGGATAACCATCCATCAAATCTATATTCACACTTAAAATGGTTAAACCGTATGCATATGTAAAGGGAGGAAACAACTGAGAAGTAAGTCCCAAGTGAAATCCATCTCCAAAGCTAGCTTCGCCGGGCTTTAAAGTTGAACTGTAACCAACCAATAACAATACTAAAAGCAACGCTTTTTTACTAAATTTCATAATAATGCCTCCTGTTTCTAAATGATTTAATACAATGACAACTATTACAAATAGAATAGCGGACTGGGCCAAAAGTGTCAAAAGCCCCCACATTGAAATGGCAGCACTCCTTAACCTGGGTTTTAAACCTGAATTTTAATCGATTTTAAGGAGATATAGTTAACAAAGAGTCTATTTACTAATTAAAGCTCTTACTTGTCCCATAAAGCCTTTTATATCACGTTGTGTAGCTATCATTTCAGCTAGTTCCAATTTCACTTGCTCAAGCCTCTCTGTATCATCATTATAATGAGACAAGCTTGTTAAAATTGTATCTAAACATGTATCTACATATTTTCTCACGTTTGTACCAAGCGGTATAGTTGCCCAAGCATACAGGTGAGCGTCATTACCTTCAATCTCTTCACCTTGACGCAATTTATTCTCCCAAAGATCTAAAATCCCTATAATAGATTCAGCTTCCTCTCTGGATAAACAATTTTCACCAAAATGCACTTTTGTCCTCATAGCTCCTACCGATACCTCACCTGTGAGTGCTTTATTATACAATAACAATGCTCGTGGACTTTTTCCTCTACGATTAACAGAAGTTGGTGGTGCTGGAATATGCATTAAGTCACTATCCACAGTTGAAGGCGTAATACTCTTACTTCTAACAAACTCCTCAAAGGTATTTGGTATTACATATGTATTAGAAACCCAAAATAACAAAACCGGTATAAGCCAAAACAATCCTCTCATTCCATCCCCCCTTATATCCTCTAACCCCTTTAAAGTTATTCGTAACTGTAAGGGTAAAAGCTGAGTAAAGTCAATAGTTTAGCCCCTTTTTAGACATATCCAAGCTTCAAAAAAACAGGTGTTTAATCAGAAAATAACATCAAAAATTAAGGAACTTTCTACCAACAGTAAAGGAAATGATGGATCTGGTTTTAACATTCCTATTGAAGAAGCAAAAAAGAATCAAAAAAGTTGTTTATTTTCTCGTATTTCCTGTTATCATAATAAGCAGTAGTAATGTAGTAGTCAGTAGTAATCGAGCCGCTAGCTCAATTGGCAGAGCAACAGACTCTTAATCTGTAGGTTCTCGGTTCGATTCCGAGGCGGCTCACCAATAAGGCTGCGAACTTTGAAATAATGCAAGAGTGGCGGAACTGGTAGACGCGCTGGATTTAGGATCCAGTGCCTGAAAAGGCGTGTGGGTTCGATTCCCTCCTCTTGCACCAAAAAAGGAGTTATCATGCCAACAAAGCACACTAACTCAGCACGTGATTCACTTCGTCTTAGCATCGAATGTCAGCCACAATCAACTCTCGGAAAAGCACACATCGTTGTTCCAGCATCTGTTGTTGATATCATATACAAAGAAGCAGCACAATCTCAAAAGCACAAAGCTAACCCAAGTGGCTTTAATGAAGACACAATACCTTTTGAGTACATTGATCAGCACTATAAAACACAAATTGTAGAGCACCTCAAAGAATTTATTTTAAAGTATTTGGTCATCAGTTTTCTTTATCAAGAAATGCGCTCCCAAAAAATCATAACAGTCGGTGATCCTAGGCTTCAAAACATTTCACTTCAAATTGGTCAAGATGCCCACTATACGTTTGAATATACCCCCGTACACATAACCACTTCTGTACGAGACTGGAAGTATCTTCCATATAAACCCCCAGTACGAAAAAAGTACAAAGACATCGATAAACAGGCGGAACTGTTTCTTGCAAAGGAAGTAGAAAACGAAAAAAAGCATCTTGATTCACAAAAAATAACCATAGGCGATTGGGTTTCGTTTGACGTTATTCTTTGTGATAAAAATAACAAGCCCCTCTTTGATGACAGCTTAAAAGAAAATCTTTGGGTCCACATTAGCGATGAAGATACTAACTTTGCATACCAAGAACTTTTTATAGATAAGAAAAAAGGAGACTTTTTCTTAACTACTGATGAATGCCTTCAAGAGTACTTTAGCAGTCAATTTGATACTCATTATCAATTCGGTGTTCAAATAGTAGATATTCTCTCGCAAAGTTATCTTTCTGTTCTTAGCTTTAAAGAACATTTCAAGCTTAAATCAAACCGAAAAGTACACCAAAAGTTTGTAGAAGTTTTTTCTTTCAGAAATGACATTTCACTCCGACGATCTATGGTCGAAGAAGCACTCAAGCTACTTATTAAAACGTACCCCCACGAAATTCCAAGCTCAGCTATATTTAGACAGCAAAAACAACTTCTTGAACACATACAACAAAATCCTGATTACATGGTATACAAAAAGGAACCTGATTTTCTTGAAAAGATTAGCTCTCTAGCTAAAAAACAAATTGCTGAAGTGATCATGATTGATCGATTTGCATATCAAGAAAACATTCAAGTTTCCAAAGATGAAGTTTGTAACTATCTTAACTTAACAAAGCGAAATAGAACTAAAGAGTTTATCTACTTCCAACATCGATCATTGCGTGCGCAAGGAACTGATTACCCTATCTCAAGGGAATCTCTTAAGCAGGCATGCCTTCGAGAAAAGACTCTTAATCATATCCTCTATCGCCTAAATAAGTTATAGTAGAAAAAACATAACCATTACGTATACCAATACTAAAGAGTTGCTATGAGTAAGATACACAAATTAATTATCATTGGATCTGGACCGGCTGGATTAACCGCTGGTATTTATGCATCACGCGCCCAACTCGAACCATTAATTGTTCGAGGGGAAGAACCTGGCGGCCAACTTATGGGTACCAGTGAAGTAGAAAACTGGCCTGGCAATGTAAGCATTATGGGCCCAAAGCTTATGATAGAAATGGAAAAACATGCCAAACACTTTGGTAGCTCTACACTTGATGAAACAATAACACGTGTAGATTTTTCCAAAAAACCTTTCACCTTATGGACTCATAAAGACACTGAGCTTAAAGCTGAATCCATTATTATAGCAACCGGAGCTACTCCACTTCGCTTAAATATTCCTGGTGAAACAGAACTCTGGGGCAAAGGAGTATCAACATGTGCTATCTGCGATGGTGCTTTTTACAAGGATAAAAAGGTAGTTATCGTTGGCGGTGGTGACTCTGCTATGGAAATGGCTCAATTTATGACCAAATTCACCAACAAAGTAACCATAATACAAATTCAAGACCAGCTCTCTGCTTCCAAGGCCATGCAAACTTCAATATTGGCCAATAAAGACATTAAAATCATCTATAATACAGCTGTAACAGAAATCAAAGGTTCTAATGACCGTATAAGCTCTATCATCACTACGGACCAAAAAACCAAGGCAAATCAAGAAATAGAGCTTGATGGCCTGTTTATTGCTATTGGCTTAAAGCCACAGACCAAGTTCCTTGAAGGGCATCTAGAACTAGATAAGTACGGGTACTTGGTCCTAGAAAATCACACCAAAACCTCTGTTGAAGGTGTTTTTGGAGCCGGTGATGTATCTGACTATCGATATCGACAAGCAATAACAGCCGCTGGTGCAGGATGTATGGCTGCTTTGGATGCTGAAAAGTACTTGGCCGCCCTCGAGTAAGGCTCTGTTTGCCAAATTTGGGCAATTCCTTTATACTAAAAGAAAGTCAAGAATCCTTAAAGTAAACAATCAAGCATATTGAGGCGGTTTTAGATGTCTATCACATTTCAGCTCAAAAGAAAAAAAAGAAACAGAAAACATGGTTTTCGTGCACGCATGGCTACAAAGAACGGACAAAAGATCTTAAAAAGTCGTCGCGCAAAAGGACGTAAGCGTCTTGCTGTTCGCGCTCGCATGGGCAAATAACCGAGCCTCATCGCTAGTGAATGTATAATTTTAAAGAGCACTCTTGATTTGATTGAACAAGAGTGCTCTTATTTTTTATGATGGGTATTATTATGATAAATGTTTCCAAATATATATCGACGTTTACTCAACAAGAAGTTTCATCACTGTTCGACTCTGCTCAGGCATTAAAAAAGTCTCGTGAGTATACGTGCTTACTTTCTCCTAAGCAAAAAGAATCCGCTCGTATCTTAATCGTTACACCACGCGCTTCTGGCTCTGCTCCAGAACGTAATCTAGTTAAACGACGCTTAAGATCACTTTTCTATGAAAATAGATTATTTGAAGGTCAGTATGATTGCGCTGTCATAATAAAGGCTCATGGCGCTGAAAATATCACCTACGACACACTTAAACGGCTTATCAACCGAATTAAAGCATGCAAATAAAAAAGAATCTTTCTTCAGCTTTTAACAACTTCATCGGAACTTTACGTTTTTTTCTTGGAGCATCTGGGTGCTGTCGTTTTACAATCACCTGTACAAAATACGCAAAAATAGAATTAAAAGAACGCCCTACTCATATTGCATTTTACAATATTTTCAGGCGCCTATTAGCTTGTAATCCATTCACACGAAGTTAAAGTAATTCTCCTGCAAGTCGACTTAACTCACTACGCTCACTAGACTCAAGGAAAACGGTACCAAACACTTCCTGATTCTTAAAAACGTTACTTGCAACAACTAAGCCATTACTACTAAAATCTAAGTATGGTGAATCAATTTGAAACGGGTCACCTGCAAGTATAATTTTACTATCTTGACCAATACGACTAATCAAGGTTTTTACTTCATGGGGACTTAGGTTTTGAACCTCATCAATCAAAACAAATTGAAATGGTATTGAGCGGCCACGCATATACGTAATTGCTTCCAAACTCACCTTTCCCTCTTTGATCATACTATCAAGGTTGGAAAGTTCGCGCTCATGCTCCTTTTTTCTAGATGCTTTTTTTTGTCCTTTTTTACCTTTTTTATCTTCCTCTTCTTCATGAACTTCTTTTTTTTCTAACATTTTACCTTTAGCACTATTGTGCATAATAAGATCAACATTATCATAAATCGGCTGCATCCAACTGTGTAACTTTTCACTCAAGTCACCTGGTAAATAACCAATGTCTGGACCAAGAGGAATAACCGGCCGGGACACAAGCATTTTTTGATACTTATCTTGCTTAAGAATTTGATACAATCCCGCAAGTACTGCCAAAAAGGTCTTTCCTGTTCCAGCTGGGCCAAGAAGTGAAACAAACTGAATAGACTCATCAAACAGAAGATCTAATGCCATGAGCTGTTGTGGGTTTCTAGCCTCTAATGGCCAAGAAATTTTTGGCATATGTACAGCCTTGAACTTATTCTGCCCAAGATAGCGAAATATTTTATAATTATGCGGATTATGCTGAGAAACTAATTGTACAAACTCATTTAAAAAAAGCTTTTTTTCTTGAAGCAACGCACCAAGCGCGTCTGGATATTCTTTTTTCAACTGCACACTGGGCACAGCTACCTCAATCCAACCCTTGTAAAATTCATCTTGTTCTACATTACCCTTAAGATAATCTTCTACATGAATACCAAGAACATCTGCTTTTACTCGGGCATTAATATCCTTGGTTACAAAAACAACGTCTTTACCTTGATCCTTGAGAGCAAGAATAGATAAAATAATATCATTGTCTGCAATATCCATTGAAAGAGGAAAATCACCACCAAAACTTTCTGGTTGAAAAATAACCTGTAAAGTTCCACCATTATCAAGTCTCACACCATCCCGAAGACTTCCATGCTTTCGCAGGTCATCCAAACGTCGAATTACACTTCGAGCATTTCTACCTCGATCGGTAGTTTCAGACTTAAACTTATCTAATTCTTCTAGTGCAATTATGGGTACAGCAACCGCAGCATCAGAGAAACTATATAAAGCCATTGGGTCATGGATCAATACGTTTGTATCCAAAACGTATACTTTATCTCTCTGTTTGCTCTTTTTAACTTTATTTTCCATATGTTCTTCCTTTTTAGATGGCATCCGCTATCATGCGAATACTCTACTACAAATATTTCAAAGCCTGCAAGAAGAGTTGAAAACAAATTCCTAGTGTTCTTTTCTATAGCTTTTGATACACTAAAAGTAATAGTTTTTGACAACACTTTTAACTCTTTTGTAAGGATAATCCAGTGCAAAATCAGGAAAAATTGGATATATTAAGACACTCTGCAGCACACTTATTGGCCCATGCGGTCCATCAACTATATCCTGCAACAAAGTTAACGCTTGGACCTCCTACCAAAGAGGGTTTTTTCTATGATATGCAAACAGATGAAAACTTCAAAGAACAAGATCTTCCTAAGCTAGAACAGCGCATGCGTGAACTATCAGAACAGAATATACCTATTTCACATAGACAAATAAGCAAAGAAGAAGCTAGAGAAATTTTTAAAGGCAATCCTTTTAAACTAGAAATGATCGATCTTTTACCTAGTGAAACTGTTGGCCTTGCAGAACAGGGAGACTTTCATGATCTTTGTAAAGGTGGTCACGTAGATTCAACTGGTGACATTAAACACTTTAAATTACTCAACATATCAGGTTCATACTGGCGAGCCGATCGCTCAGGAACTCCCTTACAACGCATATCTGGTACAGCATTCTTTTCTGAAAAAGAACTTAACGCATACCTACAACGCCTTGAAGACCTTAAGCAGTATGATCACCGCCGCCTTGGTAAACAAATGGAGCTTTTTGCATTCCATGAGGAAGGTCCAGGATTTCCATTCTTTCTTCCTAAAGGGCGCGTTGTCTACAATATCATGATGGATTACATGCGTAAGATACTGAGAAAGTATGATCATGAGGAAATATCAACGCCTAACATGCTTAGTGCTGATCTATGGAAACAATCTGGACACTATGATCACTATAAAGAAAACATGTATTTTTCTGAGATTGATGAAAAAGAATTTGCTATTAAGCCTATGAACTGTCCTGGTTCCATCTTAGTCTATAAAGGTCGCCCTCGATCATATCGAGAATTACCCTTACGCCTGGCAGAAATAGGTCAAATGCATAGACATGAGCTTTCAGGGGTCCTTAACGGCTTATTTAGAGTACGATCATTTGTTATGGATGACGCACATATCTACTGTACATCAGAACAAATAGAGTCAGAAGTGCTTTCACTCATCAAGATGATTGATGAAGTCATGAAAAAGTTTGGCTTCGATAAAATTGATGTCGCACTATCCACTCGCCCTGAAAAAGCTATGGGTACTGATGAAATGTGGAAAAACGCTGAGTCATCCCTTACAGAAGCACTTAATAAGTCTGGCCTAAAATACAAAATCCAAGAAGGCGACGGAGCTTTCTATGGTCCAAAGATCGATTTTAAAATCAAAGACTCTATGGATCGAGAATGGCAATGTAGTACTATCCAAGTAGATTTTAACAATCCTCAAAATTTTGACCTTAACTATATCAACTCAAAAGGTGAAAAAGAACGCCCAGTGATGATTCACAGGGCTATTTATGGTTCTTTTGAACGATTTTATGGTATCATTTTGGAACACTATAAAGGCAACTTCCCCTTCTGGCTAGCACCTGAGCAGGTTCGAGTCTTAACCATTACAGATAGCGCCAATGATTATGCCCAAAGCATTGTTGATGCATTTAAAAAGGCCGATATTAGAATTACTACAGATTCTTCTTCAGATCCAATATCTGGTAAAATCAAATCAGCACAACTTGCAAAAGTACCTTGGATGATTATTATTGGCAAAAAAGAACAAGAAAAGAACTGTGTTAGCATTCGATATCAAAATCGCAAACAAGAACAGGGACTTTCGCTCGAAGACGCTATAGAAAAAGCAAAAAAACTTACTGAATATTAGGCATTAACACACTGTAAAAAAGCATGCTTTACTAAGAGCTTATCCGAAAATTAAATAGCGGGAGAATCTTCTTTTAAAATCAGCTATAATAGCTGTTGTACAAAAAAAAGGAGATCTCCCAATGAATAAAATACCAAATGATTTCTGGAATGTAATTAAAAGTGTTATTCCAAAAAAAGAAAAGCACAAAGTAGGTAGACCTGAAACGTGTAATC
>PVBE012753795.1_pt1 | contig 14993 bp, 13 predicted proteins | sample 1631181 | NCBI WGS metagenome assembly PVBE01 (sample SAMN08397723, study PRJNA350692) | Marine metagenome, whole genome shotgun sequencing project. | isolation source: water | place: Pacific Ocean | collected 2012-04 | reverse complement strand
GACCATCGTCGACGCCGGCATCCGGTCCAACATAATCCCCGACCGCGCCACGGTGACCGTTAACCGACGCGTCGCCCCCGTCGAGAACATGGATGCGGTGATGGAGGATCTGGCGGCACTGGGACCGGCCGAGTTCCCAATGGTGTGCCCTGGCTACATCCTGCCCGAGGGCGATGCCTTCCTCGAAGAGATGCTCGACGTCTGCCGGAGGACGCTGGGGTACGCCCAACCGTACTGCGCCCGTGGGTGGGGCGATGCAGCGGAGTTCACGGCGGCCGGCATCCCCGCGGTCTCACTGGGGCCGGGCATCCTCCGGGCGTGCCATGAGCCCAACGAGCCCTGTGTGCTCGCCGATCTGGACCGGTGCAAGGCAGTGCTACAACGGTTGCTCGGCGGGACCGCGCGATAGTCGCAGACGCTTGTGAACTACCCCTCTCCAAGTAGAGGAGCTTCCCGCTTCGACGCTGTTTCCAGCTCCACGGGCGCATCGGGTGGTCCCCACCCTGAGCGATTCTGAATGTTGATCGTAGCGTTCTTATAAGCATCCATCACCCTGCCCCTGAAAAATCCCTACTTCAACCGATCAGCCAGCATTCTCAGCTTTGCTCATCGTTGGCAGGATTCAGGTCTCCAGGACGCGACCGTTGTCGCCCTTGTTCAATGATCGTCCTTGGCTGACACCCCCAATAGATAATAAGCCATTCATCATTATATACCAAAGGGGGGTGGCATGCCGGTACTAGTAATATAATAATATAAATATCAGAGATAATTATATGTGCTATATTAATACTGATGATGGGATTCCTCGTTATTCATACGCGTGTTCGCCCACATTCGGCGGTACGCGATTCATCTCACGGTTGAAACACGTGGGATTCTCACTTGAACACGTTCTAAATATTATATACAACCATGCAGATTTCCCTTTCGACTCCATCCCCTCCCTCTCGTAAGGGGACTTCCCGTCGAAACAAAAAAGAGTTAAATCCCGCCCTCTTCACTTATCCCATGGCCGGTGCCACCATCACCCTCGCGCTCCAGGCAGCCTTCGAGCTGCACCGCGGGCAGACGCGTAAGGGCACCAACGTCCCCTATGCTGTCCATCCCCTGGATGTGCTGTCCATCCTGCTCAAGGAGTCGGACGGCCATCTGCCCGAGAACGTGCTGGTGGCAGGCATCCTCCACGACGTGCTCGAGGAGACGTCGTACACGCGCGAGGAGCTCGAGCGCGACTTCGGATCCCGTGTATGCGCGCTGGTGGAGGCTGCGACCGAGCCGCAGAACACGCCTGACGCTGGCCGGGAGCGGCAGCGAGAGACCTGGCAGGAGCGCAAGCGACACACCGTCGACCTCATCCGACGCACGTCCGACAGGGACCTGCTGATGGTGCTGCTCGCCGACAAGCTGGCCAACGCCCGCGACATGCACATCGACAGGTCCGCCACGGGGAACGATCCGCGCTTCTGGGACCGGTTCAACGCACCGCGTGACGAGGTCGCCTGGTACTACCGGGAACTGGTGGCCGCGTTCCGGGCGGCTGGCTTGGAGGATAGCAGGGCATTCTGGCTGTTCGAGGCGATGGTGGAGGCGCTGTTCTGGGAGCTGTCAGCCCCCAAATGATCAGAGCGTGTATTCTTTAGCCACTTTCACCCGGACCACGTCGTTCGTCTCCAGTCCCGTGAACAGCTCCGGGTGCTCGGTGTGGATCGGGAACAAACGATTTGGCGCTATCCTGTTGATCAGCTCGCGCAGTTCCGGTCCCGATGCGTGGCCCGAGCAGTGGGCGTTTACGCGCTTCAGCCCGAAGTGGTCGAGCCATGCGTCCTTGCGTTCGTTGGAGATGCGCATCTCGTCGTTGAACGGCTCGGAGAGCGAGTGGACGTAGAGGCTACCCTTGTTCGGTCGCATGTCGATGAGGTTACCGAAGTTCCACATGTTCACGAACACGATGAGCTCCTGCTGCCGGTCGTGGATCTGGTCGGCGGTGAGCACGTTGTCGCGCTGGTAGAACGGCCTTTCTGACACACCATAGTCCTTCTCGTCGTAGGTCCCCGACTTCTTCCGTGGCTGGAAGAGAGCTATGTGGTCGTCATCGAGCGATGGCACATTCTCGAGCCCGGGATCGGCGGCGTAGCGCTTGAGGATGCACGCCTCCTTGTACCCGATGACGAGCTTCCTGTCCTGGGTGAGGGCCAGTTCCGAGAAGGTCCGCAGCCGGTCAACGTCCTTGAAGTTGAACTCCGTGAACACGACCTTCCCGCCAGCCCCCGCCATCTCGTCGCTGCAGGTGGTGGACACCGATGCCTCGCTCGCCCGGGCGTCGCTGTCGATACGCGTGCCCTCGGTGATGAGCGCGTCCGGTTCGGCCTCGGCGGCCCTGGCCGCGAACTCCTCGGTCATGCCGGGATTGGAGCCGTGGAGCCGAACGTCGCCCGAGTAGACGAGTGTCCCCTCGGATGTGCGGATGATGAACCCATAGGCGCCGGGGACGGAATGGTCCACATGGACCGGGACGATCTCCATATCGCCCACCTTCACCGTGTTACCGGTGCGGAAGGTCTGGATGTCGCGAGGGACCGGCGGTTCCTTGCGGTTGATGGGCCGCTCCTTGAAATCGAGCACCTCGAAGTCGATGGCACGGCCCCTGCCCTCGGTGATACCTTCCACCAGGAGCTTGGCGGTCTCGCCCATATGCACGGCGATGTCGGGCCGGAGGAATGAGACGTAGTTGAGATGGTCTGCGTGGGCATGGCTTATGAAGCACGCGTCCACGGCCCGGTCCTCCATGCTCTGGCGGCCGAGCAGGCGTAGCAGGTCCGCGCGGTAGATGCCCGGCAGGTCTGGAAGAAGCCCCATCTCCAGGAAGTCGCCCATGCCGTTTACGGTCCGGGGCGAGAGGAACTCCTCGTAGTAGGTGCCGAAACGGCCGAAGCTCATCCCGAAGTCGAGCAGGATAGCGTGGTCGCCGTCGCGGACGAGCACCTTGTTGCCGCCGATCTCGTCGACGCCTCCCAGGAAGGTGATGGTGGTCATGGTCGTTCCCCCGTGTAGATAGTAGGTCGGTCAGGATTATAAGGATGTGGGCGGGGGTGTGCCGGTGTTCTACTCCTCCCGGTCGTCACGAAAGCATTTCACCCCCGGGGACCATACTTATCGCATGGCCCCCCGGGGATGATGAATGGATTCTGGTGGTAGGGATGCGCCCTCCCGGACGCGTCCCGATGACCGGCACTACGTGCTGACCCAGTGGGGCCTCCCTGCTTATCAACCTTTCGTCGTCATCATCGGGACCGGTCGCCACGCCTCAGCACGCCCATGTACACGCACTGGTCCTCACGCACCAGGGGCACCCCCTCGCGCTCGGACAGTGAGATCGGGGCGCCGCGCACCAGCACCGTCGGCACCTGCCGGTCGGTCTCTCCCATGAGCAGCTCGGCCGCCGAGGCGATGTTGTCGGCCAGTGCCACGCGGGTCATGCTCAGCGCACGGCCGAAAAGGTCGGTCTTGCCGCGGTCGTCCTCCACGGCCTCGAATCCGCTGGTGCCCAGGGCCACGCCCACGCAGCCCAGACGCAGGGGGAGCACCCGCGAGTCGGCGATGACCACGCCCACGTTGGCGGCGAAGGCTGTGAGCAGCGCCATGCGAATGGCGCCTGCCGAGGAGTTGGGGTTCTTGGGGAGGCCGACAGCGTACCCCGGTGGTGCGTTGGAGATGTCCAGGCCGGCGTTGGCCAGCAGCACCCCGTCCTTAAGGGCGAGCACCACACCGTCGCAGGCGCCGAGCACCTGGTCGGCCTCCTGGAGCACGAGATGCGCCTGCTCTACGGGCAGTCCCCACTCAGCGGACATCTTTCGGGCCTCGTCCGATGGCTCCACTGCAGCTAGCTCGAAGATACGCCGCTCGGCAGTGGCGACGGCAGATTCGGCCACCACCAGCACATCGCCATCCCGGGGCCGGATCCGCGCGTCCTTGAGCGCGGCCACCAGGAGACGGGGCAGGTCGTCGCCGGGGACGATGAGTCGCGTGTGGATGCCGAACAGTTCCATGTGCCCCGTAGGTCGGGGGGTCGCCGCCTCGAAGGCCTCGGTGAGCTTCACCTGCTTTGAGTGGTCGGTGTCGTCGGACATGCCCGGTCGAGTCCTGATGCTACGGATTATTTATGGATTTCCTCACCGGACGCACGGTTCTCTCAGAACTGCTCGCCACCCACGTCGCCGGCGAACACCGGGAACCTCTGGCACAGGTCGACGACCTTCTTCTTCACGTCGTCGATGGGCTTTTTCCCGATGATAACATCGGCGATGAGGTCGGCGATCAGGGCCATCTCCGGCTCCTTCATGCCGCGGGTGGTGACCGGGGGCGTACCGATGCGCACACCGCTGGTGACGATGGGGCTGCGGGTCTCGTTGGGGATGGTGCTGCGGTTGAGGATTATGTTCCCGTCCTGGAGCAGCTTCTCGCAGTCCTTGCCGGTGATGTCCTGAGCGTTGAGGTCAACCAGCATGAGGTGGTTGTCGGTGCCGCCGGTGATGAGCGTGAACCCGTGCTCCATGAGCACTTGGGCCAGGCGCTTGGCGTTGGCCACGATCTGGCGGTTGTAGTCCTTGAACTCCTGCTGCAGGCACAGGTGGAAGCAGACGGCCTTGGCGGCGATGGCGTGCATCAGCGGCCCGCCCTGCATCCCGGGGAACACGGCCCGGTCCAGCGGCTTGGCCAGCTCCTCGGTGCACAGGATGAGCCCGCCCCGGGGGCCGCGAAGGGTCTTGTGGGTCGTGGTGGTGACGAAGTGGCAGTGGGGCACGGGATTTGGATGGGCCCGGCTGGCCACAAGGCCCGCGATGTGGGCGATGTCCGCGACCAGGTAGGCGCCCACGGCGTCAGCGACCTCGCGGAACATCTTGAAGTCGATGGTCCGTGGGTAGGCGCTGGCGCCGCACATGATGAGCTTGGGCTTGTTCTTCTTGGCGACGGCCATCAGGTCGTCGTGCTCGAGCATGTGGGTCTTGTCATTGACACGGTAGGGGACGATGTTGTACAGCTTGCCCGAGAAGCTCACCGGCGAGCCGTGGGAGAGGTGGCCGCCGTGGGAGAGCTCCATGCTCATGATCGTGTCGCCGGGCTGGAGCACGGCGAAGTACACGCCCATGTTGGCAGCGGAGCCGCAGTGGGGCTGGACGTTGGCGTGCTCGGCACCGAACAGCGCCTTGGCCCGGTCGATGGCCAGCTGCTCCATCTCGTCATAGTGCTGGCACCCGCCGTAGTACCGTCGCCCGGGGTAGCCCTCAGCGTACTTGTTGGTCATGATCGAGCCCTGGGCCTCGTTCACGGCCACGGAGGCGTAGTTCTCGCTGGCGATGAGGTTGATAACCGAGCGCTGGCGTGCAGCCTCATCGGCGAGGATGTTCGCGGCCTCGGGATCAACCTGGGGTATGTACGTGAGCGTCATGGTCGTCGCACCTTGTGGCCGGGGACAGTGAAGCTAGCTTTAAAGGGGTTTGGGCAGGGCCGTGGGAGGGGATGGCAGGGGGACGTCAGGAGAACGGAACATTGTCGGAAATAGCGAACAGGAAAGTGTAGATTAGACTTTTCTGAGGGCTGAGGGGCACCCGTTTCTGTTGATAAGACCTTGAAGGACCGTTCAGATCTCCTGAAGGCCGCCCCTATTCGTCACCGGGCGCTGCGTCCTCGCACATCCGTGCGAACCGCTCCTTGACCTCTTTCGCCTTCCCGCAGGTCATAGTCCCCTCAGTGCATGGCCCGCGCACGCACCCGGGCCCCGCATGCGCGAACAGCAGCGGGAACCGTCCCATGAGGATGCGCAGCATCTCGGTGGCCATGGCCCGGATCTCCCACTGGGCGCGCTCGCAGCACCGCACCTGGAGGAAGTGCCACAGCTCACGGGCGTTCATGGTGATGACTATTTTGGTCTCGGCGGCGTTGGGCAGGACGTAGCGTGCGTCCTCACGCGGCACGTCGGCGCCCAGCCGGCCGTAGGTGTCGGCGAGCCGCTCCATCACCCATGTGAACCGCTTGTACGCCTGGGCGTCATCCCGGACGGACGGGGGCACGATATACCGGAATCCGTTGTCGCCAGACGCGTCCACGTACCGCTGGGACTGCTGGGAGTAGGAAGCGATGCGGTGGCGCACCAGCTGGTGGGTGAGCGCACGCGAAACGCCCTCCACACCGAAGGTGAAGCTGGCGTGCTCGAAGGGCGACTCGTGCCCGAGGTCCACCAGCTTGCCGACGAGCTTCTCGACCTGAGCGTCGTCCATACGCTGGTCGATCTCCTCTACACCTGCCGGTGAGTAGCACAGCCGGGCGGCGGTGGCCACAGCGCGCTCGGGCTCGGGCGTGTTCCTTAGCAGCCGCACATGCAGCTCGGCCTCGCGGCTCACGTTCGTTCCCTCGTGCGCCCGTATCGGGACGGATCGTAGAACGGCTTGGGCACGACCTCGGCGGCCAGTCGTTTGCCGCGCACCTCCACCTCGAGCCGGCCGCCCTCTTCAGCGTGGTCCGGGTGGACCAGGGCCAGGGCGATCCCCTGCTTGATGAGCGGCGACATGGTGCCGCTGGTGACCTCGCCCACGTCCGTGTCCCCGGCGAACACACGGCAGTGGGGACGGGGGATGCCGCGGTCGGTGAGCCGGAGATTGACCAGGGTGCGCTCCATGTTCCGGGCCCGCTCGTGCAGCGCGTCCCGGCCGATGTACAGCTCCTTCTTGGGTGACACCAGGAAGCCGAGCCCGCACTCCAGGGGAGTGATGTCGTCCACCGTCGCTAACGGCACCTGCTTCTCCCACGCCTCGTTACCGTAGAGGATGAATCCGGCCTCCAGACGCAGGGTGTCCCGGGCGAACAGCCCGATGGGTGCCATACCCACAGGCTCCCCGGAGGCCCACACACCGTCCCACACGGCCATGGCCTCAGCACCTGTGCCCCGCATCTCGGGGTCCGGGTGGTAGGGTGTTGTGGAGGGTATGATGAGCTCGTACCCGTCCTCGCCGGTGTACCCGGTGTGGCTGACGATGAGCTCGACACCGTTGACCTCGCCGCGGGTGATAGCGAACATCTTCTCCGGGACGGTGAGCCCCAGGTCGTCGGCGATGTCCAGCGCGCGCGGGCCCTGGACGGCGAACAGCGCATGCTCGGCCGTGGCGTCGCAGTATCCCGGTACGTCGGCACCCATCGACTCGGCGGTGGTAAGCAGCGCCCGGATCCACGCGTCGATCTTGTCCTTGTTCACAGCGTTGACCAGGAGCAGCACGTCCTCCTCGCCGGTGCGGTACACGACTATGTCGTCCTTGAGCCCACCGCGCTCGTTACACATGCAGGTGTACTTGGCGCGGTCCACGGGCATCCGGGCGAGATCGCTTGTGACAAGCATGTTCATGAAGGGCAGGGCCTGGGGGCCGGTAAGCACCAGCTCCCCCATATGGGATATGTCGAACACACCGGCCGCCTCGCGCACCGTCATGTGCTCTTTAAGGGCACCACCGTACCACAGGGGCATCTCGTACCCGCAGAACGGTCCCATCTTTGCCCGCTTTGCATGCCACTCGTGCAGCTGGACACGTGCCATGGATCATCCCTTCGTACGGTCCCGGACAGTGGGGCCATGCTTAAAAAAATGCCGGTGGCGGATGTCACCAGGGGTCACGGTGGTCCGGTACTACCGCGTCTCGACCCGTCCTAGTCGATCACCGTTGCCGAACAGGTAGCCGAACTCCCTGACGGCCACCGAGGCGCCCTGAGGGGGCGAGGCCACGAGATCGTCTATCGATGTCGCTATATCCACGATCGTCCCCGCCGGCCCGTCCACCGTGATTACCTTCTTGACGAACCCGGTATCGCGCCATAGCTCCTCGAACCGTACCTCCAGACTATCTGGGCCGCTCTCATCGAGCGATGGTGCGTGACGTCGTGTCTCCCAAACCACGTACGACGCATCGCCCACCACGCCCAGTCTGCACCGAGTCCAGGTCACGTCCTCAGCGGTGAATCCCTTGCGCTCGAACCACCGGTCGTCTGCGTTGAAGTCTGGCGCCATCACGCCGCCACCACCTTCGGCCAAGGTGTCGTAGAAGGCAAGGGTCGTCGCCCCGCACGCCTCCACGAACACCAGTCCGGCGAGCGCTGCCCCCGCTTGGCTGCTGTCCTTCCCGTCCACTACGTACTGGTTGACCACGCCGCCCTGCATGTAGAACTTCTGCACTCTTCCCTGGGCGTAGAGCTGGGCCACTGCCTCCTCGCCCGGTACCGGTTCGAGCGGGACGCCGGACTTGTCATGGGCCATGGTGATCACGGCCATGTCGGTGTAATCACAGTACTCGCGGGGAGCCCTGGGCGTGGGGCTGGCCGTGTCGGTGGTCACCGGGCCGAAGGTGGGCCGCGGTGTGGGAGTGGGCAATGGTGTGCCTAGGGGGGCAGGGGTCGCCGTTGGTGTGGTCGTCGGCGCGAGTGTGGCGCTCACCATAGGCTCCACGGTCGGTGTCGCTACGGGGGCGGCGCCTCCCTGGACGTACCAGTACCCCCCGCCGGCGGCCACCAGCAGCACGATAACGAGCACCACCGGTACGAGCATCCCGTGCCCGCCCACTTCCGGCTCACCAGGGGGCGGCGCTGCCTCCTCGGCCGGAACGGACACGTCCTCGCCGTCCCCGGCGGCAGCGGCCTGCTGGCCGTAGCCGTACTCGCTATAGCCGCCGTACCCACCGTATCCGGCAGCGTAGGCGGCGTAGTACGAGCCTGAGGGGTTCTGGAGCTTTGGGTGGGCGTACGCCTGGGCGGCTGGTACACCGGCATTCATGAGGCCCTGGCGGACCTGGTCGAGGGTGTAGCCACGGGCGAGGTACGCGTCTACGTAGGCGTCCACCTCACCTTGGTCCACGGAGGACGGATGGGCTGCGAACGATATAAGTCTGACCTACCAGGGTGCCCTCAGCTGCGCAGGTACCTCTTGGTGGGCTCGTGGGGCCGGGGCGGGGGCTGCGGGTGACGGCGGGGGTCGATACCCTTTGGCGTGGGGAATACCCGGGTGCGGCCCGCTTCGTCCAGCTCGGACAGCACATCGAAGGCGTCGTCCAGGTCCAGTCCCGTGCGCACGCCCACGTTCGCCAGCTCCTGGAACACGAAGTCAGGTATGTCGAGTGGGACCGTCCGCTCACGGGAAAGACCTTTCAACTCCCGTTCAACTTCCTTCCACGGCATGGCTGGTCCACCGTCTTTGGCCTTCCCTTGGGGGATGGCCCTATCTGCCCATGTAATGCACGACGACCTCGGGCACGTCCTCGGGGAGCGAGAAGTACTCCTCGCCACACCCCCGTAAAGGATGTCGCTCCAGCAGGCCCGCGCGGTTGAGCACGCCCATCTGGTGCATGGTCTCTGTGAGGTCGAGACCCGTGCCGTTGGAGACGCCCACGAACTCCTGCATACCATGCTCGGCCAGGTAGCTGAACACTTCGCGCGCCTCTAGCACCTCTTCCTTGAGGTCCATGTAGGTCTCGCCGCATCCTCGCAAGGGATACTGCTCCAGGAGTCCGGCCTTGTTCAGGCCGTCCAGCTGTTCCATGACCTCTGTGGAGGAGAGGCCGGTCGCGTGCATGAGGCCCGCGAACTCCTGCATACCATGCTCGGCCAGATAGTCGAGCACCTCCGTGCCCTCAGGTGCAGCAATATCAGTGTACATGGGTGCATCTCCACTAGAACAGGACTGTTGAGGTCTTGGCCCGGGTTAAAAGTGTTGCCTTTGGCCTGTGCATGATACATAGTGCCGATCAGGCTTGTACTAGCGCGAGCAGAGAGTCCTTTCCCGGGAACCGGTCGCGCACCCGCCGGAGCATGTCACGCAGGTCGGAGCCATCGCTCGAGCCGACCACCCGGCGGTCGACCACAACGATCCATCTTCCAGCGTAATCGGCCAGGTCGGCGCTCGTGTACCAGGCGTAGTTACGCCAGCCGTCCGCCGTCACGTCCACCCCCTGCAAAGGTCCGTACCTTCCTCGTCCATGATCGGTGGATGTCGGTCGGGCACTATATGTTCTTGTGACGACCGTGAGGGGGGACCTCCCCAAGGCAATGCTTAAGAGGGGGCCTCTGTGGCGCGCTTCTCGTAAGAACGGACGTGAACACAATGGGCAAGTTCCTGAGGAAGCTCGCAGGCATAGTCACAGGTGATAAGGGTCACGGCGAGGACACGAAGTGGGACTTCAATCCCTTCTACGCCGAGACGTTCCAGCAGTCCGGCTACGACCGGGAGATCGATGAGGGCATGTCCAGCGGCATGCGTCGACTGGTCACCATCGACGTCACCGAGCTCGATAACAAGGAGATCGAGCAGGTCCTGGACATCGTCTCCGACGAGGCCCGCGACTACAGCATGTGCAAGCAGGTCCAGGTCGCTGGGTTCTACACCGAGGGTAGCGACGGCGGAGAGAAGAAGTACGTCGCCGTGAGCGGTGAGAGCCACCACTACTACCAGGGCAGCACCGCCAGCATGTACAAGGATCACGTCAACGGGAAGCTCTTCGAGTTCAACGAGAACCACGAGCATCAGGTCACCTACCAGAACGGCTTCGTCTCCATCCCCAACGCGCAGCCCTACACGCCCCTTGACCTGGGACCGTACGGCACCACTGGTGGACCCCCTGAGCACCTCGAGCAGGCCGACATCGATGCTGCCAAGGAGCTGCACGACCAGGTCCAGGAAGAGCGCGACGGCGAGTACGGAGCGTGAACACCATGGGCCGGCTCCTCAAGAAACTGGGCAACCTCCTCATCGGACGTCAGGGCCACAAGGGGCTCCTCGACTGGGACCAGGATCCGTACTTCTTCGGCGAGCGGTTCGATATGCACGGGTACGACCGTGAGATCGACGAGGGCCGCTCCAGCGGAATGGTGCGGTTCGCTACACTGGACGTCTCGGAGCTCACCCCCGACGAGATCGAGGACGTGCTGGACATCGCCGCCGACGGCGTGCGCGGCTACAGCCTGTGCAAGCAGGCCCAGGTCATGGGATTCTACGGCGAGACCGGACGCGAGCAGAAGTACATCGCCATCAGCGGCGAGTGCCACTCAATGTGGCAGGGCGCGGTTGCCGAGAATGTGGTCGAGCACATGAACGGCCGGCTCCATAGCTTCAACCAGCACCACGAGCACCAAGCGTCATACGTCAACGAGTTCATCCCTAATCCCTCGGACCGTACCTACACGCCCACCGATCTTGGACCCTACGGCACCACCGGCGGACCACAGGAGAACCTTGACCAGGCCGACATCGACGCGGTATAGGGGCCGTACGACCGTTCATCACTTAGGATCGACCACGACCTCAAACCATCACCTACGTGCCGGGGCATCGTCCCCGGCCCATCACCATCCTTCCGTTAAGAGACCGATGTATCGATAGAAGAAGCGCCCCGGCCATCTCTCCCTTCCCGCCGGGTTTCCTACCTTCCCTTTCTCACTTTCGCTCACGGCTCAGGCACAAGCGCTCTTGGTACGCTGGAGCTTGGTAATCCTCTGGCAAGGTCTGCCGGGCGGATCGCTCCACGCACTCGGTGGCCGGGGTCGCTCCTCCGACTCCATCCCCAGCACATCGGCCACCGTGCGCAGCACCGTGTGTAGTAGCGGTTGTTCTTCGTCGATTGTTCTCGCCCCTCACAGATAATTCTCGCGTATAACGCCCAAATACTCTGTAAGCGCTGAATCGCTATAAAACTAATGTATATACAGGTCATACACAGTAGTGTTCACTGACTCTTCTGGATCGACTTGATGCGAGAGCAGGGGTTGCCCGGCGGATCGCTCCAAGCATCAGGGAACCGGCTGGCTCGCTCCTGCTCCTCTGCGGCCCGCAGGCGGTCCCGGTAAGCAAGTGCCATGACCGCTGCGAACAGCGCGACCAGCAGAGGCCAGGTCCAGGCCGGGATGTCCACGAGCTCGGTGAAAGGATACACGAGCCGTTCAAAGAGGAATGGTTCTTCCACCATCATATCTCACCGCGAGATGGTGCTCGCAACTGCTACTGTATCGTTACGGAGGTTGCCCTTAAAGCTTTCGGTGGGGCGGTGTTAACAGGTCGTCCGCTCAGGGATTCCCGTCGTCCCGATCATCATCATCCCGGCCGAAAACGTAGTCCACGTAGTGCTGCGGGTTCAGCTTCTCGCCGGTGGCCTGCACGAGCAGGTCTGCCTCGTCCATGGTCGCTCCCTGGGCGAACACCTCGCGGTCGAGCCATTCGGCCGTCTTGGGATTACCGATCACTGAGCCGTTCTCATCGACAAGTTTGTCATGCAGCTGGGCTGCTACCATCTCTGCCAGCAGGTAGTTCTGGAGGTAGGCCGGGTAACCGGTGAAGTGGATGGTCTCGGCCCAGCCGTTGAGGGATGTGTCCTCGGGCTTCGGCGTCTGCGAGTATTTCTCCCGCAAATCCCACCACAGTCCGGCAAGGTCCTGGTCGGGATCCTCGTACAACGCCTTCTCGAAGTTGATGTATGCGAGGTAGGCGCGGATGAAGGATTGCCCGCCCTTTCGGTTCTTCTCCTCATTACGCTCTGCAAGCTCCTTGGGCACACCACCGTACTCCTGGAGCCATGCTGCATCATTGGCTAGGCGCTCGAACATCATGGCAGCACCCTCGGTCATCACCGAGGAGGCGCAGCCGCGCAGGAGTGGGGGCAGGGCCGCGGGGATGCCCTTGTCGTACACTGCGTGTCCGCTCTCGTGATGGAGCACTTCTTGGAAGTAATGGGTGGGCTCCTCGTTGGCGATGATGCGCACGTCGTCGGGGATGCTCATTCCGAAGCAGAAGGCGTGCTGGGTCTTCCCCGGCCGCTGCTCGAGGTCGTACTGCACACCCATCGCATCGAGGTCGTAGCCCATGTCATTGTAGGATGATTTGAGGATCTTGAGCTGCCGGCTCTTGGGGAAGTGGGCGTCGAGCTCCTTGGAGAACTTGTCGATGTCATACCCGAAATGCCACGGCCTGAGCTCGTCCAACTGGATGTTGAATAATTTGGCGATCTTCTCCTTCGAAGCATCCCTGCGCTCGGTGAAGGGGGCCTCTGATACCTTGTCGAGGTCATCGAGCAGGTCGTACAGCTTCTGAGGATCGATGTCCTGCTCCTTCAACCTCATCTCGAAGAAGTTGGAGTATCCCTGCGATTGGGCGAACTCGTTGCGCAGCTTCACGAGCTCGATGAGCCCCGGTGCGACCTTGTCGCCTTTTGCGTTGGACGCGAGCCACGCCTCCTTGCGCAGGGCCGGGTTCTTCTCCTCCTCCAGGACCTTCCTGAGCTCGGTGTCGGTCACCTCCTTGCCCTGGTAGGTGGCCCGGTAGTTCATGTGGATCTCGTTGACCTCGTTGGTCTTCTTGTCGATCTCTTCCAGTCGGTCCTTGTCCGAGTGGTACTGCTTGGCGGCCTCGTACAGGCCCTTTACCTGTCGGGCGAGCATGGGGTCGGTGATATGGCCGTCCCACTTGGCCATGTTGGTATACAGCTCGTCGCTGCTGTACAGCTCACGCTCGCGCTCCTGCACTTTCTCCAGTTCGTCGCTCTTACCCGTGGAGTAGAGGTCCCAGTATGCCTGGTTTGAGTCCAGGGACAGCTGCTCGTACTGCTTCGAGAAGTCCTCGACGTAGGGCGCTGCCTCCGCGTCGAAGGTTGGATCGTCGACCTCGAGCATACCATGTCCTCCTAGGATGACGGTGTCCAGCCCGACATCCGGTTTATATGGCTTTCCCATGGGTCGGGGGGCGTTCGTTCACGTTTTCTGAAAAGAGTGTTCATGATCCATGAACTGATCGTGCATGTGAGCCCGAAAGAAAGGAGGGATGAGGCCCTCACATCTCGGAGCACCCGGGGGAACCTTTAATAACCGCATCCCAGGCGGCCGACATCGTGGAGACGGACTACTCCTTCGACGGCGAAGGGATCATCGCTGAGACCAAGGCCCTGTGGGCCACCTGGAACGAACTCGGGGAGATCCATGGTCGGGAGTTCGCGTACAAGGCCGTCGAGCTCACCCCCGAGGATCAGCCCGTCATCACTGCGTACTGCGATGCCGTGGTCGACGTGTACATGGACATGTTCAATGCCCCTGATGTCGAGGCCCCCCACGCCTACGTGACCAACTACGGTCACTGGAAGGGGCTGTACTGCCACGAGTCCACCCTCATCAACGACGGCGACGACCTCGCGCCCGAGAACAGTCTCTCCCGGCACTACATCCACGCCGCCAATCGCATCGTCCACGACTTCACTGGAAAGTCCACGGTGTTCATCGCCCCCTCCAACAAAATTGCGGAGAATGCGTGGGTGCTGGCCCACGAGTACGCTCACTGGGCCGATGATGCTCTGCTCGACAAGCAGGAGTACAAGCTGGACACCGATACCGGTGATGCGCTCACCGACAACACAAATCGCTTCCTCAACGCCTTCCGTACCGAAATCCCAGGCCAGGTCCTCGGCTACCACGCCCTCAACGTCCTCGCCCGGGACGATCCGGTGCTCGACTCATGGTTCTACCATCACACCCTCCCCAAGATAAGGGAGAGCTACGAGGAGCATGACGACGCGTTCGCTACCGAGTTCGGCTTCTCCGCCACCGACATAGTCCGAGATCCGGCCAAGCTCACGGAGTTCGTCGAGAAGGCCTCCGATCACATCCCCGGCTCGTCCTGTGTGTTCTTCAACGCCTTCCGTCCCATCTTCGAGCGCGCTCGTCCCCAGTACAAGGCGTTCTACGAGGAGCTCCGTACCGAGTACGCCCGGCTGTGGGAGGGGAGCACTCTCACTCCGGAAAGGGCGGCCACCCAGAAATACTACTCCAAGACCGAGCTCATCGAGACGGCTGCCGAGCTCATCCGCAAGGACGACTTCTTCGAGGACGGCCACAACGAGTACTGGCAGCACCGGGTAAAGGAGCTGGGCGAGGACGGTGCCAGGGAGGAGATGATCGAGCATCTGCGTGAGCATGTGGAGCGGGAG
>PVBE010633954.1_pt1 | contig 14993 bp, 12 predicted proteins | sample 1631181 | NCBI WGS metagenome assembly PVBE01 (sample SAMN08397723, study PRJNA350692) | Marine metagenome, whole genome shotgun sequencing project. | isolation source: water | place: Pacific Ocean | collected 2012-04 | reverse complement strand
TCTAAGAAAATTTGCGCTACAGCACACGGCAAATTCAACTTCGGGCCAGCCTCACCTGCTGGGGTACATGCTCCGTCGGCAACACCAGACGGCAATGGCGAAATTGTCGTCATTTTTAATATGAACCCGGCTAAGCCAACTGAAGGTTGGAACCAGATCATGACTCTACCAAGGCGGCTATCTCTAATCGATTCCAACGAATTGAGGATTCAGCCTGCAGGTGATATCAAATCGGTTCGTGGTCAACGAACTGAAATTGAAAACTGTAAAATTAGTGCCAATCAAGAAACGGTGCTAGATGGGGTAGAAGGCAATACAATCGAGATCGATGCCGAAATCGAAACCAACGGGTCATCAATGGTCGAACTCAATGTGCTGCGTTCTCCAGACCGACAAGAGTATACGCGTATCGCTTTTTACCGAAATCGTGGATTAAGGTATCCTGGTTCTCGTGAAGGGATATCGCCTCGAGAATGCTCAGATAGTCTAATTACTATTGATTCTTCCTATTCTTCTACTTCTCCAGATGTACTTTCTCGAGCACCTGAGACAGCCCCAGTTTATTTGGCGCCGGATGAACGACTAAGTTTACGGATCTTCATCGACAAGAGTGTAGTCGAAGTCTTCATCAACGAAAAACAATGCGTGGCGATGCGGGTGTATCCAGGGAGAGAAGATAGCACAGGTGTATCAATTCGGTCACAAGGAAGAGACATCAAGCTTGTGTCTCTAGAAATGTGGCAGATGAAGAGTATTTATAATTAAGAGAAAGACTCGAGCCCCTTTGTTTTTGCGAACGAGATTTCAAAACAGTTTTGAGTGGGCAACGAAGGAAGTACTCTCCAAACAATGCAGGCGATATTGACTAATACCCTGTTGAGGAATATGGAAATCTTCTGCCGTTTGTTTAATTGTCGATGTGGATTTACACCACCCAACTTCTAGAGAAACGAATTCTCATGTTTCTGCAGGAGCACGATCCGAAAAATCATGCCATCCACGATTTTTCATTTCCTGGAAACAACCGTCGATCAATTTCGGTTCTGCAAGTAAAGTACTCATACGTCATCCTATGATTTTCGGGCCAATAGCCGAATATGCCCTCCGAAATTCGACATCGTAAAAATAATCTATCGATGTGGCAAGTCTTGGGTAAGTAATAAAACTATCAGTCCTAGCAGAACAATCGGTGGCTCTTCAAGATGGCTAACTAGGAAAATGTTTAAAAAATAGAGATGATGATTCCCGCCCATGCCTTATCAGGTCTAATCTGTCTTCACCTCGGTCAAATCCTAGTCAGTCGAACAGATGGGACTGCCAGATGGGTTAAAATTCCAAGATGGGCTTGGTTGGCCTTGGGCTTAAGTTTGGCCTTTCTATATCATGCCTTAATTGACGCAATGGCTATCTTCACTTATCACGAGAGCAGTCCGTATGGATCAAGATTTTCCCGTTTGGTTTTTTGGAGTTGGTTCTTCAGTGGGGCTGGTATTATTACTTGGGCTATGTGGACAGATATTCGTTATAGGTACGGTATTTTGGTTGCTCTGAGTTATGACATCTGGGATCATTATATCCTCCGCTTTGTAGAAGGGATTTTAGATGGGTTCCCAGAAGGATTTATGGCTCGTTATACTCATCGCTTTGAAATACTGCAACTACATCAATTAGAATGGTTCCTACTAGATAATTTTCTGTTGGGATTGAACGCCATTATGGCGACCCACGGTTCTTGATCGTAGAAATCATCTTTGTGGTGATTCTAATAACCAGCCTAGTTTATTTGCGTTTTTCTAGACCGTTGAGTGCTAATTAGGTGAAAGGCCCCTACATACGCTTAATTCCTTATGTAGGTGGTTTCCCATACTAGATTCTATCCATATTCTTATGATTAGTGTTTTCCTTAGAAGAACATGGACCAATTAAATATAAATATGGTTAAATATTGAAGCATAACGAGATTTTAGCAACATGATATTATATAAATAATGTTGGGAATGGAGCAGAGTTGATGAAGTCCGGATGGTCTAATATTTGCTACCCTAATCGACGATATCGTGTGTTAGACACGGAACTATTTTGGTTTACAAGCTTATTGGAAATTCATCTGGAGAATTAGCCAGATAAACCTTGAAGTAGTATTTGAACAAAAGCAGGCTATAGCGATGTTTGATCAAAGTCTAAGTTTCTTGACTTTCGATGATGATTTTCAAACGGAAAAAGTATTGGCAGGGGAACAAATATGGGAAACTCTGGCAGTTCAAAGAACATCCATTGTGTTTGGAATTACCGATCAACCATGGGCCCCTGCGGCCTATCGAATTAACTGCATCATTATACAACTTGAAAAACACCTGAACGATTGGGATATTATTGCCATCGATATTGGTGGTAATTCTCGATTAATCAGGCATAATTCAGTAATTTATCAGCTTCACTGCTTGATACCACCCGATACAACAGGTAGCGACTCAAATTTCTTCTATCATTGTCCTGAATGCGATGGTCATGTTTATCAGTGCAATTGCTTACGAAGTTCTGAGTTCGTTCAACCTAAACCAGAGACAGAGGGAGAAGCAAAAAATGCCATTATTTGTCCAAAGTGTGGAGGAAAAATACAAAAACTAGGGGAAGGTGTTCTCTTCTGCCTAGATTGTGATTGGGAAACAGGACTCAATTCTATTGAGGAACTTAACAGTTAGATGGGCATTGGTGTAAACTGTCCAGACTTTTTTTAATATAAATTATTCTCAATCATAGTAAAGTAAGATGGTACTGGGCAATTGAAGATGATTTGGGAATATTTCGAATACATATTAAGGAACTAAACACATGAGTAAATTCAAGTTGGCTTGTCACTTGATCCAGTTTGCTGGTGAACAGAATGAAAACCCCGAAAAAGTATTTCGTGAAGTAGCTGCGGCTGGTTGGGATGGAGTCGAAGGTATGAGTATAAACAGTAGTGATAACCTAATTGAAATGGCAACTTTGGCTAGTCGTTTTGGTTTGCATCTTGTCAATGTTGGAGGGCATGGAAACTCCCTTGATGCTGTTAAGTACAATATCACTCTTGGTAATGGTGCAGTAGAAGTCCCAGGACTCAGACGAAGCGATTGGGGTGGAGATAACCCAACTGAGACCGATTTTAAACGGGCAGCCCAAACTCTGGGCGAGATCCTTGATTTTTGCGCTCAGCACAACATAAAAGGCTTCCATCATGCTCACCTTGGTACTATGATCGAAACAATAGAAGATGCCGAAAAACTAATGTCTGCAGCACCAGAATTGTGGTTGCTGTTTGATACTGGTCATCTCCTTGCAGCAGGAAGCGATCCAATGCAAGTTTTCGATAAACCGATTTTACGGCACCGAATTGGACACGTCCATCTGAAAAATTTTCATGCTGATGATCCACAGAGTTGGAATCACCGTACACAGAAGTTTGGTGAACAAGGCCGATTTGCAGAGTTAGGAGCGGGCAATGTCGGATTGGATATCGGAGCTGTTTTATCATCGCTGGCCGAAGTAGACTATGAGGGTTGGGTTTCAGTTGAACTGGATCGTCCGTATCCACTACGGCCGCCAGCAGAAGCTGCTAGAGTGAACCGTGAATACCTAGTAAGTCTTGGCTATTAGACTTTTTACAAAACCTGACTAATTTGTATTTCTTCGGAACAAGATAGAAACAAAAATAACCTTTAGGAAATGGAAATGTCTCATAGAGCAATGTGGATTTATCCGTGGGATTTGGCTGATGAAGGCATTGAATCAGTTATATCTTACTTGGTGAAGGATGTTGGAATTAATGCTGTCGCGTTGGCAACTGCCTATCATTCGGTTGAGCATCTGCGGCCCCGATCGCTGGGTGGTAAATTTTATCGCAGTTCGAAAGCTTCACTCTATTTCGAACCAGATTCCTCTTTTTTTTCTGAGACCAAATTGCGTCCGTATGTTAGTCCACTTGTCAAAGGCAACCCTATTTTACACAGATTTGTGGAGGCTTGTCACAAATATGAAGCGAAAGCCGAATCATGGACAGTTTTTTTGCACAATAGTTACTTGGCAACTAAAAATCCAGATTGTGCTCAAAGAAATGTTTATGGGGATTCTATGCCCTATGCTTTGTGCCCAGCTAATCCAGATGTTAGAGCCTATGCTGTTGGGTTATCACGTAATTTGGCTGCAATCGGAATCCAGATCATAGAACTCGAATCGTTGAGTTATATGGGATTTGGACACGCACACTATCACAGTAAATTCGGCATTGACTTTGGAGGAGCACAGGCGCTTTTTTCATTTTGCTTGTGTCAGGATTGTCGAAAAAAAGGAGCCGATTCGGATATTGATATTGACCGTATGGAGTCTCAGATTCAAAAGGAGCTTGATGATATTTTTCAAACAGGAAAAACTGATACTGATTTAGAGCAGTACTTAGAGAAAATCGAAGGTCTGGAAAAATTCATACAAGTTAGACAAAGCGTGATTTCTTCTCTACTTCAAGAAATTAAAGATGCCGTTGACATCGAGTTAAATTTTATTCTAATGGGGAACAATATTACTTCAGGCTTTGCACCGAAGATAATCAACCAGATCTCTGATAAGGTTGAAATCTTGGCCTATACATCGTCAGCAAGTCAAATGGAGGATATGATCCGTGGAAAGTATCAAGAGATCGGTAATCGAGAAAAACTAGTGGTTGGTTATTCCGTTTATGGTAGTAGTACTCCGAACGCAGAAACGTTGTATAATAATGTCCGAGCGGCTGTCGATATCGGAGTGAGGCATTTTGCTTTTTATAATTATGGAATTATGCCACCCAAAAATCTAGATTGGGTTAAAAAAGCAAACGAGATAATTGGTTCCAAGTCTTCCTCGCTTGAATAAGAACCAATACCTATATGCTTAGAATTCTCTTGGCATTCTGGATTGCATCAGTTGTGTTACTGGAATACTTGTATATTTGGTCGTGGTTTCTTTGACTAAGCATGTAGGTATAGGTCTTGTCATAATACTTGAGTGTGATTTCTACTGCTTTCTCACAATTTTTTTGATCAATTGACTCTAAAGCAAGTTTTGTATTAACCCCTCCAAGTTTCCTCTGAATTTTTAAAATGCTTTCTCTCAAGCTTTCTGGAGGGAAGATAGTATATTCTTTAACCAACCTTTGGATTCTTAAGTAACGCGGCAAATCGAGAAAAAAAACAGGCGATGTCTTCATCTGCATAAAAAAATCGTTGGGTACTGTCACTTGCCCGATAATCCGGCTCTCATCTTCAATCCAAATTGGTTTATCTGACTTTGTTTTTATCCATTCCATCGCTAATTCATTTTCGAATTGCTGGTTAGTAGGTTGTTCCCTTTCTCCCAAATGACCAAATACTGACCCTTTATGGTTAGCTAGCCCTTCAATGTCTATAATCTGTTCTCCCATCTTTTTGAATTCATGTAGAACCTCAGTTTTTCCCGAGCCGGTGAATCCACCTAGGATATAGATTTTCTTTTTTGATAGGAACGAGTTAAGAACAAAATTTCGAAACGCCTTGTATCCTCCATGTAAGGTTATGATATTTACATCCAAGGTGCGAAGCAACCAGGCAAAACTGTTGCTTCGCATGCCTCCACGCCAGCAATAAGCTAACATATTATCGGCATTGAGGTTTTCAGCTTCTTCGACCATAGATCGAAGTCTCGGGCCAATAAACTCCAGTCCTTTTTTAACAGCTTCTTCTTTGTTAACTTGTTTGTAAATCCTACCTATTTCTTTCCTTTCTGTGTCTTTGAAAATTGGAATATTGTAGGCTGTTGGGATATGTCCTTTGTGGAACTCCGATGGGGATCTGACATCAATGATAGGCCATCCATGAGTCTTATGTTTGTTTATGAAGTCTTCAGCTTGTAATGAGTCTGACATATGGTACGTTTTAATCTTGCTCAGTGGGAGAGTTTTACTAGAGATTATAATAAAAGCAGAAAATTGGCTACTAACAATGTTGACATTATAATAACCCGATGTAAAATAGCACCCACGGAACAACAAAAATGTTTGAAAATGCCAATACCAACAGGAGGATTGAAATTGCTGTTTAATTCTAAGACTGTCAATGGGAGCAAGAGGATCGAGGTCTCTCGAATGTCCAATTGGACTATCATAATCAGTAAGGATGCAACTGTTTCAGATGAGTACGCCATGGAAGAATTCCAAAATTGGTTTGAGAGATCAACCGGCATACATCTTCCTTTACACACCGATAAGAAACAAGCCGATGGCCATATCTACATTGGCCGGGCATCTACTCTAGATCACAGTGAAATAGACGATGAAGGTTTCAGCGTCATCGTAGAACATAACCGAATTATCATTACTGGAGGAGGGACACGTGGAGCGTTGTACGGAGTCTACCAATTTCTCGAGGATAGCTTGGGAATTCGTTTTTTGACAGATGATCACACACATGTACCTGATAGTTCTAATCTGGCAATACCCTTTGGGAATTATACATATTGTCCACCTTTTTCTTTCCGATGGAGTTTTTATCGAGAAAATTCTGAGAATCCAGAGTTCGCTGCTCGGCGACGAGTTAATACAGTCACCCCAGCTGAAAGACTTGGTGGAAATGTACCACAACAGTTGATCAACCACTCATTCCACCAGCTTGTTCCGTTTAGCAAATACGGAGAAACACATCCCGAATACTATGCTCTGGTTGATGGAAGCCGTCACACAAATACGCATGGTGGTGGGCCTCAGCTATGCGTGACAAATCCAGAGGTAATCCAAATTGCAGCAGAATCTGCGATTGAACACCTCAATAATCACCCCGGTCAAAAGAATATTAGTGTCAGTCAAGCTGATACTGAAAATTACTGCCATTGCGATAACTGCGAAACAATTAATCAGGCTGAAGAAACACCAATGGGGTCTCAACTCAGTTTTGTGAATTCTGTTGCTAAATTGATTAAGGAAAATTACCCCAAAGTTAAAGTTGGAACCTTGGCTTACTGGTATACGCGGCAAGTGCCCAAAACAATTAGGCCCGATCCTAATGTTCAGGTCCAGTTATGTAGCATTGAATGTTGTACACTACATGCTATTGATGATCCAGACTGCGAAAAAAACAGATCCTTCTGTCAAGATATGGATGACTGGGGAGGGGTCTGCGACGATATATGGATTTGGAACTATAACACAAATTTTAGTTGTTATGACTTGCCTTTTCCCAATTTACGTGTGATTGCTCCTAACATTCGCTACTTTCTGAAGAATAATGCTAAAGGTGCGTTTATGCAGGCCAATGGAAATGGGCTGACCGGAGAATTTTCCGATTTGCGGAACTACATTATTTCCAGCTTACTTTGGAATCCTGAGCTCGATGGTGATGATGTACTCGAAGAGTTCATCCAGTTACACTATCAAAGCTCTGCCAAACCAATAAGAAAATATCTTGCAATGATATACGATAATGCAATTCAACGTGAAGTACATCCGAACTGTTTTCCTTCAGCTGAAGAGGTAGGATTAGATCTGGAGATTTCAGAAAAGGGTTTGAGCTACTTTAATCAAGCCCTAGAACTGGCGGATGATGATACAATTCGTGCCCGTGTTGAAAAGGCCTCAATCTGTGCTTACAAAGCCATGATTTTAACGGGAGAAGATTTAGAACAGGAAAAAAGAAAAAAAATAATTAATCACTATATAGGCTTGGCAGAAAAGTACAATATGACCCATGTCTCAGAACACAAACTGGCAGCTGAATATTTTGCAGAGATCAAATTCTAACAAAACGTCTGCAGATACTTTAGTTCATGAGATCTTTTACTCGTCACTATAAATTTTCGAATCCTTGGACTCCTTGGATTCTGATTTCCTATTTACCATAAACCAAAAAACATATGGAACTAAAATGGTGATTACCGGACATCGAGGGGCCGCTAAATTGGAACCCGAAAACACATGCTTGTCGATTAAAAAAGCAATTGACTTAGGCGTCGATCAGATTGAAATTGATGTGCACCTAACAAAGGATCAACAGCTTGTTGTCATACACGACCAAACTGTTGACCGAACAACTGAGGGTCATGGTGCAGTATCAGATCTGTCCCTACAGGAAATTAAACAACTTGATGCTGGAAAGGGAGAGAGGATTCCGACTCTGCAAGAAGTAATTGATGTCGTTCAAAGAAGAGTTATCCTTCAGATCGAACTTAAAGGTCCGGACACTGCGGAACCAGTTGTCAGACTGATTGAGAGAAAAAGTATCGAAAGTGCAGTTATTTTGACTTCGTTTGTTCATGAACGTTTACGTAAGGTACGCCAGATCAATTTGAACATAGCTCTAGGAGCATTATGGTCAGTACCTCCCGATGATGTTTGTCAACAGGCGCTGGAGATAGGGGTAGAAGCGATACACATCCAACATCAGAATATCGACGCCGATTTGGTTCGAGAAGCACACCTTCAGGGGTTGAAAATTCGCGCTTGGAACCCAGATACGACTCAAGAGATACAGCAAATGATAGATCTAGAGGTCGATGCAGTTGGCTCAAATCGACCAGATTTGCTGGTTCAACTATGCCGTTAAAAGATTGCAGAAGGTACAATCCTAACGTGTTGACTCAGATGGTCGCTCTCTTCTACATCAATTACAATGAGTTATAGTTTTGTCCGTTGAATTAAGATTTAAAGGAAGAATTCTGTTAAAATAACTTCATGAATAGCATTTTGATTCTTTTCATGACGCGAGTTCTAACAGTTAGCATGTTGCTTTAGCCAATTGACTCCATTCTACTCGCTAAAACTTTAACTATATTTTTAAGAAATAAGAGATGAAAATTTCTGAAAAGGAACGTAGAAAAAATAAATTGAACCAGGATAGTCTGGTTCAGGCTTTACGGTTACTTCGAGAATGTGGATATGTAATATTAGAAGCTGTGCTTCCTTCCAACTGGGTAGAGGATATGTTCCGTGCTTATAATGAAGAGGTTAAAAGACAATTCGTGGGAGAAAAGCCAACGGGACATGGCGGAATATCAGCCCCTTTGCAAATGCCGTTTCTAGATCCGTTAGCAATCGAAAATCCTTTTGCCATGCAGATTCTAAAAGAAGCGATGGGAGACGATATTTTCTCTTATTTTCCTTACGGAAGTAACACTGCCTGGCCTGGTTGTGGAATTCAACATATTCATCGAGATACTGGACATCTTTTTCCAAACGAACCATACGTACTACCAATTTCACTAGCGGTAGTCAATATAGCATTAGCAGACTTTACTGAAGAGAATGGGGCTACAGAAGTGTGGCCAAGCTCTCATTTGGTTACTGACCTTCAGTATAATGACAACAACACCTTGGAAGAGCGGGCGACCCAGCTACCATCAATTCGCATAATTATGCCAGCTGGTTCAGTGGTTGTACGTGATATGCGTTGTTGGCACCGAGGGATGCCCAATCAAACTCAGGAGATTCGACCCATGTTGGCTTTGGTCTATTTCCGTCGATTCCATCACTTGCCGGATAATGCCCAGACTTTTCGAAATACTATTCCACCCGAGGTTTGGGAACAGATGCCTCCGCAATCTCAAAAGATCTATCGTTACAACCAAGCCTAAGAATTGATAACGCCGGTAGGGATAATTTTGCCAATAAACTACCTGAAATGTTGATTAGCTCCATCTGCCACTTTCCCTAATAGAAAATGAGATTTTAATAACATCATGGATTCCCATAATAACATAAACATTCGTCTATTAGAGGATACTGATCTTCCAAAAATTCCCACCTTTTTTAGTGGTTTGTCTGAGGCCAGCCGAAATTTTTATCATCCTTATACTTTTGATGACAGTGCAGTACAGTTAACTGCCGAAGAAATTAAAAGTGAAGACTGTGTTCATATAGGTGCATTTAGTGATCAGAAAATGGTTGGACACGTTTGGTATAGGGGCAGAGATGACTATCCGGTTTTAGGTATTGGTATCATTGATGCCTTCCAAAACATGGATATCGGTCAAAGATTGATGCAAAAAATTGAGATCACTGCTCAGCAACGGGGGAAATTAGGACTCTCACTGACCTGCTATTTTGAGAATTATCGTGCGATTCGAGTTTATGCCAAACAGGGTTATCGTTTGGTAGGACGAAATAGTAACGATACACAGTTCCGCATGATACGTCGTTTTGCTGACCAACAGTCTCCTTTTTCGGTCCGAGGTATCTATGCTTCAAGCATTCCATGGAATATCGCCCCGCTGACGACAGACACGTGGGGTCTAGAAGATTGGAAATGGTATATCGAACTTCTGAACGCAGCAGGTTGTAACTTGCTAAAAATCTATATCTGGTCAACGCAATATTATCATCCTGATGAACCTAGCTTGGTTTGTAATGCTTGGCGTTATCCGGTATGGCATGATGCGTTAGAGTATGCCCGAGTGATGGGTATGGAAACTCATGTCGGTTTCTCCACAAGTACCGTTCCCCCATCAGTCTGGTTACGTTTCCCGCAATTGCGGGCGGAGGATGTAAATTATACAGGAATTACCCTGTGTTGGCAGCGAGGGAAGGAACAGATCCTTCCTTTTCAAGACTACCTGATTGATACTTTTGCTGATGTCACAGATAGCTTTGTGCTCTGGTTCGCTGACCCTGGTGCTTGCATCTGTTCTGACTGCCGAAATTATTTAAGAGTCATTATGAGCGCTTTCTACACCTTATCTGATAGGATTGATGGAAAAACCAATGTAGCTCTGTGTCCTTGGTGGATTGAGTCCATCGAAGCTGGGAGGCTAGGTTTTGATTCTCACCCTAATTTGCGCCACCAATTTGCAACTGAAATCCCCGATGGAAGCAGAGTGATTATCCAGAGCACTGAATATAAAACTATTGATATTATGAGGGAACATGGACTAAACCCTCTGCCGCTCGCCTTCTTCCTTGATCCGGAAGGTGGTTTCGAGTCCAATAATATTTTACCTGAACCCAAGTTCCGTCAGATTGATCAATGGTTGGAAGCTAGCCTTGAATCGAAACATGGGGCGTCACTTGCTTATCGATTAACGCCTTATACCCAATATTCGAGTGATTATTATTTCTTTAATAGACAATTGGATCCTAAAAAATCTAGAAATTCTATACTGACACAACTCGGTGATTTTGTTTGTAATCCACGTAGCCAAAAAGGATTTGGTGACGCTACAGCCTGTTTTGCATCAGCGATGGAGTCATTGGATGGATGGTGGTACGATCGCCATCGCCCCGATTTGGATGATGCTGTCAGAAGACTTAGAAATTTAACTGGGTCTCACAATGCTGTCACAAATCTAGCGGACGCAGCTACAATTCTACTCCATTTGGTTGAGAGATCTACGGATCTATCGATTGAAGAATTGACTGAAGAACTGCGGCTTAAGATGAGTATAATGCCTATTTTTCGCGGTTTAACGCTCGACTATCTGTGGTCAAAACGAGCGCAGGCTTTCCTACAATTGCGTATTCAAAATTGGTTAACCCGCCTGTAATTCTGGTTAACCACAAACACTATTTAGACATGGATATCATAAAATTAAAGTTACGAACTAAACAATCGATTACAGTTCTGACGGGGGCGGGAATCTCGGCGGAAAGCGGAGTGCCAACTTTTCGCGGATCAGACGGTCTCTGGAAGAATTTTCAGCCTGAACAACTAGCAACTTTAGAAGCATTCCAAGCCGATCCATGTCTAGTCTGGGAATGGTACGACTGGCGTCGAAAATTAATTGAACCAATCAAACCCAATCCAGCCCATTATGCATTAGTTGAAATAGAGGCTCAAACGGAACAATTTACCTTAATTACGCAAAATATCGATGGATTACACCATAAGGCTGGCAGTCAAAATGTCTTGGAAATTCACGGCAACATATGGAAGGTTCAGTGTACGAAATGTCAATGTCTGAGTCGCAATTTTGAGGTGCCGATTCAAATTTTGCCAACCTGCCACCAATGTGGGGGACTGTTGCGCCCCAAAGTTGTATGGTTTGGTGAGACACTACCAGCAAAGGAACTGGAAGCAGCACAATTTGCTGCAACTCATTGTAGCCTAATGTTTATTATTGGAACATCAGGCCTTGTTCAGCCTGCCGCCTCACTGGGCGTCGCGGGGAAACAAGCTGGTGCCTATGTGGTCGAAATCAATATTGAACAAACACCTCTTTCGGACATCGCAGATGAAACACGAATTGGTAAAGCTTCGGATATTTTAACCGACCTTCTGAGCTAGCAAAACTTGGAAAATCGAATACGATTCAATAAAGGACCAAGAAGAACACGTTTCGGAAAGATAACGACAATACTGAGAGGATTACGTGTCGAACACCACTCAAAGACATTGCCCACTGGCAGCATATGATCCAGCAGGCTTCGGACCACCCGTATCCCAGTCTTGGGAGTAACAAGCTCTACTGGAATCAATACAAATAAAAAGTGAAAGCCTGGTGACTGGGACTCACCAAGCTTTCACTTTTTAGCTAAAATTTTAAATGGTTAGCAACTTTTATGCTCTAGATGGCATAAAAACTATCGTTGGGATTTCAGTGTTGACCATGTTGTGGAAAGCTTACCTGTTGGTTCAACTGCGGTGGTAACTGCGAGGCCTTCTTCCACAATCCTTTTGATGAAACCCGCATTTAAAGCAACATTGAATACGGCAACCTCATCAACAGTTCCGGTAAAGGGTAAGCCACCTCCAACTCTCCGGCCAATCTCCAAAGGATTCTTCAATGCCATAGTGTTGGCATTAGCTTTCTCAAATTCCCCTATTTTAATGCCGTTGACATAGGCAACTTCTTTCTTGCCGTTCAAGGTCCAGGCGAAATGATACCATGTGCCGAGCTTCCAGTCATCATCCACTTTTCCTTTCATGCTCGCCATAATACCTTCGTCGTAACCTTTTCCGTCACCTTTATTCGTATAGGTGTGAACAAAGCCAAGGGGGTAGAGACCGATCTCATATTCAGTGTAGTGCTTCCCAATCACAACTTGCCGATCAGCCCATTTATCTGCCTCTTTCATCGCTTTCTCTGTCTTGAACCAGAGGACGACAGACATTTGTTCTGTCATACCCAGACTTTCACTGTTAGGAATTTCAACGTAATCGGTGACTTTCCCAGAAAATTCCAGACCTGACCCAAACTTACCTTTGACCCATTTGACAGCGCCTTTTAACGTGCCATCATTTTTGTTCAGACCTTCAGAAGAATCTTTGGCCACGGTGCCTTTTCCTTCTTCAAATAGCCATACACCAACGGGAGGAACATTCTCCACAACCTTAGCATGTGTTAAGCTAACGAACAGAAAGGCCACCATCAATGCGGTCAAAATGGCGGTTATTCTTTTGGTTTCAAATTTCATCTTTTGTATTACCTCATTTAGTTTTTTTGCTTTGCAACTGAATTTCAGAGTTTAGTCCAAAAGGAAAAGCTCTAAAATCTGGACTCACAGAAGAAATATTATCGTCCCTTGATAACTGCCCAAGTAGCAGCCAGTTTATCTTCAGGTTGTACTGCTAGTGCGCCTTTCAACCCCCTTTTCATTATGCTTTTAACGTCATCTTGTTCCATAGTAACGTTGAAGATTACAACCTCATCAATAGATCCCATCAAAGGGAGACCTCCACCTACTCGCCTGCCAATTTCTAAGGGATTTGCCCCAGGTTCCGTACCTTCGTTAGCTTTGACGTGGTCTCCTATTTGAAGTCCATTGACATAGGCAACTTCGTTTTTCCCGTCCAATGTCCAGGCAATATGATACCATTTGTCTTTTTTCCAATCTGGATCTACCTTATCTGCCATGCTCGCCATAATACCTTCGTCGTAACCGCCAGCAAGGTTACTTGTGTAAGTGTGTAAATGTCCAGTATCGTAGATACCAATCTCATATTCTTTATAGTGTTTCCCGACCACAACCTGCCGTTCAGCCCACCTGTCTGCCTGTGCCATCTTTTTTTTAGTAGAAACCCAAAACATGATAGTTATATTCTTTTCCATGTGTAGGCTCTTACTGTCAGGAATTTCAACGTAATCGCTGGCTTTCCCGTCCAGTTTGACAGCAGACCCAAACTTGCCTTTGGTCCATTTGGCCCCACCTTGTAGAGTTCCATCGTTTTTATTGTCTGTTTGATCCTTGGCTACTTTTCCCGACCCTTCATCAAATAGCCACATCCCAACACAGTCATCGAAATCTACATCTGCGTAAATTGCACTGGTTAAACAAAAGCAAATTGCTATTAAACCTATGAAAATTGGGAACATCTTTTTCGTCCAAACTTCCATCTTTCCACCCTCCTCTGTAATATTTAAGTAAGGTCTACATACACGATTTTTGGGTTCCGTCGCCTTGAACAGCTAGATCCGTTTTCGAAAAAGGCTAATTATTTTCTAATACTGCCTACAATCACCCATTAAATTATAATCTAGCTGTTAAATATATTCAACAGGAATTTTTGAGAGACACTTGCCATGAGATTTCAAGTCAATATTAGCTTGGGTGGAAAATTTTATCTTGAATATAATCCCCGATTTCAGTATTTTTTATAAAAACGGACTAGGAAGGAAAAAAACAACTATGATGCCAGATGTTGCTATAAAAAAACGTAATCAGTTAATTGAGGACGGGTATTGTGTTATTGACAATATTCTAACGCAGGAGTTCTTGGACGAACTGCGTCAGGAATCGGATCGCATGCTTGACAATGTTGAACACCCACCAAATTGGAAATATCAAGGTTCCGACCTTCATGTCTCTGGAAGGGATGAGCCAGTAATTGACCGGCTGATTAATTGGAAACCAGCAAGGGATGCGCTTGAGGCATTAGGTCTGGGTGACTTTACATCGCATGGCGGATTCATCATCTTAAGCAAACCACCAGGAGGACCGCCCCTATACTGGCATCAGGATTGGATGGGTTGGAATGATCCCATCAGTTGTGCCCCTTGGCCTCAGTATCTTTTTCTTTCTTATTATC
>PVBE012881264.1_pt1 | contig 14994 bp, 7 predicted proteins | sample 1631181 | NCBI WGS metagenome assembly PVBE01 (sample SAMN08397723, study PRJNA350692) | Marine metagenome, whole genome shotgun sequencing project. | isolation source: water | place: Pacific Ocean | collected 2012-04 | reverse complement strand
GGTAGGATCTCCGCGCGCAACGCCTCGGCATCGGCCAGCAGCTCGTCGTTCAGTCGCAGGCACCAGAGCACCTCGGCGCGCCACGGGTTCACACCGGACGCGTCGCTCACCTCCGCGTGCCACAGCTTCTCCCACGCATCCCGCATCGCCGCGTCCCACGACGCCGTGTCCAACCCCTCGGCGCGCGCGTGATCGACGAGGCGATGGGTCGCGGCGACGTGCATCCTCGCGACAGCGTTGCCCGAGCGCACGCGGTTGTCCTCCTCGTCAGCTGCGTTGGCCTGGCTGCGACCGCCGAGCCAACGGTGGATCGAATCGGTGCTGGGCGGCTGCCAGGTTCCGTCGAGAAGCGGCGGGGCGGCGGGGCGGGCGACGCCCATGCCCTCGAGCTGCCGGACATAGTCGGTGATGCTCGTCAGCTTCCAGCCCTCGTCGGCGAGCGCCTTGAGCTGCGCCTCGTACTCGGCCACCCGCTCCGGAGAGTGCGGCCCCATCGGGGCGAAGTAGGGATTCATCAGGTTGTCGACGGCCCGCAATTCGCCGTCGTCGAAGAAGGGCCAGGTCACCTCGATGCCCGACGCGGGGTTCACGCCGCCGGGCCCGACGATCAACGTCCCGCCCTCGCTCTCGTAGTAGGGCCACCAGGGGTCGTCGCCGCGGACATAGCGCCACAGATTCTTCGGGAACACGCCGATCTCCCAGCCTTGTTCGACCAGCAGACGCTGGCGTCCCTCGCCGGCCTGGCCCTCCTGGTTGAAGACCACCCCCGACAGGGGCAGGCAGTGCGTCTCGAAGGTCTCGCGGACCCGTGCCTGGCTCCGCTCCAGGTCCTCGCGCGGGTACGCGAGGAAGAGCTGCGCGGCGTAGTGGAAGCTCACCAGCTCGGCCTGGCCGCGCTGGGCCAGCTCCCGGAGCAGCACCAACGTCTCCGGGTGCCGCTCGGCCATCACGTCGACCATGTACGCCTGCATCTCTAGCGTGACCCGCCACTCGGGATGCCGCGCGTACATCTCCAGGATCGGGTGCAACGTCTCGCGGACGATGTAGTCCTCGACCGCTTCGTTGTCCCAACCCTCCATCTGCGGCCAGCCGAGGAACTGAACCATGTCGCCGTCCTCGTCCTCGTACTCGAGGCCTCCGATCACGTACTCGATGTTGAAGTGGAAGAGCGCGAGGGCGAAACGCGTCTGGTCGATGTCGATCGGATCCGGGTCGGGCAGCGGCGCCAGCGTGCACGGGCCCACCGAACCGTCAGCCCCGCCGGCGGCATCTGCGCCCAGGTCCTCGACGGTATCCGCGGCTCCGGCGTCCGCGTCTGCAGCCACGTCGGTCGGCCCATCGACGGGGGGATCGGTGGACCCATCCGAGCCACCGTCGAGCGACGGGACGTCGCGCCCCACTCCGGCATCACCGCTCGGGTCGTCCGCGGGATCTGCGGCGCCGTCGTTGCACGCCCAGGTCGCCAGGCACACGGTCAGCGCGAGCGGAACCAGTTTCTCCGCGCTCATGGTCATCGAAACCTCGGGGTCGTCGGATCGTCTCCCCGACCAAAGCCGGTGTCCGTGTCGAGCGCAAGTCGGAGCGCCGGTTTGATAGCCGGGTGCCTTGATCCAAGCGCTCCGACGACACCGAAACCGGTCCACTCTCTGGCCTGCGACGACCCGAACCGATCTTGACGTGGCGCAACTTTCGTGTTTTAGAACAACCGTTCCACCAAAGCACTCATCCAACCCCGAGCGCGCCATGTCAGCCCTTCGCTACGTCACAGCCCTGACGATCCCGGCCGCGGTCGCCGCCTCGATCTACTTCGGCGGTTGGTTGGCTCCGTTGGCTCTCGTGGTCTCGTTCGTCATCTTCCCCGCCATCGAGCTCTTCTGGCGCGGTTCGGAGCGAAACCTGAGCGAGGAAGAAGAGGCGACCGTGCTCTCGCAACGCCGATACGACTATGTCGTGTACGCGATGGTGCCGGTGCAGTACGCGCTGCTGGCCTGGTTCCTGATCCGCGTGGCCGGCGGCGCGTACGGGGGCTGGGAGCTGATCGGCGTGACCGCGAGCATGGGGGTCGCGTGCGGTGTGCTCGGCATCAACGTCGCGCACGACCTCGGGCATAGTCGGCGGCAGTCGGAGCAGAACATGGCCAGGCTCCTGCTGCTCACGACGCTCTATCAGCACTTCTTCATCGAGCATAATCGGGGCCACCACGCACGGGTCGCGACCGATGAAGATCCGGCGACCTCACGGCGCGGGGAGTGGCTCTACGCCTTCCTTCCCCGCACGGTCGTGGGCTCCTATCTCGACGCGTGGCGGCTGGAGAGCCGGCGGCTCTCGCAGAAGGGGGGACGGGTGCTCTCCTGGTCGAACCAGATGCTCCGTTTCCAGGTGTACCAGGTCGCCTTCGTCGCGCTGATCGCCGCGGTGTTCGGTGCACTGGCGACCGCGATGTTCGTCGGCGCGTCGGTCTTCGGCATCGTGCTGCTCGAGTCGGTGAACTACGTCGAGCACTACGGCCTGCGGCGTGAGCGGCGCGCAGACGGGCGCTTCGAGCGGGTGCTCCCTGCCCACTCGTGGAACTCGAACCATCCGATCGGTCGCGCCGTACTCTTCGAGCTCACCCGCCACTCCGACCATCACGCCAACGCACGGCGCCCCTACGCCGTGTTGCGGCACTTCGACGAGAGCCCTCAGCTACCGACGGGCTATCCGGGCATGGTCGTTTTGGCGCTCGTGCCCCCGCTGTACTTCGCGGTGATGCACCCGCTGCTCGATGGCATCGAACACACGATGCCGGTAGCCACGGAGGCCGGCGCCGCGTAACCTCGTGGTCGACCCGATGGGACGATGACCCGATGCCCAAGATCGTCGACCACGACGCCTATCGCGCCGAGCTGCTCGAGCGCGCCTTCACCTTCTTCGCCGCCCACGGCGTGGCCGCAGTGACCATGCGCGGTCTCGCTCGGGAGATCGGCGTGTCGACGGGTACGCTCTATCACTACTTCGCCGACAAGGACGCCATCTTCGAGCAGATGGGCGGGCACGTCGCCGCGCGCAGCGTGGAGGACGCCCTCGGCGGGATCCCGGAGGGGGCCACACCGGCCGAGAGCGTGGAGACGATCGTCGGCTTCGTCGAGGCGGCAGAGCCGAGGTTGCGGAGCTTCATGCTCCTCGCGCTCGACCAACGCCGCCACCCCGGCACGACCGGGAACCACGATGTGATCACCCGGGCGATGGCTTCGTTCGAGGCCGCTATCCGCGCCCAGGTCGCCGACGAGGGTGGCTTGGTCGCGTCGCTGGTCCTCAGCGCGATGCTGGGCCTGATCGCGCGCCGGGTGCTGGTCCCGGAGTCCGTCGAGTACAGCGATCACGTCGCGGTCCTTCGCCGCCTCTTCGTCGAGCGCGGCGAAAGCTGACCGCGCCGATCACCCGGGGAACGTCTCCACGGTCAGCTGCACGACCCCGCACGTGAACGACGTGCCGTCCCAATCGTGGTTGATGCTGTCGACGAAGATGTAATACGTGCCGGCTTCGAGTCGGGTCTCGATCCTCGCCTCGCGCGGCTGCAACGACCCGATGCAGCTACCGGGAGGGAAGGACGACTCGTCGCAATCCGTGTCGTCGCCGCAAGCGACCTGGCTGCCGGCCCGTCCGCAATTCGTGCGCACGTAGACGAGCGTATCGACCGGGGTCGTCGGGTCGTCGTCGATCAGCGTGATGCGCACCCGTGAGCCTTCCGTGAGGGTGAGCACCCCGACCGTATCCTCCCAGGAATACGACATGCTGCAGACCCCCGTGACCGGCTGGTGGGTCGCGCCATTGCCGGCGCCACAGAGATCGATCGACACCTGCGTGTTCACCGGGATGTCGAACGCAGTACCACACGTCTCCCCACCCGTCGGCGGTGCCTCCAACCAACAGATCGCGTCGCATCCGTCGCCAGGGGTGGTGTTCCCGTCGTCGCACTCCTCCCCGGCATCGAGGCTCCCGTTCCCACAATCGCCGAACCCACATACACACTCCAATTCCTCGGTCCCGGCACACGCGTAGACGCCGAAGCCGCAGTCGGGGGAGAAGCAACCTTCCCCGACGGCGAAGTCGAGCGGCGTGCAGCCGCCGCACTCGTTGGCCGGCGTGTCACCGCTGCACACGGGCGTCGTTTCGTCGCACACGACGATGTCGAGCCCACACATCCCGCAGGAGTCGCCGGGTTCGCCGCCGCCGGGCTCGCAGCCGCCGCAGCCGTTCGGCAGGGTCGCGCCGACACAGGCCGCCGTCCCGACGAACGTGCAGCTCCACACCCCGTCGCCGCACGTCCCGCAGGGGGTGCCCGGCTCTCCTTCGAGCGTGCCGCACGTGCCGCAGGAGTTGAGCTCACTGGCGTCGGCGCACACCACGTGATCGCTGCCGTTGCAATCCCATCTGCCGTCTTCGCAATCACCGCAGACGTCGCCGATGTCGACACCGAGATCGGCACAGCCCCCGCACGCGTTCGACGGCTCGGCCCCCACACACTCGAGCGCCTCCGTCCCGTCGCAATCCAGACGGCCGCCGCCACAATCACCGCATTCTTCGCCCAGGATTCCCTCGAGCTCGGTGCAGCCGCCGCAGTCGTTTGTCAGTCCGGTGCCCTCGCAGCGCAGCGCATCGTCTCCTTCGCACGCCCACGTTCCCCCGCAGGAGTCGCAAGCCGAGCCGACCTCGGCGGACAACGGAGCACAGCCGCCGCACGCGTTGTAGGCGTCGTCTCCGGCATCGCCCTGGCACCGCAACGCGTCGAGACCCGAACACACGAGCGTGCCGGACCCGCAGGTGCCACACGAGCCCCCGCGCACGCCGTCGAGCTCGTCGCAACCGCTGCAAGCGTTCAGCGCGTCGTCGCCGCCATCGCCGCGGCAGGTCACGTCACCATCGCCGTCGCACGCCCAGATCCCCGTGTCGCAGGTGCCACAGGCAGCGCCCAGCGTCACGTCGAGCGGCCCGCAGCCGCCGCACGCGTTGACCGGCGGATCGGCTGGCTCGGCGCAGAGAAGCTCGGCGCCGGCACAGACCCACACGCCCGCGTCGCAGGCCCCGCACTCGTCACCCGGTTCGGCCGGAAGCTCGGCGCAGCCGCCGCAGGCGTTGAACGCGTCGGGCCCGGCGTCACCAACGCACGTCACACCGCCGCCGTCGTCGGCGCACTCGAACGCGCCGCTCCCGCATGTCCCACAAGGATCGCCGGGCTCCTCGTCCAGGGGTGCACAGGTTCCGCAGGCATTCAGCGCCGACTCCCCCGGATCGTCGCATCGCACGCGCTCGTCGCGGCATACGAACAACCCGGCGCCACAGGTTCCGCACGCCTCACCGGGCTCGTCGTCCAACGCGCCGCAACCCCCGCAGGCATTGAGCGCGCTCGCACCGGGATCATCGCAGAAGACCGTGCCCTCGTCGCCGCCGCACATCCAGCGGCCGGCCTCGCAGGTCCCGCAAGCCGTGCCCGGCGTGGCGGCCAGCTCACCGCAGCCCCCGCACGCGTTCAGCGCACCCTCGCCGAGGTTCCCGACACAGTCGAGTGCGTCGGCGCCAGCGCATTCCAACGTACCGGTGTCGCACGTACCGCACGGTGCGCCCTCATCGCGGTCGAGCGCCGTGCAGCCGCCGCACGAATTCCGGGCGTCATCGCCGAGATCCCCCACGCATTCGACCGCGTCGCTACCGTCGCAGGCCCACAGCCCCGAGCCACAGCTCCCGCAAGGGCGGCCGGGTGCGCCGTCGAGGGGCGCGCACCCCCCGCACGGGTTGAGCGCGCCGTCGTCCTCACACACCACGTCGTCGCGACCGGCGCACACATACGCGCCGCCGCCGCACTCCCCGCATGGATCCCCGGGCTCCCGCGGGAGCGCTTCGCAGCCGCCACATGCGTTGGCGGCCGAATCCCCGCTGCAGACCAGCTCGGTCTCGTCGCAGACCATGACGTCCAACCTGCATCGGCCGCACGGGGCACCCGGGCTCTCGTCGAGCTCGCCGCACCCACCGCACGCGTTCACGACCTCGTCCGCCGGCGGCTCGAGGCAGACGACGTTGATGCCGACACAGGTCCACACCCCAGCGTCGCACGTTCCGCAAGGCGTGTCGGGCTCACCGGCCAGAGGTCCGCACCCACCGCACGCGTTCGGGCTGTCCTCGTCGGTGCAGACCACCGAGTCGGGGCCGTCGCACGCGTAGGAACCACCGCCGCACCTGCCGCAAGCCGTTCCCGGTAGGAATGGCAACGGCGCGGTGCCACCGCACGCGTTCCGGTCGCCGAGATCGGCGTCCCGCTCCGCGTCGGTCGACACGTCGACGCTCCCGTCCGCGTCGTCGGAGCCCGGGTCCGGGAGGTCGTCGGCCGTGTCGGTGGCGTCCACCGGTGTGGCGTCGTCAGGCGTGTCGGCATCGGCGTCGGAGCCGTCCTCGCCGGCGTCGACCTCTTCCGACGCGTCGCCGAGCACGACGAAATCGTCGGCACAGACGCCGCCGACACAGATGCCGCTCGCACAGTCGTCGTTGGACGAGCAGGCGGCCGTCGCGTTCGATGGATCCGAGCCGCAGCCGAACGTCGCCGACAGCACGGTGAGCAGAACGAAGATGAGAGCGGCGTGGCGCACGGTGACCACCGGGGGCGAGGAGCTGGCCGTAATTCTGGTCGAGGGACGCGATCCGATCAACCATCCGTTCGCCGCACAACGCCGCCTCGACGGGCGACGACATCCCGACGCCGAACCGTCAGTCTCCGGCTTCGACGAGCCGCCGGATCTGGTCAGCGTCGTCGACGACGAGCAGCACTTTCCGGATGGGCATCGGTCCTCCGAGGGGCGTCTGCCCCCGACGCGTGGTGCGAGCAGTCAACCACAGCCCGACGCGATCCACTACCGGCGCAGAGATACCCCCAATCGGCGCGATCGCCGGACACCGGACCCAACGACCACGACCACGGATTCCCCGTGACACCGGGGATCAACGATACGGGTCCCGACAACGCCTGCCGTACGGTTGACGGCGTCGCGCGCGGGTGGAACAGTCGCGCCACCGACCCAGGAGCGCGACAGGGCAGGTTGTTCCGGAGCAACGAGATCTCGCCGCAAGAGCCTGACGACAAAGCGACGTCTGAGCGCCGAGACGAGGTCTTCTCGATTCGGCACACGCCTTGCGGAACACCTGGGCACCCTGTTGTCGCACTGACCGGGAGCACGGCTCCGCCAACGTGACCGTCCGTCGAATCACACCAGATCATCTGCATGAAGAACCGACTCCACTTCGCCCGGACGACGCTGATCGCCCTGTGCTGCCTCCTCGGCGCACCGGCAGTCGCCCAGGACGGTGACTACGTGCCCGAAGAGAGCAGCACCCTCGACATGGAGACCGCCCCCGACGGGTGGACCCACACGGTCGAGTTCGGCGCCGGGATCAGCTTGTCGACCAGCCGGGATGTCATCGGGCAGCCCAACGGCAACACGTTCACCCTCACGCTGCAGGCGAGGTGGGTCGCCGAGCTGATCCGGCAGAACCACGAGTACCGGAACACGCTGTCGCTGAACGAGGCGTTTTCCCAGACGCCGCTGGTCGACTACTTCGTCAAGTCGGCGGATTCGCTGTCGACCGACTCCCTCTACTTCTACCACCTGCCGCGCGCCACCTGGCTCGGTCCCTTCGCTCGCGCAGCCATCGAGACCGCGCTCTTCAAGGGGCTCGACGTACGCGCCGACGAGGTCGACTACGAGATATCGCGCAACAGCGGCTCGGTGCTGCCGCGAACGGCCGACCGCCTCGCCCTGACGACTCCCTTCGCTCCCACGCGCTTCAAGCAGTCGGTCGGCATGTTCGCCCGGCCGTTGGATCGACCGGGGCTCACGCTGGACTTCCGACTCGGCGTCGGCGCACGCGAGGTGATCGCCGACGGGAACTTCGTGGTCGCAGATGACGAGACCACCGACGTGATCGAGGTCGACAAGCTCCAGTCGTACCGGCAGGGAGGCGCCGAGTTCGCCGTCGACGGCGCCGGCGCTATGCGGGAAGGCGACATCACCTACGGGGCGTCCCTGGAAACGCTCGCTCCCTTCTTCGACTCGCTCACCGACAACGATCTGAACGCCTACGAGGGCACCAACGTCGAGGCGAGCGCGAACGCTGGTCTCCGGGTCACCGACTGGATGGGCGTCAGCTACCAGTTCTCGGCACTCCGCATCCCGCTGATCGTCCGCGATTGGCAGGTCACGAACCAACTCCTGCTGACCTTCAGCAACGGGTTCACCCGTGGCCCCCGGGGCGAGGCGGCCGACGGTTGATCCGCCGACCCTGACCCCGGAACCTCCATCCCCTACCCCCACCAGGAGATCTACGAACACCAGGCCGCCTGGCGACAACGCCACTCTCTACGTCGAGCTGCTCGGAGCGTTGCCCCGAACCCCAGCAGGAAACTCGAGTTTCCTGCACCTTCCATCTTTGGAAATCCGCAGGATTCCCAAAGATGTGGAGGGTCAAGGGAACTAGTTCCCTTGCGGGGTGTGGGGCAGAGCCCCGCGCCGGCTCGAAGTAGAAATGGCACCGGGTCTGGGGTGCGGTTTTCATTTGCCCCTCGTGTTTGAACATGGCCGTATCTCGTTTCGTGCAATCCGCTGTCGTTTGTGTCGCGCTCGTGGTCGGCGCTTCGGCGTCGTTCGCACAGACCTTCGACGTTCAGCAGTTTCGGCCTGCGCCGAGCCAGCAGACCAACTACTTCGGACAGCACTCGGCCCGGATTCTCGGGCCGGGCGAGTTCGAGATCGGCCTCGTGACGAACTACGCCGACGACCCGTTGGTGGTGAGCGAGGACGGCGAAAGGGTCGGGGCGATCGTCAGTCGTCAGCTGGTCGCCGATCTCCTCGGCGCGGTGGGAATCGTCGACTGGCTGGAGCTGGGCATCGACGTCCCCATCGTGCTCTTGCAGGAGGGCGACGCCATCGACGGGATCGTCGCGGCGGACGGAGACCAGGGTGGGGCCGGCGTGGGGAGCATCCGTCTGATCCCCACTCTCGCGTTGGTCGACCTGGACACCGCCGACTCGCCGGGCGGACCGGCACTGTCGTTGACGACGGACGTGTTGTTGCCGACCGGCCGTGAGGAGGACTGGCAGGGAGAAGGCGTTCGCGTCGCGCCGCAGCTCGTGCTCGACTACGCTATCGCCGATGGCCCCCGTTTCTCCGGCGCACTCGGCGTGATGGTCCGCCCGGGCGCCGAGGTCGAGAATCTCGACGTCGACGACACGTTGACCTGGGGATTCGGCGCCGACATCCCGGTCGGTGCGGCGCAGGCCGTCCACCTGATCGGCGAGCTCACCGGCGGAGTCGCGCTCGGCGCCGCGCAGCGTTCGTCCGAGGAGCGCCCTGTCGAGCTGCTGGTCGGCGGCCGCTACTTCACCGACAGCGGAGTGATGGTCGAGCTGGGTGGCGGCACCGGCGTGGTCAACGGATTCGGCGCCCCCGATTGGCGAATCCTCGCGGGGATCAGCTATGCCCGCCGCGGCGACCCCGACCGCGACGGCGACGGTATCCCCAACGACGAGGACACCTGCCCCGACGACCCCGAGGACTTCGACGGGTTCGAAGACATCGAAGGTTGTCCCGACCCCGACAACGACCAGGACACCATCCTCGACATCCACGACACGTGCCCGAATGACCCCGAGGACTTCGACGGGTTCCGCGACGACGGCGGCTGCCCCGATCCCGACAACGACCAGGACGGCATCCTCGACGTCAGCGACCTCTGCCCCGACGACCCCGAGGATTTCGACGAGTTCGAAGACGCGAACGGCTGCCCGGACCCGGACAACGACCAGGACGGCATCCTCGATGTCGACGACACGTGCCCAAACGACCCCGAGGACTTCGACGGGTTCGAGGACGACGACGGGTGTCCAGACCGCGACAACGATCAGGACGGGCTGCAGGACCCCGCCGACACGTGCCCGAACGACCCCGAGGACTTCGATGGGTTCGAGGACGACGACGGATGTCCCGAAGAGGGAGAGGGGCTGGTGCAGCTGACCTGCGACGCGATCATCATCGCCGACCGGATCCACTTCGACACCGCCTCCGACGTCATCCAACCGCAGAGCTACCGGTTGATCGACCAGGTGGCCAGCATCCTGCAGAGCGTCTCGTACATCCACCTCGTGCGGATCGAGGGACACACCGACGACCGGGGCGATGACGAGTACAACCTCGACCTGTCGCAGCGACGCGCCGACTCGGTGCTGCGCTACATGCTCGACGCCGGCATCAGCGCCCGCCGCATCGAGGCCGTCGGCTACGGCGAGGCGGATCCGGTCGCCAGCAACGACTCTTCGGGGGGTCGCGCGGAGAACCGTCGCGTCGAATTCACGATCCTGGAGCAGGACAACGTCTGCGAGTGAGGCCATGCCCATCTCCCCCGAGGAGCTCGCCGAGCGCATCGAGCAATTGAGGGCGTCCTATCGTTCACGGCTTCCGGCGAGAGTCCGGGAGATCGCGGGCGCCGACGACGAGCTGCTCGGAGCGGGGAGGTGGCCGATGCGGCCGGCATCGACGCCGAAGCCGGCGGTCCGAGGACGACCCCGTGAGAGCGGTCGGCGGCGGCGATGAAGAGTGCGCGCAGCCCGTGGGATCCGGCACTCCTCGAGGTTTGGGCCCTTCGACGGACCTACTCTCCGACAGGCGGGAACGTCGGGTCGAGCATGCACGGCGCGCCCACAACCTGGCAGGAACGCCCGGACTCGCTGACATGACCGGTGCAGCAACCGGAGGCGCCGCCAGGTCGACCGCTGCATCCCGGCCCACCACAGGTCCCGCACCCGGCCTCGCAGCACGACAGCCCGGACGGCACGCCGGACGCACAGGCCGGGTCACCGCGATCCGTCGAATGTGAGGCCAGCGCTCCCTCTCCGCGCCAGTTCGCCAGCTGGCCCCAGATCCGGCCGGCGCGCTGAGCCGGCGTGGTGACGGCCACCACGGCGGCCGGGCCGAGCCGGTCCTGGAGCTGCTGCAGATAGAGGCTGCGGGGTGCGACCGGTCGCCGCTCGGACTCCCACCACCCGTCCGCGGCGCCGGGGTCTCTGGAGCTCTCCAGCCGCTCCGCCGTGCATCCGATCGCCCAGTTCATCGCGCCGAGCGGCGCGTCGCAGATGATGCTCCGGGCGATCGCGTTCCAGAAGAGGGTCTGGGCTCCGGCCCATCCGTGCCCGGTGCCGGAATCCTCCCGGTTCTGGACGTTGAGCTGGTAGCTGGCCGTGTTGTCGAAGAGCAGCCCGGTCGCCCTGCGGTGGTGCGGCCCGTCGTCCGTGGAGCTCGCCCGTGAGTAGCAGTCGAGCCACACGTTCGGCCCGGTGGTCCGTGATCCGCTGACGAAGTCGTGTCGCGCCTCTTCGGAGTAGCAGCGCTGGAACAGGTTGCCGGTTCCGTCATTGACGTTGAACGAGTAGCGGCGGCCCCCGGTGACGACCGAGATCGGGTCGAGCATCGCGCACTCCTCCACGGTGTTGAACGCGGAGTCGCTGCTGATCCGAACCGCCGCATACCCGAAGTACTGCGCCGTGACCCGGCGGACCCAGGAGTTGGTCGCGTTGCTCAGCTCGACCGCGGTCCAGCCGTGGTCCTCGTCCGTGTTGCCGCTGTACTCGGAGACGAGGCGGAGATCCTCGACCCCGACCTGCGAGACGCGCCCCGTCGCGTCGACCCGGTACACGACGCCGCCGCCGTACCGCGTCTCGATCGTGTCGACGATGGGGATGTCGACCGTGATCGTATTGCCCGAGACCGCGGTCACGACTCGCTCGTGTGCGATGGCTTAGCGCTCCGCCGTCCACCCCCAGCGGCCCATGTCGAGCTCGTCGATCCACCGGTCGTTGGGGGTCCGCAGCACGGCGATGCGACTCCCCGACGCGAGCCCGTCGGCCGACGCGACGTCGAACGTGGTGGCGCCGACGGGTACGTACTCGCTCGTGATCGGGGTACGCGTCCCATCGACCTCGCGCAGCCCCGCGGAGCCCGCGACCCGGATCAGGTCGTGTTGCGCGCGACGAGTCGCCACGAGCACGGTGCCGTCGGCGCCCTGCCCCTCTCCCCGGAGCACGACCCCGTCGGCCGTGATGTGGAGCGTGTCGCCGACTTCGTAGGTCCCGCGCGTCAGCAGCAGGGCGCCCCGCAGGCCGTCCGGACCGGGGGTGCGCGCGCTCACCGCGTCGATCGCCTCCTGGATGCGCTCGCGGGCGTCGCCGTCGCCGGGAGACACCATCGCGACGACCTCGGCGGTCGGCAGCGGCACGCCACCCTGCATGTACCCGGCAAACGAGTAGTCGGGAATGCGGTGCACCGTGTTGTCCTGACCGACGTTCGCGTAGAGGCCGTACGAGAGGCGGCCGCATTCGTTGAGCTCGACGAGCGGTGCGCCGACGCCCCGGATCAGCGGGGCTTCACAGGGCGGCGGCAGGTCTGGCGCGACGTCGGGTGGCTCGGTGTCCGTGGGTTCGACGTCGGTGTCGGCGTCCGATGGCGGCACGTCCGACGTGTCTCCGTCCACGGGGGCGGTGTCTGCGATGTCGGGGTCCCCGGTGTCCGCAGCGGAGTCCGAGGCGACCTCGGGGATGTCGGCCGCATCGATGTCGTCAGCCGCCGGATCCGTCGGCGTGTCCGTGGACTCGGCGTCCGGAGCGCCGTCCGGGTCGGACGTGTCGGCGACACCAGACCCGTCGCCGTCGATGCCTTCCGCATCGGAGTCGACCGACGCCGCGGCGTCTTCGAGCCCCGACGCGTCCCCGGCCCCATCTGGCTCTGCGTCCACGACGCCCGCAATGACGGCGCCGTTCGAATCCGCGTTGCAGGCCGACCCAAACGCGACGAGTACCGTGATCAGAAGCCGGACGCCCATCGGTTCTCCGGAGGAAGCGCCCCGTCGCGGAGCGCCCGGAGCCCTGAGGGGTGGACGTAGCATGACGCGGGTGCCGGGACGGGGCAAGCGCCGGGCCGCGCGGTGCAGGGCTGTCGCAAAGTCCGGGCCATCCGCCATCAAGGGCGAGATCCTATCTCGCCCCCGGCTCGCAGAGCCGGTCTACACCCCTGAGGCGGCCAAGACCCTCGACTTTGCGATCCCCTGCCGACGCCCCGCGTGATCGACTGCCCCTGCCTACCGCTGACGCTCAGCCCTACGGCCGCTGCCACGCGACATCGACGTCACTCACGACCGGAGTCTCCTCACCCTCGCGCCACAGCTGCACCTCGACCTGCAGGTAACGGTACGGGAAGATCGCGAACTCGGCCGGACTACCGACGTATTGCTCGGACCATGTCGCCGCCAGGAGCTCGTCGATGGTGAGTCCCGCGCGCACCCGCACCCCGACGCCAGTGCCAACGCCGGGCGGGATGTCGGCGACCCAGCTCACCGAGTCGAAGCGGCAATCCTCGAACCCGCAGTCGAACGTATCGCGCCACGTCCCGCGCGCGGTGAACGTCCGGAGCTGGAAGCCGGTCATGTCGGAGTAGCTGTACGGCCCCGCGCCGACGCCGGTCCCGCCTCGGATCGTGCCGTCGGGACCGACGCGGACCGCGCGGCTGGAGCCGTGGCAGACGGCCCAGATGTCTTGGTCTCGCGCGACCCCGACGCCGATCGGGCTGGCACATCCGAGCGCGTAGAGCGCGGTCCCGCCGGCGCCGTCGCCGAAGGATTCGGAGACCGGGTCGAAGCGCGACAACGTGTTCGACCCGGAAGCGGCGACCCACACGTGGCCGCGTATGTCCACCGCTACCCCGCGGGTGCCGTCCATCCCGCCGAGGGTGTAGTGGTCGAAGTGGCTGCCGCCGGCATCGAATGACTCGCGATCGAAGCGGGCCAATCCGCTGCACGACCAGGTGGCCGCCCACACGTTGCCCTCGCGATCGACGGCGATCCCGTAGGTCGGGCAGTCTCCGGGGATCGGGTACGTGCCGCAAACGGATTCCGCGATCGGGTCGAAGCAAGTGATCCGGTAGTCGCCGACCGACGAGGCCCAGATCAGTCCGGTGCTGTCGATCGCCAGGCCGTAGACATGGGTCCCGACGTCGTACGTGCGGTCGACGCTTCCGATCGCCGTGTTGAAGCGGTGAAGCTGTTGGCCGTTGTACGTGCCGACCCAGACGTTGTTGTCGGCGTCGACGGCGAGACCGCGGGGCAGATGGTCGTGGCCTCCGACCGGAACGGTGAACTCGACGCAGTCGGCACGGCAGTCACCGCCACGCAACTTGGTGATCGATCCCTGCCCGCCGAAGGCCCTGTTGGCGACCCAGGCGTTACCTTCGAGGTCGACCGCGGTCCGGCTCGGGGCGTTGCCGATACCGGGCAATCCGACCGTGAACGTCCCGAGCGCCTCGCCGCTGTCGGTGTCGATGCGGGTGACGGTCCCCTCGTCGGAGTTCGCCACCCAGAGGTCCGCGTACTCGGGCAGGCGATCGGGCAAGCGCAAGCCCTCGGTGAAGTCATCGTCGAGCCCGCGGGCGAGGTCGTTGTCCTCCCAGTCTTCGGGGTTCTCCCATGGCTCGATGTAGCAGGGCTCTCCGCAGGTGCCGCAGGAGTTGACGACCCCCTCGTCCACCATGCCGTCGCAGTCGGTGTCCGAGTAGTCGCACAGCTCGAGGGCACCCGGGTGGGACTCCGAGCGCGTGTCGTCGCAGTCGGTGTGATCGAGCACGTGCCGGGCCGGCGGCGAACACGCTGCCAGCGGGCTGTACGGATCGCCGAAACCGTCGCCGTCCAGGTCGGCGTAGTAGACCGGAGCGTCGATCGCCTCCTCGTCGACGACCCCGTTGCAGTCGTCGTCGAGGTCGTTGCAGACCTCGATGCCGGGCAGGACGGCGCCGGCGCACAACCCGGTGAACTGGGCCTTCTCACAGACGAGGATGCCCTCGGTGCACGCGCCGATCCCCAGTCGCGAGACGTCACCGGGGTAGCAGGGAACGACCTCGGCCTCGTCGCAACGGCAATCCTCGTCGATCAGTC